>Ga0307412_10001478_pt1 | contig 13061 bp, 11 predicted proteins | sample DK1Cmetagenome_3_FD_203823 | JGI IMG/M metagenome (GOLD analysis project Ga0307412, IMG submission 203823) | Maize rhizosphere microbial communities from greenhouse at UC Davis, California, United States - DK15-C-1 | ecosystem: Host-associated > Plants > Roots > Rhizosphere > Soil | place: USA...
CGCTGATCAATACCTTTATAATGACCACATAAAAAGATCAGATTATTTTTTATAGAAAGTGTGTTGGCGATTTTTTGATTCAAGGTAATCCCATCTGGCGTCAGATAGATGACTTCATCGTATTCTCTTTGAGATTTAAGTTCCGAAATGCATTTGTCCAACGGCTCCACCATCATCACCATTCCTGCGCCACCTCCATAAGGCTCGTCGTCTATTTGCCTGTGTTTATTAATGGCCCAATCTCTCAATTGGTGAAAATGTACTTCTACCAGACCTTTATCCATTGCTCTTTTCAAAATAGAAGTTGTGAACGGACTTTCCATCAATTCCGGAAGTACGCTTATTATGTCAATTCTCATTGTACTGTTTCGTTTTTTTTATTTGGGGAAATAATTAATCGCAAAGATGAATCTTTGTTAAAATAACTCCACATCCAGTTGAAGAACACGGCAAGTTTATTTCTTACGCTCAAAATAAGCATTAAGTGTAAAAACATCCAGAAATACCATGCAAAAAATCCCTGGAATTTGATGAATGGTAAATCAACAACTGCCCTGTGCTTCCCGATGGTTGCTAAAGATCCTTTATCATCATATTCATATTCTTTCCACTCGGTTGCAGTCTTTTTTATTAAATTTTTTCCCAAATTTTTTGCCTGATTAATGGCTACATTTGCCACCTGCGGATGCCCCTGCGGATATTTTGGAGTCTCCATATAGGCAATATCTCCGATCGCATAAATGTTGTCGTAACCTTTTATCTTATTAAATCGGTCTACTATATATCTGTTTCTGTTGAGTTTTTCTGCCGGGAAGCCTTCTACCACATTCCCAGTAACTCCTGCCGCCCAGATTACGTTATTGGATGGAATACTTTTTCCACTTTTCATATGTACTTTATCACCATCATAATCCGTAACATACTCTTCGCTCATGAAGGTAACGCCTAAATCTTTAAGATATTGTTCAGATTTCTCCTGAGCTTCCGGGCTCATCACGGCAAGAGGCTTTTCTGTAGAGCTTATCAGGATGATTTTAAGATGATCGAAATTCATGTAAGGATAATCCCTCGGAAGAATTTCTTTTTTCATTTCCGCGAAAGCTCCTGCCAGTTCTACACCGGTCGGCCCGCTTCCTACAATTACGATATTCCAGTTTCCGTTATCGCTGCGACTTTTCTCGAGGATCAGTTTTTCAAAAGTCATCAAAACATGATTTCTGATACCGATCGCTTCCTGAGTATTTTTCATCCCGAAAGCTTTACCGGCAAGATCCTTATTACCAAAAAAATTGGTTTTACAGCCTGTTGCGATCACTAATTTATCATAAGTAAATTCTGCCTCGTCGGTAATGACTTTGTTATTAGCAGCATCAATTTCTCTAACCTCCGTCAAACGAAATTGAGTATTTCTCGATTGCTGAAAAATTTTTCTGAACGGGAAAGAAATATTGGAGGGCTCGATCCTTCCGCACGCTACCTGATAAAAAAGGGGTTGAAACATATGGTGATTCACTCTATCGAGAACAATTACCTTTTTATTCTTATTATTCAACGATTTTGCAAGCTGCAGCCCCGCAAAACCTCCTCCAATAATGATGATCTTTTCGCGTGTTTCCATAATATACAAATTTACTGATTTTATTTAGCATTTTAGTCGTTAAAAAGTTAGTTTTGCAAAACTTTATGACACAAAAGAAGCACTCGAAAAAAACAGCTAAAAAGATCCATAGCAACCGGCAAAAAAATTACTTTTTCCGCAGGAAAATCGTGTTGGCAATTTTGGTTATCGCGTTGATAGGCACAGGATTATATTTAAAACAATCCATCAGCTATTATTATGCTTTGTACTTCAATAAATTTACTCATAAAAAACTTCACAATTCTGAAACAGAGACTTTAAGAATACAAAAAATCCTATCCAATAATCTTGATAAAACTTATGGATTTGATGTTTCTCATTATCAAAACCGGGAAGATATAAAGTGGGACAGTTTAAGTATCGGAAACAAAACTATTCTTCTGGAATTCGTCGTTATGCGGGCAACAATGGGAAACCGAAGTGCAGACAAACATTTTGACGAGTTTTGGCAACAGGCAAAGAAACACGATCTCATCCGTGGAGCTTATCATTTTTACAGAGCTGATGAAGATCCTGTGATCCAGGCAAATAATTTCTTAGAGAATGTAAAACTGGAAAGTGGTGATCTCCCGCCGATTTTAGATATCGAAAAAATTCCGAAGCGTAAGACCAATAAAAAGCTTATTGAAGATTTAAAAGTCTGGTGTAAAATCGTAGAGGAAACTTACGGCGAAAAACCTATTATCTACACATACTACCACTATTATAAAGATTTTTTAAAAGGGGAATTTGATGATTATCCGCTTTGGCTGGCTAATTACAATGACGTTCCTACACCATCTCCGGAAAGTGACTGGGATTTCTGGCAGTTCACAGAAAACGGAATTGTTCACGGGATCAACACCAAAGTGGATCTGGATATCTATAATGGTAATTCGTGGTCTTTGAAGAGATTGACATTGAATTAAATTATAAAATATTCATTACATCTTCCCAGGAATTAACCCTGTTAAAATTATCATTTTCTAAAAGCTGATTATGGGGTTGTGTAAATATGAATTTTTCTCCCTGAAAATGATTTAAATTCTTCGCATAATCATCAATCATTATATCTCCTGAGATTATTTTTTTACTTCCGCAAAGGACAATCTGCTCCCAAGTAATAAATGGAAAATGTTCCGCCAGCCAATCGTATTTTTCTCTCAGACTATTTGGGAATTCCATCCCGGCAGAAACAACATAAAGCTCATATTTATCGTTCAAATATTTTATCGCCTCGTAACTTCCCTTCATCAAACGAGCTGTCCTGAAGAAACCAGGCTCATGAACATGTGTTTTGCAATTCGGAAATGCTTCCAGCTCAGTCAGGCCTATCAAATCCGCAACATTGATTTCCATTCCGGAATCTCTCTTTTCAAACGTCATAAGCTGGTGATACAAATCTGACATCACACCATCCATATCAATAATAATCCTCTTTTTCATTTAAGTATTTTGCTAAAAAAAGCAAACTTACAATATCTCAAAAAAAATAGAAAATAATATTTTCATAAAATAAAAATTTGAGATAAATTTATATGATTAAGAATTATTTACTGAAAGGTTTTCTTTGAATCCATTCTTTTTTGGGATTTAATACTGTAAAAATTTTTTCCATAAATATATTTGCCAAAGGTATTCTATGTTTTATCAATCCAAAAATTTCAACGGGTTCCGCACCGATTGTAGATTTTATTTCAAGAGCCGTTCTCCCGAAGATTATTCTTTTAAACCGATGGCTAATTCCAAATTCAACCATATCTAAAAGCATGTTTAAATATAATTGCTTTTGCTTTTGAAGGCTTTTATCATATCCTAAAAAGTAGGTGTCAATATCTTCATTATTTACAATCAAAGTGTAAAAACCTATTAATTTTTCATTTAAAAAATATCCAAAGATTTTGAATTTTTCATTCAGATTTTCCTTTAAATTTTCAAAATGATTTTCAGTAAGAAAAAAAGTATTGAATGCAGCATTTTCGGCCACATTTTGATAGAGGAGATTCATTTCTTCTCGATGATTTTTCACAGAATCTAAGTTTAATTCCCGTTTTTCGATTCCATTAAATTTTTTCTTTGCTGATAATGCTCTCGTTCTGTATTTTGTTGAAAAATCTTTTAAATAATCTTCAAAATTTTTCCAGTTTTCCCTTATTCCTAAAATCATATTGGGCTGAACGGCAAACTGATAATAAGACTGATGATTTTTTTCCTGAAAATATTTAACAAAACCAGTTTGGTAATCTTTATAAATGATCAAAGATGTTTTCCTCAAATGTTTCTGAATTTCCGTCACCGCTTCATTTAAAATCGGGACAACCTGCTCCAAAGTGACTTTTGAGGGATCAAAATAAAATCCGTTTTGCCCGGTCAGCATATTATTACCGAGAATCATCACATCCTTGCTGAATTTCCTTCCCAGAAAATTCCGGATACTGCACCAAACCTGATCTTTTTGAAAAGTAGAATGATACTGAAAATCCAGATACTGAAATAAAACCCCTCCAATTAATTGGTTATTCTGAAAAAATCCCGCAAAATAACATTCCATATTCTTTGGCTTGGAAGTTTCTAAAACAGAAAAATATTCTTTGGATAACATTATATTATGTTTTCCGATCACATCATTCCAGCTTGCGGGAAGCTCGGCGGAAGTTTTATATATTTTGAATGTATGAGACATAAAAAAGGCCACAAATGTAGCCTTTAAATTTGATTTTTAATTAATTATTTCGGCGTCACCAGATTGAAGCCGTCTACAGCGTACCAACCGCAAACAATTCCGCCCATGATGGTAATCGTGAGCGTCCAATAGGCCGTATTGATAAACGTATATTTCCAGGATTTCCTTTCAAACATGGCATTAATTGCAGTCAATGGAAACACAAAGAAAATTCCCATTATAAAAGAATGCAAAGCCCCATGACCAAACGATCGGTAAGCCATTCCGTAATCTTTCATAAAAGCAAAATAAGATGGTTTTGCACTCATCTCATCACCTCCGATCATTCCCATGGCTCCGTACTGATGTATCGTAATCATTTGTAGAAAAAAAGCAACAAAAAGAGACAAAATAAAGGCAAAAACGAATACAAAACCCATATTTCCGCCTTGCATTTTTTCTTCTGTCAATCCGGCTTCTTTCATCCAGATACCTCCAAAAACTTTCGGATTATACCAAATAAATCCCATGATTAATGGAACTAAAGCGGCTACAAGAATAGCCCAAAAATTGATTTGCGTCATAGTTTTAATTTTTAGAATAAGTATATCAAATCTACATTAAAAAACAATATAAAATACACTTACTCTAAAAAATTAAACCATTTAATCAATAAACAATAACAAAATAACTTATTTAACTTATAAAAATCAATATTCAATTGGTTTTATAGTTTTAATTTAATCTAAAACAAAGCTTGAGTTTATATGCTGTCGTATCAGTTATTTTAAAAGCTTTGTTGTTACATTTTCGTATTTTTGCGGTTCAATTGAAAAAATAAAATTCAAACCATTACATTCCAATGAATTACGTTTCTGTCGAAAATCTCACTAAATCCTACGGCATCAAAGTTTTGTTCAAAAATATTTCTTTTCATGTCAATGAAGGAGACAAAATTGCTATCGTTGCCAAAAACGGAAGCGGAAAATCTACTCTTCTGAAAATTCTGATGGGTAAAGAAATTGCAGACAGCGGTACTGTGATCATTAATAAAGATATTCAGGTGGTTTTGTTTGACCAGGAGATTGATTTTGACTCCGATCTTACGATTGATGAATTTATGATGACGCTGGATTCTGCGCCCATTCAGGCATTGAAAAATTATCATAAATCACTGCTTTCCACAGATTATGATTTTATTGAGAAGGCTTTAGCAGAAATGGAAATTCATAAAGCCTGGGACTTGGAGAATGATATGAAACAAATCCTTTCACAGCTGAAAATCACAGATTTGGATGCCAAAATGGGAACTCTTTCCGGTGGACAAATCAAACGTGTAGCTTTGGCGAAACTTTTAACAGAAACCAGAGCCGAACATCGTCATACCCTTCTGATCATGGACGAGCCGACCAATCACCTTGATGTAGAAATGGTGGAATGGCTTGAAAATTATTTAAGTAAAGCAAAAATCACCCTATTACTCGTCACTCACGACCGTTATTTTCTGGATGCCGTTTGCGACATTATTTGGGAAATGGAAGATCAGAATCTTTATTTTCATAATGGAAGCTATGCGACTTATCTTGAAAATAAAATGATCCGTGAGGATAATATGAACTCAACCATCGACAAAGCCAATAACCTTTACAGAAAGGAACTGGAATGGATGAGAAGACAGCCGAAAGCGCGAACCACAAAATCTAAATCCAGAATCGACTCTTTCTACGAAACAGAAAAAGTAGCCAAAACCGACACCCGAAAACAAGGTCTTGAACTTGATTTTGAAATGAAAAGATTAGGAAATAAAATTCTTGAACTTAAAAACATTGATAAAAGTTTTGGAAGCAAACTTTTGCTGAAAGATTTCAGTTACCAGTTTCAACGTGGTGAAAAAGTAGGAATTGTCGGAAAAAACGGAGCCGGAAAATCTACCCTTTTAAATATCATCCAAGGATTTGAAAAAGCCGACAACGGTGAAATTGAAACCGGAGAAACCATCTCTTTCGGTTATTTTTCACAAAAAGGATTAACGTACAAAGAAGATGAAAGAGTCATTGATTTTATTAAAGAAATCGCAGAATATTATCCTTTAGCCAACGGAAAAAGCCTTTCCGCATCTCAGTTTTTAAGATTATTTTTATTTGATGATCAGACTCAATATTCTCCGATTTCAAAACTGTCGGGAGGTGAAAAAAGAAGACTGCATTTGATGTATATTCTATATCAAAATCCAAATTTCTTAATTTTTGACGAACCTACGAATGATCTTGATTTACCGACATTAACGGTTCTTGAAAACTTTTTACAGATGTTTCAGGGTTCATTAATAATCGTTTCGCACGACAGATATTTCATGGACAGAATTGTCGACCATATTTTAGCTTTTGAAGGTGAGGGAAAAATAAGAGATTTTATCGGAAATTTCTCAGAATACAGGGAAAATCAAAAGCTTGAAGAAAAAAATCCGAAAGCTGTCATTGAACAAAAGATTGAAGCACCTGCTCCCGCTTCTATTTCAAAACCCCAGACTTTAAAAAGAAAGCTTACTTTTAAAGAGCAACGCGAGCTGGAAACTATTGAAAAGGAAATGCCTGAGTTAGAAATACAGCGCACAAAGATTCTAGATCAGCTTAATAATGAAACGGATTACGAAAAAATATCAAAATTTTCTGCCGATCTGGAAACAATTTCTGAAAAACTGGAAAATTATGAAATGAGATGGCTGGAACTTCAGGAAGACTAAAATAGTTATGAGTTTTGAGTTATAAATTATGAGTGAAAATGCGAATTCATAACTTATAACTCAAAACTTACAATTTATAACTTAATTAAGATCAATAATTTTCCCGGCATTAGAACTTTCCCAAGCCGCATCAATGATCTTCATATTCTGAATCACTTCTTCTGCGGGTGACGGCAAATAATATCCGAAAACGATATGCTCGTAAATATTCTGATAATAATTCATATAATTTCCGGGTTCACTTGATGTAAGAATTCTTTCTGTTTCGGAATTTTCATTTAAATAATTCAAAATCCCGTCAGCTTCTTTCAAAGGCTGCGTCCAGTCTTTACCATACGTTGGAATTGCTCCAGCAACCAATTCGTTTTCCTGATTGTCTGTTCTTTCCTGTAAAAAGCTTCCTTTTTCACCATGAATCATATACGCATAATGTGCTTCTTTAGTGAAAACCGATGATTTTAATCTTACCCGTAGATCATTTTTATAATAAAGAAGAATTTCAAAATAATCGTTGGCAAATTCAATTCCTTTCATTGAAAATACGTCAGCAAAAAGCTTTTCAGGGAAACCAAAATACTGCACAGCCTGATCAATCAAATGCGAGCCCAGATCATGAAGCGACCCAGAGCCTGTTGCCTGAGGATCTTCTTTATGAGCTTTCCCGCTCGCTGTGGTACGGAAACGGTCAAAACGGATTTCAACCTCTTTGACACTGCCTAGTTTGCCTTCATTCATAATTTTTTGAACCTGCAGATAATCTCTGTCAAATCTTCTGTTTTGATAGACACTTAGAAATAATCCTTTTTGTTCGGCTAATTTTGCCAATTCTTCCGCTTGAGAAACATTTACGGTAAAAGGTTTTTCAACAATCACATTTTTCCCGGCTTCAAGAGCCATTTTTACATATTCAAAATGAGTCTGAACAGGCGTATTTACCACAACCAATTCAATATCCGCATTCTGAAGCATTTCTTCTACCGACCGGTAAATCGTTGCACCAGGATATTTTTCTTTTGACTCTTCTTTACTTCTTTCCACAACAGCAGAAAGGGAAAACCCCGGATGTTCTTTCAAAAAAGGCGCATGGAAAATTTTTCCGCTCATTCCAAAGGCACAAAGACCAACTTTTACCAATTGCATAATCAAATTTTTTAACAAATATATCTATAAAATGCTTTATTGAATAGCTTATAGTGTTTATATAAATAATTATTTTTTATTAAAACAATGATAAATGTCACAATAATTATTTTTAATAGTTCTAAATAAACGCTAACAAATACTTACTTTTGCGCATTATTTAAAACCACTCTAAATAACAATCAAGTAAAAATGAAAAAGCAATTAGTTACCTTGGGATTATTGTTTACAGCAATATCCTTTTCTGCACAAATGAAAAATTCTGAAGCTGATACGATCAGAATTCAGACCATTGAGGATGTGAATCTTCACAAAACAGGAAATCCAAACAAGGCAAAGCCATTATCTACAAAGTCAAATCTTTCAGTAATGGAAACCCCTCAACCTATTGCGATCGTTACTCATGAAATCATCGAACAGCAACAGGCAAAACAGTTGAGTGATGTTATTAAAAATGTAAATGGTATTTATCTTACATCAGCAAGAGGTGGCTCACAGGATAGTTTCGGGGGACGTGGTTTTACCTTCGGGAATGATAATATTTTCAAAAACGGGGCAAGAGTTAATAGTGGAGTTTTCCCGGAAGTAACAGGCTTAGAAAGAGTTGAAGTTTTAAAAGGATCTAATGCGATGCTATACGGTAACGTAGGTCCCGGTGGAATCGTAAATTTAATTACAAAAAAACCAAAATTTGAGTTCGGAGGATCTGTAGGTTTCAGCGCAGGAAGCTGGAATTCTTACAAGCCAACGGTGGATATTTACGGTCCTTTAAGTAAAAATATTGCTTTCAGAGTTAACGGAACTTATGAATATGCAGAAAGTTTCAGAGATTTAGTAGAATCAAAAAAGAATTATTTTAATCCTTCTTTTGTTTTCAATCTTAGTGAAAACACTCAGTTGATCGTAGAAGGAGATTATTTACACCATACTTTCACTCCGGATTTCGGGATCGGAAGTGTGACAGATAATGCAACAGGAATTTCAAGATTAGCAACTGAGATTGGCAGAAATCAATTCTTGGGAGCCAACTGGCAATATCAAACCAACCAGCAGGCAACAACAGATGTTATTTTAAATCATAAAATTAATAATAACTGGTCATTAAATGCTGTAGCTTCTTATCAAAATTATACCAAAGATTATTTTTCTACAGAGAGAGTTCAGTGGACTTATAATTCAAATAACAATCTAAATCCAACCTGGAACAGACCTGTAGGCAGAACTTATAATGAGCAAAATTATACTTCATTACAGGTTAACTTAAATGGTGAGTTTAAAACAGGAAGTTTAAATCACAAAATTTTAATTGGAACAGACGGAGATTTTGGACAGGCAGACGCAATTTCTTATAAACTTACCCCTGCAACCACAGGTGTTTTACAATTGAATGATCCTTCTACATGGACAAACGATGCACAAATGCCTAATGCAGATGCAACCTACAGAAGAAGAATACCTACAAGAAGATTAGGAGTATATCTACAGGATCTCATAGAATTAACAAAATCAATAAAATTATTGGCTGGGCTTCGTTATTCTTATCTGACAAATGGACAATCTTCGGATAAAATATTTATGCAAGGTTTTACACCTCCCGCGGCCAGTGCAAAAACAGAAGACAATGCGCTATCTCCAAAAGTTGGTTTAATTTATAATCCAAGTGAAAATTTATCCGTTTTTGCAACTTATACGAACTCTTTTGTACCAAACGCAGGTTTCGAATATGATACTCGAGCTGCTCTAAAACCTTCTACAGTAGATCAATATGAAGTAGGCGTAAAAAAGAATTTATGGAATAATGCTGTTGCTGTTAATTTAACGGTTTATCAAATCAACAATAATAATACTTATACAACTCCACTAGGCACAAGCGATACAACTTTGAAGGTTTATGCGGGTGCAGTGAGAAGCCGTGGTGTCGAATTAGACATTACCGGAAATCCATTAACTAATTTATCTTTAATCGGTGGAGTATCTTATAATAATGCAGTTTACACAAAAACTCCAGACAACGGTTTTGTTGAAGATCAAAGATTGGTAAGAACACCAGCAGTTACAGCGAATGCTTCTGTATTCTACACATTTACAACTTTTGCTAAAGGATTAAAAGTTGGTGCTACAGCATTCTACACAGGAGATAGAAAAGCAGGTTGGAACGATACAAAAAATCAAACACAGGTTACAAGAATGATTGACGTTGAAGGATTTACAACAGTAGATTTCAGTGTTGGCTACGAATGGAAGAAGTTTATGATCCAGGGAAGAGTCGGAAATTTATTTGATGTTGTGAACTACAACGTTCATGAAAATTATTCTGTTAATCCTATAACTCCTAGAAATTATTATTTCACTTTGACATACAAACTTTAAAATTTTAATAATATTAATAATTTCTTCAAATAAAGTGGAAATTGCATTTTTGCAGTTTCCACTTTTACCATTTTAAAACAAAAACGATTAGGGATATGGATAAGATTAAGGATACAAGAAGTTTTATGAGAATTACGCACCGTTATTTAGGCTATTTCCTAGCCGGAATCATGGTGATTTATTCGGTAAGCGGAGTTTTGTTAATTTACAGAGATACCGATTTCTTGAAAAAAGAAATGAAATACGAGAAAACCTTTGCGAGAAATCTTTCTGAAAAAGAACTAGGAAAAGAGTTAAAAATGAAAAATTTTGAAGTGGAAAAAACAGAAGGGACTATCTTAAAGTTTAAGCAAGGTACCTACAATTCTGCCACTGGAGAAGCAAAATACTCAAAAAAAGAACTTCCTTTGATTTTAGACAAAATGACAAAGCTTCATAAAGCACAATCAAAAGACACTCTGTCACCCTTGAATACATTTTTTGGGATAGCATTATTCTTTTTTGTCATATCAAGCTTTTGGATGTTTAACCCAAAATCAAGAATTTTCAAAAGAGGAATAATTTTTACTGTAATGGGTATTATTGTTTCTGTTATTTTATTATTGCTTTAATATTTAAATTTTTAACTAAAATGTTAAAATAAGTGAATAATAATTCCCTTCAAGGGGTAGTAAAAAATCAAAAACAGCCTTATGTAAAGCATTATGGCACATTTCTTGTTTTTCTCTTGCTTTAACAAATGATAAACATAACTATTAAAATAATAAATTATGAAAAAATTAATTTTAACAGGATTACTTGCAATAGCCGGATTGACAACAACTGCAAATGCACAAATCCAACAAGGTAACTGGATGGTAGGTAGCAGCCTTTTATCAAGTAAATTTGGCTTAAATACAGACGCAGGATACAGTATTGCATTACAGCCTAAAGGTGCATATTTCATTAAAGATAATGTAGCAGTAGGGGGATATGTAACTCTGGGAACAGAAAAAGTAACTAAAGATTCGGGAACGAAATTCACATATGCAGTAGGAGGTTTAGGTCGTTACTATCTTTCTCCAGGAGAGAAAGGGGTTGACAACTTATTGAACCACGGAAGATGGTTCTTCGAAGGTAATGTTGGGATTGGAGGACAGTCTACTAAAGGAGGAACTTCTACAACAGGATTAGATTTCGGAGTAGGACCTGGTTATTCTTACTTTATCACACCAAATATCGGACTTGAAGGTTTAGTTAAATATACTGGAGTAACAGGATTTGGTAATGAAGGTCTTACGTCTAACATTACTTTTAATGTAGGATTCAGTATTTATTTACCAACTTCAAAAGCTAAGCAAGTTGTAAACGAAGTTAAGTAATCACATTTACTATATCATAAATGAAATCGCCCCGAAATAAATTTCGGGGCGATTTTCGTACAAATTAAAACTAAACTATAAAAAATCAAATAAATCATGCATTCGGTTGGGGCGTATATCTTAAATACGGTTTTACCTCCGTAACACCCTTTGGAAATATTTTTCTTGCATCTTCCGTAGAAACGGACGGCGGCACAATGACATCTTCCCCGTTTTCCCAGTTTACCGGAGTGGCAACTTTATGAGAATCTACCAATTGTAAAGAATCCAGCACTCTTAGTATTTCATTAAAATTTCTTCCTGTTGAAGCCGGATAAGTAATAATTAATCTTACTTTTTTCTCCGGGTCAATAATTAAAAGAGAACGAACCGTCGCTGTCGCGGAAGCATTCGGGTGAATAAAATCATATAATTCTGAAACTTTTCTGTCTTTATCGGCAATGATAGGAAATTGCACATCTGTATGTTGCGTTTCATTAATATCTTTAATCCAGTTTTGATGGTCTTCTACTGCGTCCACACTCAGTGCAATTACTTTTGTACTTCTCTTTTCAAACTCATCCTTCAGTTTTGAGGTATATCCCAATTCTGTAGTGCAAACCGGAGTGTAATCTGCGGGATGCGAAAATAAAATTCCCCAGGAATCTCCTAAATAATTATAAAAATCTACATCACCTAAAGATGATTCAGCCTGAAAGTTTGGTGCGGTATCCCCAAGTTTAATTGACATAATATTTCGTTTTATTAGTCTACAAAATTAATAGACTTTTTGAGACTGGCAAAATTTTTGTTTAAAAATTTTATTATATTTAATTAAAAAAATTCAGTTCATGCAAAAAAATGGATTAAGTTATATTGATGTTGTGTATAATGTGTTAGAAAGCTGGTACTTAAAGTTTGCAGAACTCACCCCGAAATTGATTGTCGGTGTTCTTGTTTTTTCCTTTTTTCTTATATCAAGTAAATATTTAAGTCAATTTTCGGTTAAAATCTTTCATAAATTCTTTCCTAAAAGCAAAAAAGAGAGTTCGTTGGTTACAATGATCAGCATTTTCAGATTTTTAATTATGATGATGGGAACATTCATCACGTTAGAAATTATGGGATTCAGTGGCTTTCTTTGGAAATTCATCGGAAGCTTGGGAGTTGCGGGGGTGATTGCCGGGG
>Ga0307412_10001483_pt1 | contig 13048 bp, 13 predicted proteins | sample DK1Cmetagenome_3_FD_203823 | JGI IMG/M metagenome (GOLD analysis project Ga0307412, IMG submission 203823) | Maize rhizosphere microbial communities from greenhouse at UC Davis, California, United States - DK15-C-1 | ecosystem: Host-associated > Plants > Roots > Rhizosphere > Soil | place: USA...
TGGCTGGTGATGCTGATGGCGTCCAGCAAGGGCTGCGCGTAATACACGTTGGCCACGCTCAGCGCGCAGGCCACCGCCAGCAGCATCACCAGCCATGTCGGCATCGGCGCCGCGGCATCGCGTTCGGAGGCGTCGGATAGGGAAGACATCGGATTTCCAATATGGTTTTATTACGAAACCAGAATGCTAGATCTTAAGGTTTTATAATGCAACCATTAAGTTCGATCCGCCGTCATCGCCATCCTCTTGTTGAAAGGGCCCGACATGGTCAAACGCACCAGCCTTGAAGGCGCCGCCTGCCCGGTGGCCCGCTCGTTAGACGCGATTGGCGACTGGTGGTCGCTGTTGATCGTGCGCGACGCATTCGACGGTTTGCGACGCTTCGGCGAATTCCAGAAGAGCCTGGGGGTGGCCAAGAACATCCTTAGCGACCGGCTGCGCACGCTGGTCGCCCACGGCATTCTTACCGCCGTCCCCGCATCGGACGGCAGCGCCTACCAGGAATACGTGCTGACGAAAAAGGGCCGCGCCCTGTTTCCGGTGATCGTGGGCTTGCGCCAATGGGGCGAAGACCACTACTACGCTCCCGCCGAAGCGCACTCCACGCTGATCGACCGCAAGCGCGGCCAAACGGTGCGCCGGCTGGAGATCCGCGCACAGGACGGCCGGCTGCTGGACCCGGAAGACACCGTGGTGCAAAAGACCACGCCGGGCGCTTAGGGCCCGGGCGCCTGCCCCGACGAATCGGCATCGGCCGCCGGCCACTGCCCCGTGGCCAGCGCCGTCGGCGAATACGCATCGAACGTCCAGCGCAGCGCCAGCGCCCCCGGCCGCCACACCGCGCGGCGCACGTCCACGCGCCACAGGCGCTCTGCCCCGGCGAAGGCATCGATCTCGGGACTATCAAGGATCACTTCCGCCCGCCCCGACAGTTGCAGGATGTCGCCGCGCGCGAAATCGATGAAGACCAGACCCGCGCGCGGATTCGCCGCCAGATTGCCCAGCGTGTTGAAGAAGCGGTTGCCCGAGAAGTCGGGAATCGTCAGCACGTTGCCGTCGACGCGCACGAAGCCGGGTTTGCCGCCGCGATGCGACACGTCCACCGCGCGGCCGCCGCGCGCGTCGGCGTCGACATAGCTTGCGACAAAAAACGTATCAGAGGCCGAGATCAGTGCGCGCGCCGCGTCGTCCAGCCCATCGCGCACGCGTGCCGCGCCAGGAAAGCGCAATGACGGCGCGCGCGAAAAATGGAAATCCCGCGACTGGATGTATTGCGGGCAATTGCCGAACGATTGCGCCACGGCGACATCGAAGCGCTTGCCGTCCCAGGCCGCGACCCGGCCATTCATGCGGTTGCGGCGCCGGGTATGCAGTTCGATTCCCAACAGGCCGACAGCCTTGTCCGGGCTCAGGCCGGCAAGCAGGGGATCGTCGGCATCCGGCACGGCCGCCACGCGCAGGGTCCGCGCGTCGGGCGACACCGCAAATCCCGGCAACCCTTCCAGCACGCCCGCCCAGGGATCGCCCTGCTCATCCACCGTGCCCATCACCAGGAAAGGCAATTGGGCGAAGAACTCGCGGTGCTGGTCCGGCATATAGTCGCGCACGACCTTGGGGCCGATTTGCGCCATGCGGTCAGCCACGCCCGCGCGGGCTTGCAGCCGCCGCTCGCCTGCGTGCCAGGGCGGCGAATCGAGAACAAAATCAGAAACGTTCATGACGTGCTCCTTGCCGACATGGCGCCGGTGTTCAGGCGGCTACCAGACCCGCGGCCGTACTGGCCATCGGCACGAAGCGCGGCAGGCTTTCGATGCGGGCCAGCCAGGCGCGCACATGCGGATAGTCCGCCAGCGACACGTTGCCTTCCGGCGCATGGGCCACGTAGGTATAGCAGGCCACGTCCGCGATGGTCGGCGCGTTGCCTGCCAGGTATTCGTGCTGCGCAAGCTCGCCGTCCATGACGGACAGCAAGGCATGCGCACGCGCCAGCGTGGCCTCGACATCGAAAGACGCGCCGAAGACCGTCACCAGTCGGGCCGCGGCCGGGCCGCTTGCCAAGGGGCCCGCGGCCACCGACAACCAGCGGTGCACGCGGGCCGCGCCAGCGGGATCCTCGGGCAGCCAGGCCCCGCCGCCATGGCGCTTGGCCAGATAGACGAGGATGGCATTGGAATCCGCCAGCACCACACCGTTGTCGTCGATCACCGGCACTTGGCCGAACGCGTTCATGGCCAGGAATTCAGGACGCTTCTGTTCTTTCTGACGCAGGTCCACATCGACGCGGCGGTGCGGCACGTCAAGCAGGGACAGCATCAGCGCGACGCGGTGCGCGTGGCCGGACAAGGGAAAGCTGTAGAAGGTCAACGGAGCGGTCGTCATGGAAGTTCTCAAGAGGATGAATCGTGGCTCCATCTTGATCCTGCATGCGCCGGGCGAGAACAGCCAGCCGCCGCAAGACACTCTTGCGCGCGGTGAAAGAAACGCTGAGGTCATCCCGAAAAGGTGACGGGGGTGCGGAAGATCCCGGCGCGTCAGGCCGGTAGCGCGGCCAGGTCGCTACGCAAAGCCTGCACGCAGAACTCGACGAAACTGCGCACCTTTGCCGAGCTTTTCCGGCCCTCGGGGTACACCACGTGCACCGGCAACGGGGGCAGTTCGAAGTCGCGCAGCACCACCTGCAAGGCGCCGCTGGCCAGATGCCGGGCCACCTGATACGACACCACTTGTGTCAGCCCCCAGCCTTCGCAGGCGGCCAACACCGCCGCCTGGAACGACGTGACCGTCAACTGCGAATCCACGTTCACCCGCCGGGGCTGGCCGTCTTGCTGGAAGCGCCATTGCACGCCGCGCCCTTCCATCGCCGCGGTGATCGTGCAAAAACGCGGCAACGCGTCCAAGTCCCTGGGCGCGCCGTGTTGGCGCAGAAAATCCGGCGCGGCGCACACCACGCGGCGCACGTGCCCCACCGGCACCGCGGTCAGGCTTGAATCCGGCAAGGCGCCGATGCGCACGGCGACATCGACGCCTTCGTCCAGCAGGTTCACGACGCGGTCCACCAGCAAAGTGCGCACCGATACGTCGCGGTGCGCCCGCAGATAGCCCAGCACGACCGGCATTACATGCAGCTCGCCGAAGAAGGCCGGTGCGGTGATGCTGAGCGCGCCGCGCGGCGCCGCCATCACGCCGGCGGCGGCATCGTCGGCCTGTTCCACCTCGTCAAGAATGCGGCGGCAGTCGGCGGCGTAGCGCTCGCCGGCTTCGGTCAGGCGCAAACTGCGCGTGGTGCGAACCAGCAGCAGCGCGCCCAGACGGCGTTCCAGCGCCGCGACGCTGCGCGTCACGGTGGGCGCGGACATCCCGAGCCGCCGGGCGGCCGCTGCAAAGCCCTGCGCCTCGGCCACCGCCAGGAACACGGTCATTTCATGGAATCGATTCACGGCGGGTATCTCCGGCCAACGCGCGCGGGGCGCTGTCATGAATGCACTGCCGCACGATATCGCCCAGCGCGGCGGCCACGGGGTCGGGCTGCGCCTGGGCCCAATACAGCGAAAGCGCGATTGACGGCAGGGCCGGCAAACCGTATTCGCCCGGCGTCAGCGCGCGGACGGTGGGGGGCAAGCCCAACGGCGTACGCACCGCCAGCCCCAAGCCCGCGGTAACGGCCGCCCACAAGCCCGCCAGGCTGGGGCTGGTGAAAGCCGCCAGCCAGGGCTGATCCGCACGGTCCAGCGCCTGGGTCGCGCCATCTCGAAACAGGCACGGCGCCTCGAAGGCCACAAGCGGCAGATCGCCGTCGTCGTGGAACAGGGACGCGACGGGCGCCGCCGGCCCGATCCAGCACATCGGAAGCTCCAGCAGCCGCTGGCCATGCGCCATGCGCGCGTCGTGGTCCCAGGCCAGCGCCAGGTCCAGTTGCCCCAGCGCGACGCGTTCCAGCAGATCGGCATTGCGCCCGACGCGCGCTTCGATCCTGACCTTGGGATGCGCCCTGGCGAACTGGCCTAGCACCTGCGGCAACAGCATTTCGCCGAAGTCTTCCTGCAAGCCCAGGCGGACGCGCCCTTGCAGTTCGGCGCCGCGCACGGCGCGCGAAGCCTGGTCGTTCAGGGCCAGCAGCCGGCGGGCGTAGGCCAGCATCGTTTCGCCCGCCTCGGTCAGCGCCAGGCCGCGGCCTTCCTTGCGAAGCAAAGGCACGCCCGCCTGCTCTTCCAGCTTCTTCAATTGGGCGCTGATGGCCGACGTGGAGCGCCCCAGCCGGTCCGCGGCGCGCCCGAAACTACCCAGGTCGACGCCCGCGACAAAGCTGCGCAACACGTCCAGATCAAAGGTGACCGGTCGCATTAATAGTCCTGAATTTTTGAACTGTTCAAACAATATTTCCTGATTTTCAGAACGATAGCAGAAGCGCAGACTGGCCGGGTCGATTTCTTTGACGCCGGGGTTGACCCCTTGTCGCCCCTTCTTTATGCCTTTTTTGGCGCTTTCGGAGCCCTGCATGATCCCGCCTCTCTCCCACGCTTCAACGGCCGATGCGCAACGGCCCTCCCATCGCTGGAAGGTGCTGGCGGTGGGCGTTGCCGCCAATGCCGCCTTCTCCGCGGCGGCGGCCGGCCTGCCCACGACGGCGGTGTTCATGCGGTCGGGTTACCAGCTGGACAACGACCAATTGGGCCTGGCGCTGGGCCTGCTGGGGCTGGGCGTGGCCCTGTTCGAATTGCCCTGGGGCCTGCTGACCGATCGCTGGGGCGACCGGCCGGTGCTGCTCACCGGCCTGGGCGCCACCGCGGCGGCGCTGGCCTGGATGAGCGGGTTCGCCTCGCCCACCGTCAACGGCGTGCCCGCGCTGTGGCTGCTGGCGCTGGGCCTGGTGCTGGTCGGCATCCTGGGCGGCAGCGTCAACGGCGCTAGCGGACGGGCGGTGATGGCCTGGTTCGACGAAGGGGAACGCGGGCTGGCCATGAGCATCCGACAAACCGCCGTGCCGTTGGGCGGAGGCCTGGGCGCCCTGCTGCTGCCATGGCTTGCGGCGCACGCGGGTTTTGGCGCCGTATTCGGCGCGCTGAGCGTGATGTGCGGCCTGGCCGCCACGCTGGCAGCGGTGTGGCTGCGTGAGCCGGAGCGCGTCCGGGCGGCGCCGGCCCGGATTGCCGGAATGGCTCAATCCGATTCGTCGGCGGCGTCCGCCACCACCGCTCCGGCGCGGGAGGCCGCCTCCCCGCTGCGGGACGGCCGCGTCTGGCGGGCCGCTGTCGCCATCGGCATCATGTGCTGCCCGCAATTCGCGGTACTGACGTTCGCCACGGTATTTCTGCACGACTTCAGCCACGCCGGCATCGGCACGTTGACGATGGTGATGGTGGCCGTGCAATTGGGTGCCATGGTGGCAAGAATCGCCAGCGGCCGTTGGACGGACCGCCGTGGCGACCGGCGCGGGTTTCTGCGCCGCTGCGCCTGGCTGAGCTGCCTGCTGTTCGCGGCATTGGGCGCGACGGCGTGGGGCGTCGAAGGCGCACCGGCCGTCCCCGGCGCGGTGCTGGCCGCGGCCAGCCTGCTTGCCGCGGCGGGCATCTGCGCATCCGCCTGGCACGGCGTGGCCTATACCGAGTTGGCGACATTGGCCGGCGCGACCCGTGCAGGCACGGCGCTGGGCATGGCCAACAGCTGCGTCTACCTGGGCCTGTTCCTTACGCCGCTGGCGATCCCCCACGTGGTTGCCGCAAGCTCCTGGCCAGCCACCTGGGTGATCGCCGGGTTGTGCATGCTGGCTGCGCTGCCGCTGCTGCCGAAGTCCGTGCCCAAATCCATGCCGAAGTCCATGCCAGGCACGCTGGACACGACCGGCCGCGCTATGCCTGGAACTCGCGGCTCAACCAGTCCAGGAACGCCTTGACGGGCGGATGGCGTTCGCGGCCCGGCGCGCACAACGCGGTATAGGCGGACCCGGCCACGCGCACATCAGGACGATACGCCGCCAGCGTGCCCGCCCCTACGCTGTCCGACACCATGACGGAACTGGCCAGCACCAGGCCCTGCCCCGCGATGGCCGCCTGCAAGGCGTAATGCTCTTCGGTATAGGCATGCACCGCCGCCGGTTTGCGCCACGACGGCAAGCGCGCCGCTTCGCACCAGGCCTGCCAACCTTGGTCATACAGTTGCGAATCGCGCCAGCGCACCGTCACCAGCGCTGGCGCGCGCTTTCCGGCTTGCGCGACGAGCGCGGGCGCGCCGTACACGCTGAACCATTCCGGCAACCGGCAGGCGGCGTGCAGGGCGGGATAGGCGCGCGGGCTGTACCGGATCGCGACGTCCACGCTGGCGTCCTGCAGCAAGTCCACGGGATCCGCGCCAGCATTCAAGCGCAACTGGTATTGCGGATAGGCATCGTAGAAGCGCCCCAGGCGGGGGACCAACCACAGCGCCGCGAAGGAATGCGTGGTGGAAACCGTCAGCGCGCCAGACGCGGGCGCCGGCCGCAAGGCATCCAACGTCTGGGCGATATCCAGCAATGCGCCATGCACGCTGACGAACAGGCGCGCACCGGCATCGGTCAGCCGCACGCCGCGCGGCACGCGATCGAACAGCGCGACCCCTGCCTGCCGTTCCAACGCCTTGATCTGATGCGACACCGCGGTGGGTGTCACCGCAAGCTCGGCCGCGGCGGACTTGAAGCTGCGCAGCCTGGCCGCCGCCTCGAAGGCCCGCAGCGCCGTGACGGGAAGGGAAGCAAACATGGATGTGGCCAACACATGAAATGAATTCATCTTAGCCAAGGAATCGTCATTTGTCGCCGGGTTCGTGCATGCCTACAGTTGCTCTTTCCTACAAAGAATCCCCCGAACCCCGAGGACAAGGCATGAATTCAAATCACCACAAGCACAAGCTGCTCATCCTGGTGGGCAGCCCCCGGCGCGACGGCAACAGCGCCGCGCTGGCAGCGGCCGCGCAACGTGGCGCCGATGCGGCGGGCATCTCCACCACCCTGCTGTTCCTGGACGACTACATCCAGGGCTTCCTGCCCGACCTGCGGCGCGGCTCGCCGCCCGCGGATCGCTACGCCGAACTGTTCCTGGAACATTTTCTGCCGGCCGACGGCCTTCTGCTCTGCACGCCGGTCTATTGGTATGGCATGTCCGCACAGGCCAAAGCGTTCTTCGACCGGTCGTTCACCCATTACGCCGGCTCGGGCCCCGAACCGGAACGGGTCAAGGCCGCGATGACCGGCAAGCGGCTGGGCCTGACGGTCGCGTCCGAAGAGACCTATCCCGGCGCGGCGCTGGGCATCGTGCACCAGGTGCAGGAGTACGCGCGCTACACCCATTCCGACTTTGTGGGCTATGTGCATGGCGCCGGCAATCGGCGCGGTGAAGTCGCGGCGGATCCCCGCCAGCCGCTACTGGCGGCAGAGCGGCTGGGCGCCGCATTTTTCACGCAGAAGTACTCCGACTACCGGATCGAGACGCCCCGCGCTCACAATGTATGGGACGCGCCAGCCCTTTGCAGCACGCCGGGCGTGCTGCCGTAGACCTGCTTGAACACGCGGGTCAGATGCGCCTGATCCGCGAACCCCACCGCCTGGGCGGCCTGCGCCAACGGCAAGCCGTCGCGCAACAGCGTCCGCGCGCGCGCCACTCGCCAATTGCGCAACCAGGCTTGCGGCGGCAGGCCGTAGCGACGGGCAAACTGTTTGACGAGCGTCGTGCGGTGGCGATCCTGCGCCTGCGCCAGCGCTTCCAGGTCAGGCGCGCAGGACGGATCGGCGGCCATGCGCTCGCGCAGCAGCGTGCAGACGTCGGGCACGTCGGCCCGCGCCGGGTCGCCGGTTTCGGCGTGCTCGGCCAACAGCCCGAACAACGCGGCGGAAAGGCGTTGGCGCCGGGCCGCATCCGGCATCGGGTCCGGCGCCAGCGCGGCCAGCCATTGCGCGCAAAGGCCGGGCGCGGTGATGACAGGCCCCGGCAATCGGGCCCCGTCGGCAAACAAGGCACGCGCATGGTCGTCGAACCACTGGGCGTCGATGTACGCCATGCGGTACGCCAACGGCGTGGCCGAGGTGCCCCCGGTATGGACCTGGCCGGGCGCGATCACCACCAGGTCGCCCTCGCCGGCCGCATGCGCCTGGCCATGCACGGTGAACGCGCAATTGCCGTGTTCGATCGCACCGATGGACCACGCATCGTGGAAGTGCGGCGCATAGCGATACGCGCGAAGATCCGCGATCAGCACGTCGGCGGGCAAGCCCGCGCCGCAATGCCAGATATGTTGAGAAACCGCCATGGTGTACAAGCCCTTGCGGCTAGCTGAAGTAGCTCCCGTCCGAACCCAGGGAGCGGGCCAGCAGCCACGCGTTACGGGGATTTTCCCCCACCCGGCGGATGGCATACGGCCACCAGTCGCCGCCAAACGGAAGATAGACCCTGACGTTATAGCCCAAGCCGCGCAGGGCCAGCTGCCAATCGGGCCGCACGCCAAAGAGCATTTCGAATTCAAAACCGTCCGGCGGCCAGCCGCGCTCACGTGCCATCGTCATGATCGCGCCGGCCAAACGGTCGTCGTGCGTGCCGAAGACGGGTAGAAAGCCCGCCTTGCGCGCCTCGGGCGACAACATGATGGAGGCCGCGTCCAGGTACGCCTGGTCGATGCGCGCGCGACCGTCGTGGTCCAGCTCGCGCTCCGGGAAAGCGCCTTTCACCAGGCGCAGCGAGGTCCGCTGCCGAATCGCCCAGTGCAGGTCTTCCGGCGTGCGCCGGCGCCGCGCCTGCAGGGTCAGGCCAGCGGGCAAGCCCGCTTCCAGCAAGCCGCGATGCAATCCGCACGTGCGATCCCGGATGCCGGAATCTTCCATGTCCAGCACCACCCAATCCTGCCCGCCACCCGCGGCCCGCGACACCGCCGCGCCGATTCGCCGCGCGTTCGCTTCGCCCCGCGCGTCGCTGTCCATGTAGCCGATGGCGGTGGGGTCCACCGACACGTGCACGTCCAGGCCCGCCCTGCCCAGCGCATCGCAGGCGGCAATGGACTGCGTGACGTTGTGTTCGATGGCGGCCGGATCCGCCACGTACTCGCCCAGATAGAAGAGCGAGGCGCGGATGCCGTGCGCTTCGCGTAGCCGCAAGGCGGTCCCGACCGCGGCATCCACATCCGGGCCGCCGACGAAGCGGCTGGCCAGTGACGACCGGGCAGCCATCGCCCGCATCGCGCGGCCCATCATCGGGCTGCGCGCCAGGGCGATGGTGGTTCTCTGGAAAAGGCTCATGAGCGCTCCCGCTAAAGGGCCGCACTATCGCGCAGCGGGAAGCGCTTGTATTGAACGCCCGTGAACGGGCGCGCCAGCTTGAACCGCCGTGAACCGGCTTGCTAGCGCTTGGCGGCGGCGGCGGTGAACGGCGCGGCGGGCGCCCGGCGCATCAACGGACGCTGCACCGTCTGGGCCATCAGCACACCCGCCAGCGTTACTGCCCCGCCCAGCAGGTGATACGCGTGCAACTGCTCGCGCAGCATGACGAATGCCGCCAGCGCCGTGAACAGCGGCAGCAGGTTGATGAAAATGCTGCAACGGTTGGGCCCCAGGCGATGCACGCCTTCGATCCACAGATAGGACAGCAACACCGACGAGAAAATGCCGGCATAGAGAATCAGGGGAATGGTCTTCACGTCCAGCGCGGCCTGCGCCGCCGGCACGCGCAGGTACAGCGGCAGCATGTACAGCAGCGCGAAAATCGACTGCACGAAGGTGGACTGCCAGGCGGGAACCGGCACCTTCCAGTAGCGCAGCAGCACTCCGTACAACGCATACGACAAGCCGGCCAGCAGCATCAGCCCATCGCCTGCATGGATGCCGTGCTGGAACACGCTGAGCATGTCGCCCTGCCCCACCAGGTACAGCAGCCCCAGGAACGACATCACCCCGCCCGCGGCCATGCCCAGCGTAAGGGGGTCGCGCAAGATGACGACGCTGAGCAGCATGCTCAGCAGGGGGATCAGCGCCGTCAGAATGGCCATGTTGGTGGCGGTGGTGGTTTCCGCCGCGCGGTAGGACAGCGCCTGGAACACCGCCGACGACAAGGCGCCATAAAGCGCCAGCTTGGGCCAGTGCCGCAAGATGGTCTTGCGGTTGCGCCACGCAGGGCGGGCCGTGAACAGCCCCATCAGGAACAGGGCCAGCACCAGGCGATAGAACGTGATCGCGGTGGGAGAGATGGCGCTGGCCGCCAATTTGGACACGATGAATGCGCTCGCAGAAAGGGATCGGGTCCCGCCCGCCCCCATGCCGTCAAGGCGCGTGGCGGGGGAACAATCGCTATCCTATTGAGCGCGCGAAGGTCCGTCTGCCGATGAAAAGGCATCAGCTATCGCAAAATGGACATATCCGCCTATCCCGGCGCAAGCATCACGGGCGGAAAGGCGCGGGGTCCAGCGGCAGTTCCAGGCCCGCCATCTGCGCAGTCAGCAATGCCGCGCTACCGCAGGCCAACGTGAATCCCAGCGCCCCCTGGCCGATGTTCAGCCACAGGTTGTCGGCCGCGCCGCTGCGCCCGATCAGCGGCTTACCCGTCGGCGTGGCGGGACGCAGGCCGGCCCAAGGCACGGCCTGGCGCAAGTCCAATGCCGGAAAGGCCTCGTGCACCTGCCGCTTCAACAATGCCACGCGCGCCGGTTCGATATCGGCGTTGGCGCTGCCGATATCGACCATAGCCGCGATCCGCAGCACGCCGCCCACGCGGGCGTAGACGATGCGCCGTTCATAGTCGGTCACGCTGATGTGCGGCGCGACGGCGTCGTCGGCGGATAGCGGCACGCTCAGGCTGTAGCCCTTTAACGGATACAAGGGCACGTCGTAGCCCAACGGCTTGAGCAAGGCGCGCGTGCCGACACCGGTGGCCAGCACGACCGCGTCGGCGCCGATGTCGCCCTCGCGGGTGTTCACCGCGACGATGCGCCGGCCTTCGCGTTGCAGGCCGGACACCGGATTGGACATGGCGCATTCCACATTGCCCAATGCCTGCAGGCGGTCGAACAAAGCCTCGGTGAACTGGCGGCAGTCGCCCGCCTCTTCGCTGGGGGTGTAGATCGCGCCGGCCAGCTTGTCGCCCATGGCGGCCAGCGCCGGCTCCATGGCCAGCGTCTGCGCGGCGTCCAGCACTTGCTGGTCGGCGCCGTGCCCCGCCTGGTACGCCACCAGCGCGCGCGCCTTGTCCAGCAAGGCGGCGCTGCGGTAGGCAATCAGCTTGCCGTTCTTCAAATGGCCAAAATCCAGGTCTTCCTGCGCCAGCAAGGTATGCATGACGTCGCGGCTCAAGTAGGACAGGCCTAGCAACTGGGCCGTGGACGCCCGAGCGACCGACGCGCGGCACGCCAGCGCGAACTGCAGGCACCAACGCCATTGATGCAGGTCCAGCCGAGGCCGGAAACGCAGTGGCGAATCCTGGCGCAACAACCAGCCGGGCACGTTGGGCAATACGCCCGGGCCGGCCAACGGCGCCACATAGCTATAACTGAGCTGGCCGCCGTTGGCGTAGCTGGACACTTCCGCCGGGCGCGCCTGGCTGTCCACCAACACCACATCGTGCCCTTGGCGCGCCAGGAAATAAGCGGAGGTCACGCCAACAACGCCCGCACCAATTACGCAAACGCGCATGCCCGAGTCCTAAAAAAAAAGGGTTTATGCCCCCACGCCGCTATTCTGAAACGTGCAGCGCCCGCGCGGCAAATGCCAAAGCGGGCAGCATCCATAACAAAACGTCATGCCCCGCGTCAGGCGGCGCGGTGCAGCTTGATGATGGCCGCGGCGGTAGGGTCTCGCACCAGGTCAGCCAGCGTGTAGGCGTTAAGGGCGTCGTAGAAGGCGTTCAGGGTTTGCGCCAGCACGCCCGACAGGCGGCAGGAGCCGTCCAGGGCACAGGGCGGTTCGCGGCAATCGATCAAAGGCCCCTGCTGTTCAAGTTCGCGGATCAGGTCGCCCACCCGGTATTCGGAAGCTGGCCGGGCCAGATTCAGGCCCCCGCCCTTGCCGCGCGTGGTGTTGACCCATTCCCGCTGCGCCATGAAGTGCACCACCTTGACCAGGTGATTGCGGGACACGTCGAAGCGTCCGGCGATCTCCGGGATGGTGACGGCGGCGTGCCGGTCGCGGCATTGCGTCAGATACATCAAGACGCGCAGGCCGAAGTCGGTGAATCGGGTCAGTTGCATAGAAGGAAGACGGGTGCCTGGCGGCCCAGGCTGATCAGGCCGCCAGGATACACCGTCAGGCCGGTGCGCCGCCGGTGCCGAAGGCTTCGGCATGGATGCGGTCAGGCCCCACGCCTAGCGCCAGCAGTGCTTCGCGCTGAGCCAGCATGAACGGCGCGGGTCCGCACAGGTAGTAGTCGGCGCCGGGCACGATGACGTCATCGCGGATGGCGCGCAAGTCCAGGCGGCCGGCGTGATCGTAGTCGCGCCCCGGTTCATCATCGTGGCCGATTTCTTCATAGAACACAGCCTTGCGCACGTTGCCGCGCTCGGCGGCGATGCGGTTGACGTGGTCTTTCATGGCATGCACCGACCGGTTGCGACAGCCGTGCACGAAGCGGATCTGGCGCTCGTCGTTGTTGCGGACCAGATGGTTCAGGATCGACACCATTGGCGTGAGGCCAACGCCGCCACTGAGCAGCACGACGGGCGCGTCGCTGTCCGCCTTCAGGTGGAAATCGCCTTGCGGCGGCGCCACGTCCAGCACGCCGCCCTCTTCCAGCCGGTCGTGAAGGGCATTGGACACGCGCCCCGCCGGCGTCTGCGCCCCGGCGGGTTCGCGCTTGACCGAAATACGCAGGCGGTCTTGCCCGGGTGCGTCCGACAGGCTGTATTGGCGGGGCTGCATCAGCCCCAGTTCCGGCACATAGACGCGCACGGACACGTATTGCCCGGGTTGATACGCGGGCACCGCGCCGCCATCGGACGGCGCCAGGTAGAACGACGTGATCTCAGCGCTTTCGGCCTGCTTGCCCACCACGCGGAACGCCCGCCAGCCCGTCCAGCCGCCCGGCTTCCCGGCGGATTCGGCGTACAGGCG
>Ga0307412_10001484_pt1 | contig 13043 bp, 10 predicted proteins | sample DK1Cmetagenome_3_FD_203823 | JGI IMG/M metagenome (GOLD analysis project Ga0307412, IMG submission 203823) | Maize rhizosphere microbial communities from greenhouse at UC Davis, California, United States - DK15-C-1 | ecosystem: Host-associated > Plants > Roots > Rhizosphere > Soil | place: USA...
ATCATCTTTGCTCATGTTTGTTGTTCCGTTTTCGAACTGCTCAGCCATGATTTGGCTTACACCAGCCACGCTTCCTTCATAATATGGAGGCCTGTCCATAGAAAGGCTCGCGCTTACTCTTGGCAGCTTGTTGTTTTCCACCACCATTACCGTAAGACCGTTACTTAATTGGAAAGTTTTTGGCTTAGCAATGTTAATCGCAGGCGTAGGCCCTGGTTTTGGCATTGCATTAAGATCTATTTTTTGTGCTGAAACCATTCCCGCGAAGAAAAACGCTGCAGCTATATATGTTAATTGCTTTTTCATTTGTAAAAATTTAATTTTTAATAATCATATTTTAACCTAAAAGTTCTAAATGATTACTTTTTTTCAGGTACGTAATTAATGATTATTCTTTGGTTGGAATTAAGATACTTTTTAGCAGCATTTTGAAGATCCTGTCTTGTGATCCCTCTGTAAATGTCGATTTCTTTGTTGATCAAATTCGTGTTACCCATCAATACGTGGTTTGTAGCCAATGAAGCAGCAATTCCCTGGATGCTTGAGTTAGCATTTACAAACTGGTTTTCGTACTGGTTTTGAAGTTTTTGATAATCTTCTTCAGAGATTAAAGTCGTCTGAAGTTTTTTGATCTCAGCATCAATATCCGTCTGCAAAGCTTGTTTCGTAGTTTGTCCCATAGGGATCGCGAAAAATGCGAAAATACTGTAATCTTCAAGACCTTGGTTGAAAGCTGCTACCTGAAGCGCTTTTTTATCCTGATCCACTAGTTTTTTGTATAAAACAGAAGATTTACCGTTACTTAAATAAGAAGAGAGCATATCTAAAACATACGCATCTTTTTCTTTATTGCTCGGAGTTCTGTATGCGAAAATATAAGCAGGAAGCTGGATGTTCGGGTCGGTTGCCGTTACTTCTTTTTCCTGAGTGATAGGAGTATCTTTCGGGAAATCCTTTGGATAAACCGTTCCTTTTGGAATTCCTCCGTAATATGTTTCGATCCACTTTTTAGTCTGCTCAGGTTTGATGTCTCCTGCAACCACTAAAGTAGCATTATTCGGAACGTAGTATTTTTTATAAAAAGCTTGGAATTCTTCCAGTTTTGCAGAGTTCAAATCTTCCATAGACCCAATTGTAGGCCAGTTGTACGGGTGATTTGTAAATAAGTTTTTCTGAATTGTCGAGAAAAGATTTCCGTAAGGCTGGTTGTCCATTCTCAATCTTTTTTCTTCTTTTACAACCTCTCTTTGCGTATCAACACCTACTTGGTTGATCACAGCGTGACGCATTCTTTCAGCTTCCATCCAAAGGCCAAGCTGTTCGTTGTTTGAAGGAAAAGTTTCGTAGTAATACGTTCTGTCGTTTGTTGTATTAGCATTGTTTTGTCCTCCGTTTGAAGAAACAATTTTGAACCAGTCACCTCTTTTAATATTTGATGTTCCTTCGAATAAAAGATGCTCGAAGAAATGGGCAAAACCTGTTCTTCCTTTTACTTCATCCTTTGCACCTACATGGTACATTACACCCGTTGTTACTACCGGTGCGGAATTATCCTGATGAAGAATTACGTGAAGACCGTTTGGTAAGTCATACTCTTCGAATTTAATTTGTTGTGCATTCAGAGCCATCCCAAAGAAAGCCGCTGCAGCAACAGAAAGAAGTCGCTTTTTCATAAAGTAGAAATTGTTTTGTCAATTAGTGTCAAATTTACTTTAAATGTTACAATAATTGCAATAAATTTCTTAGAAAGAAATTAGAAACTGGAAATTAGAAGTTAGTATTTATTGATTTCTTTAAAATAATTGATTTAAATTTTTTTTAAACCAAAAGCATTTTTAATTCTAATTTCTCACATCTAATAATCTAACTTCCAAATACAATTTGAATTCTCCATAGAATACACTAATTTTGTGTTCCTAAATTTTTTTTGCAGCATGGAGGATTATTTGAAAGGACTGAATGAACCACAATTTGAAGCCGTTACCACTTTAAATGGACCGTTGATGGTACTTGCAGGAGCAGGTTCCGGGAAAACGCGTGTGCTTACGATGCGTATCGCTCATTTGATCACAAATGGAGTAGATCCTTTCAATATTTTAGCCCTTACCTTTACCAATAAAGCGGCGCGCGAAATGAAAGACCGTATCGCAAAAGTAGTGGGGCAAAGCAATGCAAGAAGCCTTTGGATGGGAACTTTTCACTCGGTTTTTGCGAGAATTTTGAGAAGTGAAGCGCATTATTTAGGCTATCCTTCCAATTTTACGATTTACGATCAGCAGGATGCTTTGAATGTCATTAAAAAAGTGTTGAAAGACATGAATATTGATGCTGATTTATACAAACCAAAAAAAGTTCAGGCAAGGATTTCGACCTATAAAAATAATCTGATCACTGTAAAAGCATATTTCAACAATCCTGAATTAATTGAAGCTGATGAAAAAGCCAATATGAAATTCATAGGACAGATTTATCAGAGATATGTTGATCAGTGTTTCAAAAACGGATCAATGGATTTTGATGATTTGTTGTTGAAAACCAATGAATTATTAACTCGTTTTCCGGAAGCTCTGGCAAAATATCAGGATCGTTTCAGATATATTTTGGTGGATGAGTACCAGGATACAAACCATTCCCAGTATCTTATCGTAAAAGCATTGGCGTCAAAATTTGAAAATATTTGCGTGGTAGGAGACGATGCGCAATCAATTTACTCTTTCCGTGGCGCGAATATTTATAATATTTTAAACTTTAAAAAAGATTATCCGGATGCGATTACTGTTTCTCTGGAACAAAATTACCGTTCCACACAGAATATTGTAAATGCAGCTAATGTTGTGATCGCTAAAAACTTACAGCAGTTCAAGAAAAATGTTTTCAGTGAAAATGAAGAAGGGGAAAAAATAAAAGTCTACCGCTCACTTTCCGACGCCGACGAAGCCAATTTCGTGGCCGGAAATATCTGGGAAATCCGTAACCGTGAACAGAGAAAATACAGCGATTTTGCCATTTTATACAGAACAAACTCCCAGACGCGTGCTTTTGAAGATGCTTTAAGACGTAAAAATATTCCGTATAAGGTATATGGTGGTTTATCTTTCTACCAAAGAAAAGAAGTAAAAGATTTATTGGCTTATTTAAGGCTTTTAATCAATGAAAACGATTCCGAGGCATTAACGAGAATTATCAATTATCCAACAAGAGGAATTGGGGAAACGACACAGAATAAACTGGTTGTTTTTGCTGATGCTCAAAATATTTCTATCTCCAAAGTTTTGGATAATCTTCCGATGTATGCGCCGCATTTAGGCCTTAATAATGGAGTTTTAAACAAGCTTAATGATTTTTGGTCGATGATCAAAGCGTTTCAGGTTTTACTAAAAACAGAAACAGCGTACAGCGTGGCAATGGAAGTTGCAAAACGAAGCGGTTTAATCAAATTTTTAAAAGACGACCAGACTCCCGAAGGGATTTCGCGTGTGGAAAACGTCCAGGAATTAATGAACTCCATGCAGGGCTTTATTGAAGAGCAGATGCAGTTGGAAGACGGAGATCCAAGCTTGTCAAATTTCCTTGAAAACATCGCACTTTCCGCAGATACACAAGATAAGCAAAGTGAAGATGAGATGGTTTCATTAATGACCATTCACCTTTCAAAAGGGCTGGAATTTCCGGTAGTTCATCTGGTTGGGTTAGAAGAAAATCTTTTCCCGAGCTTTATGAGTTCTACAACAAGAGAAGATCTGGAAGAGGAAAGGCGTTTGTTTTATGTTGCGTTGACGAGAGCTGAAAAACAGGCATTTTTCTCTTACGCAATCTCCCGTTTTCAGTGGGGAAAAATTACAGATGCAGAACCTTCAAGATTTTTAAGCGAAATTGATGAAGAATATATCGAATTTGTAAATCCTGCAATTGAGAAACGTTTTATCAATAATTCAGGGATTAAATCAAATATTTTTGATGAGCATCCTTCTGAACTAAGAAACTTCAAAAAAGTTGAAAAGAAAACGATCGAGAAAAGTGATGGTTCCGAACCAATTGCTGAACCCCGTAAACTAAAACCGGTAAGTACAGCGAAAATTATTAACCCAAGCGGTGCTTCTTCACAGGATATTGAAGTGGGAGACAAGGTAAGACATGATCGTTTCGGAGTAGGGGAAGTGACTTTCTTGGATGGAACCGATCCTCAGAATATCAAAGCAAAAGTGGTTTTCCAGCATGAAGGCGAGAAAAACTTAATTTTAAAATATGCTAAACTGACGAAGATTTAAGTTACTGCGAACGTGGTTCAGAGCGACGAAGCAATCTCAAAATAAAAAAATCAATTGAAATGTAATTTACAAGCCTTGTCAAGGTTTTAAACCTTGACAAGGTTAAAAAAAACTTATACGCAAACATCTGTACAAATCTGAGTAATCTGTGGGAGTTTAAAATCAACAAAATCCGATAGATAAACTACTCAATCAAACTTCCATCTCACAAAAGCCTCCATCGCCTCATATTCCGCCAGGCCTAATTTATCGTAAGCTTTTGCCGTCTCACGGTTTCTATCCTCCGCACGTTTCCAGAATTCCCGGGCATCATCACCAGGAAAAACAGCTTTGTCTTTTTGACTTTGATGTTTAAAAATAGCCTGTTTCTTACGTTCCAATTCATTCGGACTCAATGGAACTGCCATTTCAATTTCATGGGTTTCAAACTCATGCCATGCGCCGCGATACATCCAAAGCCAGCAGTTTTTTGCCCAGTTTTCGGTTTTTCTCAAACGTTGTAGGGCTTCAAGAACAATTTTAAAGCAAATAATATGTGTTCCGTGAGGATCTTCAAAATCTCCTGCCGTAAAAACCTGATGAGGTTGTATTTTTTGCAATAATTTCATCGTAAGTTCAATATCTTTTTCCGAAACAGCATTTTTTTTGTTGGTTTCGCTTTCATAAAACGGTAATGACTGGAAATGAATATGACCGTCTTCCAACCCGCAATACCGGGCTGCGGCAATGGCTTCGCCTTTTCGGATGAGTGCTTTTACGGTTTGGATTTCCGAAATATCTGTTTCATTTGGTTTTTTTTGATCGAGAAAATCTCTCATTTTCTGATAAATCTCTTTCAATGAAGTAGTATTAATATTCATCTTTTCGGAAAAATCAAGATTAAATTCTACAAAACGTAACGCATCATCATCCCAAACCGCAGTATTCCCTGAAGTTTGATAAGTCACGTGAACATCATGCTTTTGATCAACCAAACGAATGAAAGTTCCTCCCATAGAAATGACATCATCATCGGGATGAGGCGAGAAAATAAGTACGCGCTTGTTTGCGGGTTCGGCTCTTTCGGGGCGTTGCGAATCATCAGCATTGGGCTTTCCACCGGGCCATCCTGTGATGGTATGCTGCAGTTTATTGAAAATCTCAATATTAATATTGTAGACCGGACCTTTTTCTGTGGCAAGCTGAGCCATTCCGTTGTTGTTGTAATCGTCTTCGGTAAGCTTCAGGATAGGTTTTTGTAACGTATTGGCAAGCCAGATTACGGCCTTATGAATAAAGTTATCGGTCCAGATGCAATCTTTCACGAGCCAAGGCGTGTTGAAGCGGGTGAGTCCAGATGCAGCCGATTGATCCAGGATAAATTCTACGTTTTCAGATAATTGAAGATAAGTTGCAGGCACCTCTCCTGAAATTTCACCTTCCACCGCTTTTTTAATAATGGAAGCTTTTTTACGGCTCCAGGCCATTAAAATAATTTCTTTAGCCTTAAAAATAGTTCCGATTCCCATCGTAATGGCTTTTGTAGGAACAAAGTTTTTGCCTCCGAAATCATGGGCAGCATCTCTTCGGGTAAGATCATCAAGCGTTACGAGGCGGGTTCCGGAATTCGGGGCTGAGCCGGGTTCGTTGAAGCCGATATGTCCGGTACGTCCGATTCCCAGGATTTGGATATCCAGTCCGCCAAGGCTTTCAATTTTTCTTTCGTATTCGAGGCAAAAAGCCGGAACTCCCTCCAATGCTATTGTTCCGTTGGGAATATGGATGTTGCCTTTCTGAATATCAATATGATTAAAAAGATTTTCATACATAAAAGTAACATAGCTCTGTGCAGAAACGGATTGCATAGGATAATACTCATCAAGATTAAAAGTGATAACGTTTCTGAAGCTTAGATTCTCTTCTTTGTGAAGCCTTATCAATTCTGCATAAACAGCAATTGGAGTAACACCTGTTGCCAGGCCAAGAACGGCAAAAGTATTTTCCGCCTGTTTTTTCCTGATAATTTCTGCAATCCTGTGCGCTACATGAATAGAAGCGGTTCGGGAATTTTCGAATACACTTACGGAAACTTTCTCGAAGCGGGTCTCTTCAAGCAAATTGAGTTTCATCATTTTATTGTAATTTGGTATTTAAATATAAAGGCTTATGATTAAAAAAAGAATTATAAATACTGATATTTTATGAATTAATAGTAAATGTAATTTTTAATTTAAGTTTAATTAAAAAAATAAATCCAACGCTTTTTTTATTTGGATAAAATTTAATTTTTCTCAAATTGAGATAATACGAATTTGTATATTTAGAGCTTTAAAACTACTTTATTATGTCTAAAATTTTGGTATTTTTAATCTTAACCTTATTTTCGGAGCCGTTATTTTCTCAGAACTATAATACAGTTAATAATATCCATTATTATGATGATAAAACAAATTCTTCTGATTCCTATATCAATGAAAGATGTGTGTTGGATGTTTATGTTCCGAAAAATGTGAAAAATTTTCCTACGGTAATCTGGTTTCACGGCGGAGGTTTAACGGGCGGAGAAAAAGAAATTCCGGAAGTTTTAAAAAATAAAGGAATTGCTGTAATAGGCGTTAATTACAGGCTTTCACCAAAAGTAAATGCCCCAAAATATATTGAAGATGCCGCCGCAGCAACGGCCTGGGTTTTTAAAAATATCAAAAATTATGGCGGAAATGAAAATCTGATCTTTATTTCAGGGCATTCTGCGGGAGGTTATCTTGCGACAATGGTTGGTTTAAACAAAATATATCTGAATAAATACGGTATAAACGCCGATAAACTGGCTGGTATTATCCCTTTCAGTGGGCAAATGATCTCACATTTTACGACAAGAAAAGAAAAAGGAATTGATGAGTTGGATGTGAGAATAGATGAAATGGCACCGCTTCATTTTATCAGAGCCGATGCTCCGCCTTTGATTTTAATTACGGGCGACCGTGAGAAAGAACTGTTGGGAAGATATGAAGAAAACGCCTATATGGCCCGGATGATGAAGCTAAAAGGCCATAAAGAAACGACATTGTACGAGCTTGACGGTTTTGATCATGGTGGAATGGCTCAACCGGCATTTCCGCTGTTGCTAAACGAAATAAAAAGAATCGAAAAGCTTAAAACAGCGAAATAAATTTGCTAATTATTTATAAAGTTTAGCTCAATATATCTAATATGAATTTCGGAGGATTTTTCTTCCGGAATTTTTTTTATTTTTAATTCTTTTAAAAGGGAATAATTTATGGGAACATTCTATAATAATGCAGTTTGCGATATCTATATCGGGAAAAGTGCAGGGAAAAAACTGATGGAGGAAATCAGGAATGCCAAAAGAAATGTGAAAATAATATCACCTTATCTTTCTCCTTTTCTTATTAAAGAATTAATTTTTCTTCATTCTAAAGGGATCGGCATAAGTCTGATTACCACAGACGAAATCGAAGATTTTTACGGAAATTATGACAGGAATATTCATAAGCTTATTATCCAAAATAAGCATATTGATGAGGAAGCGAAAGCGTCCAGGGCTAATCTTATTGGTTTTTCACGGACGTTGCTTTTTACTATTATTGGTCTGTCTGCGGTTTTACTTTCATTCATGTTTTTTTTGAAAGAATGGAGATTGTCTTACGGCTTTGCTCTTGTTATTGTACTGTTTTTGGTAAGGGATTTAATCGTAAAAAAAATTAAAAATAAAAGAATATATAATTATACTTACAGACAATTATTCCCTTTTAAGGTATTTGTTTCTCCCAATAAAAAATCTTTCAACAGAACTTTTATCCATAGTAAAATTTACATCATAGATAATGAAATTGCTTACATGGGTTCCCTCAATTTTACAGGAAACGGTGTGAAGGAAAACCACGAAACAAGAATAAGAACGACCGATCGCAATGCAGTAGGGAAAATTGTCGAAGAGGTTGATAATTTATTCTTTAATTCAAATTTAGACGAAAGAAATATACAATTTTGGGGAAGCCAATTGTATTCGGAGCCTATCAATTGATTATTTTCTTTGTGACTCAATAAAATTCACCATTTCATCGGTAATTTTATCAAGCCCGGCCTTATCGGTTGTCCTAAAACCATGATTTCCGTCTTCCACAATCGTGAGAGAATTCTGAATTTTTTCTCTTTTTAATTTTCTGCGAAGTTTTTTTGATTGCTTTATAGGAACCACTTTGTCTTTATTTCCCTGTACAATCAAAGTCGGAATTCCGTTGTCAACATAGCTGATCGGTGAAATGGTTTTAAAATATTCCACCACTTTTCTTTTGTCTTTTTTAATATCATAACCGGACATTCCCATTACGATTTTTTCCCTTAATTCAACAATATTTTTTGCGAATAAGCCTATGAAAAAAACAGGGATTTTTCCTGCACGCGTATGTAAAAGCTTGTTTAAATCAGAAGGTCCGAAATTATTGACAACATAATTCACCTTTGCAGAGTAGTTTGAAAGCTCAGGATTCCCAACATATTCATTATCTTGAGTATAAGCCGCCAACATGGAAAGGTGAGCTCCTGCCGAAGTCCCAAAAAGCCCAATATTATTAGTGTCAAAATTATATTTATTGGCATTTTTTCTTACCCATCGGATGGCATCTTTGGTGTCCTGTATCGGAAGGGGAAAATGAATATCCTTACTTACCAAAGTATAATCAATGCTTACTACAGCGTATTGTTTTTCAATTAATTTCAGTATGGTAGTTTCAATGTAGCTGTCTGCACGAACGATTTTATCTCCGGCAACCCATCCTCCGCCATGCACGTAAATGACAACCGGAAGCTTTTTCGAAGTATAATTTTTAGGACGATAAACATCGAGTTGAATTTCATTCCCTGATTCTCCTTTTTTATAGGTAATATTTTCAGAAAACAAGGCTCTTTCCGGAAGAATAAAACTTTTCTGAGTTTCAGGCTCAATCTGGTTTTGAGAAAATCCTAACGTTGATAAACTTAGAAAAAAAACAAAAAATACGTTGACCCAAAATCTGTAAATAATTTTGTTGTTTAATGATTTCATAGAATATTTTTTGTGGTGGTTAGTTATTTAACTAACTCCTCAAAAAGTTTACCAAAAGTCTTTTCAAGATCTTTGGATTTTCCCGGATGTGGCCTTGATGTTTGCACGACGGAGCTTCTCACGGCAGTCAGCCAACGGAAGCGTTCAGGAATTTCGAGTTGAGCAATGGGTCCGCCGTCTTTTTCACCGTTTGCGATTTTCTTAAAGCTCTCAAGATTTTGGATAATATCATCATAATCCAGTTTACTGCGCATCAATCTGAATTTATCAGGACACAAATAAAACTCGACTTTAATAAATTTTTCTTTCTTAGAAAACATCACCAGCCCAATGTTGAAAAACTCTTCTCTTTCAACCTTCGGAACTAAGCGTATCACGGCGTATTCGTAAATTTTATCCTCTTGCATTTTTGGCTTCGTTTAAAAATATTTGAGAATTTTCCAATCGTGTTTTCAAAAACTGAAAATAAATTTCACGAATTTCTTCCGGAGTTTCATCGGCGTCGTTCCAATGCAACCAATCTTCAGGAATCAAATTAACAATTTCCCTGAAAGTATTTTCGTTTAAAACTTCCTTTGCAAATTGATCCGCCTCATCCAACAATGTTGCCTGTGGAAGCAGAACGTGGTCTTTTACATATTTAAAAGGTGTTTTCGCTGCGGTATCAAAATTTTGCCACGAATGATGGAAGTAAAATGATGCACCATTGTCGATCACCCACAATTCTTTATGCCACATGAGCAGATTGGTGTTCTTAAAAGTACGGTCGATATTGGTGATAAATGCATCCAGCCAGACAATTTTTGAAGCCAAAAGCGGATCAATTTTCACACTTGGATCGTACGCTATCGATCCAGAAAGATAGTGTAATCCCAGGTTCAATCCCTCAGAATTTTTTAATAAGTCCTGAATTTCCTCATCTGCTTCGGTTCTCCCGAAATCAACATCAAGATTTACAAAAACCAATTCAGGAATCTTTAATCCTAATTTTTCGGTAATTTTTCCACCTAACAATTCGGAAATCAGCATTTTAACTCCATGGCCGGCGCCACGGAATTTTAAAACATATTTAAAATCATCATCAGCCTCTGCCAACGCCGGAAGCGAACCTCCCTCACGAAGTGGCAGAATGTAACGCATCACTGTTACCGTTCTTAGATCCAACATATCGCAAAAATAAGGTTTTACTTTGTGTTTATTTCTATTTTTAATATTTTTAAATGAAATTATAGTTGTTGGTTGATCGCAAAGGCGCAAAATAATTTAGATGAATTTTTTTAAGGCGCAAGGATTTTATCAGAGATAAAATTGATTGTAGAACTTAAATGTATTATAGTTAAATTATCAAAAATATATGATTTTCTTGTGCCTTAAAAAACCGTGATTAAATTAAAAACTTTGCGCCTTTGTGATCAACCAACAAGTAATAAAACAAAATCAAATATGAAAATAATAAAAAAACAAAATATCATCATCTCAAATTCGGAAACCAGAGATTTTCTTGCCGACTCATTCTATCCTGAAACAGATAAAAAATTACCGTTAATTGTTTTCGTTCATGGCTACAAAGGATACAAAGATTGGGGAGCATGGAATTTAATGGCAGAAAAGTTTGCGGAAGCCGGATTTTTCTTTGTTAAATTTAATTTTTCCCACAACGGAACAACGGTAAGTGATCCCAACAATTTCGCGGATTTGGCAGCTTTCGGAAATAATAATTATTCTAAAGAACTTTCAGATTTGAGTGTTGTGATTGATTATTTTATTAATCATGAAAAAGTGGATGATGAAAAAGTAGTTTTAATTGGGCATAGCAGAGGAGGAGCAATTTCTATCATTAAAACTTTTGAAGATGAACGGATTAATGGATTAATAACGGTAGCAAGTGTAGATACGCTGGATCGTTTTCCAAGAAATGATGCTTTTGAAAAGTGGAAAGAAGCCGGAGTTTATTATGTTGTAAATGGACGAACAAAGCAGGAAATGCCTCATTATTATCAGTTCTATGAAGATTTTGAGAAAGATTATCACAGATTCGATGTAGAAAGAGCAGCTGAAATGGCCAAAGCTCATTTTTTAATTATTCATGGAACAAATGATGAAAGTGTACCTGTGAAAAATGCAGAACACCTTCATATTTTAAACCCAAATTCGGAATTATATTTAATTGAAAATGGCAATCATACTTTTGGAGCAAAAGAGCCTTGGGAAGAAAATGATCTACCGGAAGATTTGAACAAAGTTGTTGAAAAATCTATTGAATTTATTAATGAAAAAATAGTCAACGAATAAGGTTGGAAGCTGGAAGCAAGAGGCTGGAAGTTTTCAAACTGCGAAATCTAGCGTTCCAATTGTAGCCTCCATCCTCTTGCTTCCGGCTTCCGGCTAAATCATTTAACCAAAATTCTCCAGGCTTCTTCAATTTTACTTTCCAGCAATAATTTTTGGGCGTTTTGATGAATATTTTCATCTTCATGACAGTTTTCAGAAGGTAAAACCTCGACATTGGCAAGCATTCCCAAATCGTTTCCTGTAAAGACTTTGCTGTATTTTAGGGCATCAGGAAGAAGATCAAAACCGATTCCTTTTGTTATCAATGGTTTCGGAACTTCAAAAAGATTATTTTCATTGTTTCTGGAATACCAATTTCCGCCTAAACGGGCCACCATATCTAATTTTGCCTGATCCAAATTTCCTTCTTCATTGAGATATTCTTCTCTGATATGAATTTTTTGAACTTCACAAATTACCAAATTTCCTGCGCCACCTTGATCGCCTAATGGTTTTATTTCTAGAACTTTACATTCAAAGTTAACGGGGCATTCTTCTATTAATTTAGGTTTAACTAAATCAGCATCTTTCATTGTTAATCCTGATTTAATGAACTCATTTACACCATCTCCATATTCTGTTGAGGCTAAAGAAATCTGCTGTACAATCGGGAAATTTACGGTTCCGATCACAACTTCCGGAACTTCCAGAACGTTTTCCAATGTATGTTTCGTTGTATTATCACGAACCCTTCTCGATGGTGAAAAAATCAAAATCGGTGGAATTGTGCTGAACATATTAAAGAAACTGAACGGCGATAAATTATTGTTACCGTTTTTATCAACCGTTGAAGCCAATGCAATCGGACGTGGTGAAACTGCCGTCTGCATGATGGTTTGAAGTTGTACGGGGGATATTTCGGATGGGATTACTGTTTTCATTTTTTTATTTACATTTCTACGAGATATTTATTTAACACATAAGTCACATTAGCTTTAGAAATTAATATCTTGAAATATCTTAGAGCACATTAGATTGAAAATCTTTTGATTTTCGTTTATGATAGTTTTTCAAAGTCTTTATTTACGAATGTTTCGGTTCCTTCATGGTACAAATTGTAAACATTAAAGTTAACTAAGATTGATTTTGGAACTTTTAGCAAATTCATATAATTCATTGTTTGAGCTTTATGGATATTGTGAAATTCTGCGACAGATTTTAATTCTAAGACAATTATATCTTCAAGTAAAAAATCACATTTAACCTTACAATCAATTTTTAAATCTTTGTAAATAAGTGGAATTTCGAGTTCACTTTTATAATTTATACCAATTAAATCAAATTCTCTTTCTAAACATTTATGGTAGACATCTTCATAAAGACCGGGACCAACAATTTTGTGAACTTCAATGCATGCTCCGATTATTTTGTAAGTAAGCTCATTGATGTATTTCTTGGTA
>Ga0307412_10001485_pt1 | contig 13038 bp, 14 predicted proteins | sample DK1Cmetagenome_3_FD_203823 | JGI IMG/M metagenome (GOLD analysis project Ga0307412, IMG submission 203823) | Maize rhizosphere microbial communities from greenhouse at UC Davis, California, United States - DK15-C-1 | ecosystem: Host-associated > Plants > Roots > Rhizosphere > Soil | place: USA...
GCTCGGTCACCAGCGCGCGGCGGCGCTCGTCGAGCGCCAGCAGGGCTTCCGATTGCGGCTCTAGGCCGCGCTTGGCCAGGCCCTGGTCGAAAGCTTCGGGATGTTCGCGAAGGAAGCGGATGTCGTGCATGGCTCCAGCCTATGACCGGGGCCCGTGCCCCGCGCAACCCCGACGCCGCCCACCCGTTGGTCCCCCGAACGCAACAGACGACAGGAGAGCGCAATGAAGGTTCCGCATGACGCGATGGTAGTGGTCGCCGATGGCCGCAAGCTGCTGATGCTGCGCAACGAGGGCGATGCCGAACATCTCAACCTGCAGGTGGTGCGCAAGGAGCTCCATCCCAACCCGAAGGACTCCGACCAGAAGACCGATTCGTCGGGTGCTGCGTCATCCATCCGGTCCGGCAGCGGCCAGTTCGCGTCGGCCGGCGGGACGATGGGCGAAACCGATTTCCACCAGCTGGAGGAAAATCGCTTCGCGGCCGAGGTCTCCGGGATGCTGAAGGAAGAAGCGCTGCGCAACAACTTCGAATCGCTGATCATCATCGCGCCGCCCAAAACTCTGGGCGAGCTGCGCAAACATTACCACGTCAGCGTGAGCGACCGTTTGAAGGGCGAACTGGCCAAGGATCTGACGGATCATCCGGTCCCGGAGATCGAGACCGCGCTTCAGTCCGCCTGAACCTGGGGCCGGACGGGGCAGTGGCCTCGTCCGGCCCGTAGCGTCCCAACATACATTCGGCCCGTTCATTGTTCGAATTCAGGACAAGCATCGTTCCGGGACGGCGTTTCCACCCAATTTGTCTCGCACCCTGACGGAAATGCGTGCAGGTGGTTCAGGCGGGGCTAATTTCCATCGAAGTAAAGGGAATTCCCGCCAAAAAGCTTTCGCGGCATTGGCTTGTTAACGGCTGCTTGCGAAAGTATAGCGCCTGCGGGCAATGCGGTCTCCTGGCGGCACGCCACCGGGGGACTGGTGTGGAGAGTGGGAATGGCAACTGTTTTGGGCCGTTTTGACGAGCACGATAAAAGCGTTCCACCCGCCGCTAATGACGGCGACGATGGATACAGGCCGAGCGACGACGAACCTTTCATGAATCCGCGGCAGCAGGAATATTTCCGTGCAAAGCTGAACGGCTGGAAGGACGCCATCTATCGCGAGGCGGCGGGTACGCTGAACCAGTTGCAATCGGAACCGCTGCGCGAGGCGGATCTGACCGACCGTGCGTCTAGCGAGACCGATTGGTCGATCGAACTGCGCACGCGCGATCGCCAGCGCAAGCTGATCGCCAAGATCGACGCGGCGCTGCGCCGTATCGACGAAGGCGAATATGGCTATTGCGAAGTGACGGGCGAGCCGATTCCGCTGGGTAGGCTGGAGGCCCGCCCGACCGCTACGATGACCGTCGAGGCGCAGGAGCGGCACGAACGAAACGAGAAGATCAGCCGGGACGAGTGAAATCTACGTCGGAATCCGCTCCGGCAATTTCCCGGGGCGGATTCCGGTTAATCCTTTCGTTAAGAGTTGTTGGTCTACTCCCCTTCGGGTGCGAATCCGCGTTTGAGAGCCAACAATGGACCAGCAGTCTTACATTCCTGCCACCACGCTTTCGGCCGACGATTTCGCCGGCAAACGCAGCGGTGTTCGCGACAGCCTTTTGCTGACGGCGCAGTTCCGCGTCGACGGTGAAGAGGTCGGCACGGTACGGGTTCGTAATCTTTCCGCTGGCGGTCTGATGGCGGAATATACCGGGCCGGTGGGTCTGCGCACGCCCGTGGAAATCGAAGTGCGCGGCGTGGGCTGGGTGAAGGGCAAGATCGCCTGGGCAGCCGAAGGCCGGGTTGGCGTCGCCTTTGATAACGAGATCGATCCCAAGCTGGCGCGCAAGCCAGTAGGCGGCGGCACCCAGACGCCCGTCTATGTGAAGCCGATCCTCACCCGCCGCTGATCGCACGAAGCGCGCTGTTCCGAGGTTGAACGCGGGAGTTTGGCGCGGCTGGAGTCGCGCACCGTTCGGCCCCGTCTGGCGCGTCGAGATCAGACTCGCGCAACAGGTCTCCGTCGCGCGAGCCCAAGATCACGGTAAATAATCTGTGGATGGGACAGCTAGCGCTGCATCTCTTCCTTGACGCGCAGTTTCTCTTTCTTCAATTGCGCTATCAGCATGTGATCGGGGAGGGGGCGGTGCGTTTCGTTGGCGATTCGCTTGTCCAGCTGCGAATGCTTGGCGCTAAGTGCCGACAAATGCGCGGTGTGCATGAAGCAATCCTCCTTCAACGACTCTGAGGGGAGCGAACTACATCATGTTTCGCTTCCCTTGTCGCGTGCAGAATCTTCACTGATCGACAGGCCGCCGAAAAGCCGCGATGGTCCGTGTGTCGGGCCGAGGCTTGGCGAGTCGAGCGCACTGGGGGCATGGAATGGACGAAAGCGAGATCCGGCGACGGCTGGAGACACTCCGTGCCGAGCATCGCGATCTGGATGCAGCCATCGTCGCCCTGGTGGAATCCGGTACGGGCGACCAGATGCAGATTGCCCGGCTGAAAAAGCGCAAGCTCAAGTTGCGCGACGAAATCTCGCTGTTCGAGGATCAGCTGATTCCGGACATCATTGCGTAATCGTACCAGGTTGGTGCGGTGCGGCGCGTTTGGGGCTATCCGCCGGCCCTGCTCCTGTGGCAGCTAGAGGGATATGAGGGGCCACGACGCCATCACCATGCATCGCCGACTGGTCGACTCGCTCTATGTCGAGGCGATGGTGCTGGCGGACGAGGCGCGCAGCTATTTCGACCAACTGGGACGCGACGAGCGCGATGCGCTTGAGGCGCTCACTCGGGTCGCCTTCTCGTGCGAATCGCTGAAGGTGACGACGCGGCTGATGCACGTCATCGCCTGGTTGCTCACCCAGCGCGCAGTCGATGCCGGCGAATTGCAGCTCGATGATGCACGGGCGCCCGGACGACGGCTGGGCCCTGCACCGGAAACGGACTCAGCTCTGCTGGAGCAGATGCCGCTCCAGGCCGTGGCGATCGTGCGGGCTAGCATCGACCTATATCGCCGGGTCGCCCGGCTGGATTCGGCGTTCGACGTGCCGACCTTCGCGGTGCCGAGCCCCGCACGGCGGATGCTCGACCGGCTCGCCGGCGCCTTCTAGGGCCTCATAGCGCCAGGCGGGCGCGCGCGGCGGCATATTCCTCTGCCAGCCGGGAGACACGCCGCTCGACGGGCTCGATCGCGTGGACGGCGCCGATCCCCTGACCCGATCCCCAGATATCTTTCCACGCCTTGGCGCCACCGAAATTCATCGCGCTGGGATCGCTCTCGGGCAGATTCTCCGGATCGAGCCCGGCATTGACGATCGAGGCGCGCAGATAATTGCCGTGCACCCCGGTGAACAGGTTCGAATAGACGATATCCTCGGCGCGGCCGTCGACGATCGCCTGCTTGTACGCCTGCACGGCGTTCGCCTCTTCCGTGGCGATGAAGGGGGAGCCGATATAGGCGAGGTCGGCGCCCATCGCCTGCGCGGCGAGGACAGCGCCGCCGGTGGCGATCGAGCCCGAGAGCGCCACGGGCCCGTCGAACCAGGCGCGGACCTCCTGGACGAGCGCGAACGGGCTCAGCCGACCGGCATGGCCGCCCGCGCCGGTGGCAACGAGGATCAGCCCGTCGGCGCCTTTTTCGACCGCTTTATGGGCGAAGCGATCGTCGATCACGTCGTGCAGCGCGATGCCGCCCCAGCCGTGCACCGCGTCGTTCAATTCGGGCCTTGCGCCGAGCGAGGTGATGACGATCGGCACCTTCCATTTGGCGCAGGTGGCAACATCCTCTTCGAGCCGCGGATTGGAGCGGTGGACGATCTGGTTGACCGCGAAGGGGGCGGCCGGCGTGTCGGGATGGTCGCGGTCCCACGCCGCCAGCTCTTCGGTGATGCGGTGCAGCCATTCGTCGAGCTGGCTCTGCGGCCGCGCGTTCAGCGCCGGGAAGGAGCCGACGATTCCCGCCTTGCACTGGGCAATGACCAGCTCGGGGCCGGAAATGATGAAAAGCGGCGAGCCGATGACGGGAAGCCGCAGACGATCGAAGAGAGCCGGTAACGCCATGGACGAAGGTGATACCGCAGCTACGAAGCCTGTCTAGGCGTGGGCATCCGACGCTACGGCATCGGTTGATCGTGGCGAAGCCGCCGGCCGACTCGATGCCGGAAACCCGCGAATCAGTCGATCCGGACGAGCCCCGTGGCGTATTCGCGCTGTTTGGCAGCGTAGAGCGCGGCGCTGGCGCGCAGCATCGCGCGCTGCGCGTCGTCGAGAGGGCGCACGGCGCGGGCCGGGCTGCCGACGATCAGATGGCCGGCGGGGAATTCCTTGCCCTCGGTCACCAGCGCGCCGGCGCCGACCAGGCACTCCGACCCGATCACGGCGCGGTTGAGGATGATCGCGCCCATGCCGATCAGGGTGCCATCGCCGATGGTGCAGCCGTGCAGTACGGCATGGTGGCCGACGGTCACGTCCTCGCCGATCGTCAGCGGAGCGCCCGGATCGGAGTGGAGCAGCGCCCCTTCCTGGATGTTGCTGCGTGCGCCGATGCGGATCGGCGTGTTGTCGGCGCGTACGACGGCGCCGAACCAGATGCTCGCACCGGCGCCGACCTGCACGTCTGCGATCAGTTCAGCGCTGGGGGCGATCCAGGCATCGGCGGCGATCTGCGGCGCCTTGCCTCCAAAAGCGTAGAGCGGCACCGCGATTAGAGCGCGAAGCTGTCGAACCCGGCCGGCAGCGGCATGCTCAGGCCGAGCGCGAGCGCCAGCGCGACGGCACCGAGGAGCAGGGCCAGCGTCGAGGAAAGCGAGAACAGGCCCCAGCCGACCAGCGTCACGATCGGCGCATCGGAGCGCTGCTCGCGGCGGTTACGCTGCATCGTCAGCAGCACGAAACCCGAGGCCATCGCATATACGAACACGAAGAATTCAGCCATTGCATCCACCCGATCTCTGCCCGGTTCATGGCCTAACTCCTTCAGCTTAGGCCATCAATCCAGGAGAAATGCGGATCGCCGCAACGCAGCAAGGATTCGCCGCAATCGCGCGGAACCAATCGCCGATCAGAGCGTGACGCCGCGTTTCCAGATCGCGATCTCCCGCTCGCCGTTGCGCTCGGCTGCGGTGGGCGTGCCCGAAGCGATTCCGACAATGGCTCCGAGTAGTGAGCCTGCCGCGTCGTCCATGCTTTCCGCCAGCACCTGACCGGCATCGAAATCGATCCATCCCGGCTTGCGCGCGGCGAGGTCGCTGTTCGAGGCGATCTTCACCGTCGGTACCGGAAAGCCGAGCGGGGTGCCGCGTCCGGTGGTGAACAGGATCACCGTCGCGCCGGCCGCCGCCAGTGCGGTGGACGAAACCGCGTCGTTGCCCGGGGCCTCCAGCAAGGTCAGCCCGCGTCGGCGCACCTGTTCGCCGTAGCCGAGCACGTCGGTCACGGTGGCGTGCCCCGCCTTCTGCACCGCGCCGAGCGATTTTTCCTCCAGCGTCGTGATGCCGCCGGCGAGGTTGCCGGGCGAGGGGTTCTCCGAAACCGGTTCGCCGTGGCGGGTGAAATAGGCCTTGAAGCCGTTCACCAGGCTGACGATCCGCTCGAACGTCGCCGCGTCCTCGGCGCGCGCCATCAGCAACTGCTCGGCGCCGAAAATTTCCGGGATCTCCGTGAGGATGGCCGTGCCGCCGGCTGCCGTCACCGCGTCGCTCATCCGGCCCACCAGCGGGTTGGCGGTCAATCCCGAGAATCCATCTGAACCACCGCACTTCACCCCCAGCACCAGCTCGGCGAGGGGGGCAGCGGTCCGGACGGATTGTTCGGCCTGTGCGATGAGTTCTTCGACCAGAAGCACGCCTTCCTCGATCTCATCGCCTGCGGCCTGGGCGCCGATCGTCCGCAGATTGGGCTGGGAAATGCCGGCAAGCATGTCGCGCATCTGGTTGGATTCGCAGCCAAGTCCTACGAGGAGGACGCCGCCCGCATTGGGATGGTTGGCGAGCGCGGTGAGGATCGCGCGGGTGCCTTGAAGATCGTCTCCCAATTGTGAGCAGCCGAAGGGATGCGCAAAGGCATGGATGCCGTCTACGCGGCCTTCGAACCGCTTGGCGGCGCGCTCGGCGATCTTTTCGGCAGTGCGGCCGACACAGCCGACCGTCGGCAGTATCCAGATTTCGTTGCGGGTGCCCACCCGTCCATCTGCGCGGCGATAGCCGAGAAAGCTCGGTCCCGGTGCGGCCGGCGCCGCTTCGAACGCGGGGCGATAGGCATAGCTGCCGCTCGTCTCCAGCGCTGTCGCGACATTATGGGTGTGGACGTGCTCGCCGGGGGCGATCGCGCGTGTCGCCCGCCCGATGGGGAAGCCGAACTTGTGCACCGGCGCGCCGACCTCGATCGGGCGCAGTGCGACCTTGTGGCCCTTGGGCACCGGCTGGACGACCCTCGTCCCCAAGGCGGTTTCGCCAATTTCGATATCGCGCAGGGCGGTTGCGACGGGGTCGCGGGGGTCGATCTGGAACAGGGAAGGGAGCATGCGCACCGATATAGGCGGGTTGGGCGGTAACGGAACCGTCCATCTTTAGTCGCCAGCTTGTCTGCAGCGTAGGCGGTGCAAGTGGAAAGCAGGCGGCTTTCAGAACCGCGGGCCAGAGGGTAGGATGCGCGGACCGATGCTTTGTCTCGGATGCCCGGCCTGATTCGTGCGTCACGGCCCTCAACTGGTCGCATCTCGTAGTTTCCCGGAGCGGCAACCTGCGGCTGCATGTGTTTCGGGGCCATTAAGCCATTGGGGCGTAAGGATGTGACCAAGGCTCGGGGGAGTTGGATCGCTTGAAGGTACCGCCGCCGCAGTCGGCCCTGATACGGGCGATGATGCGCAGTTTTCGTTGGACGATGCGGTTGAGCCGGATCCAGGCCTGGATCTCGGTCTGTGCGGCGATGGCCGTCACCATCTTCGCCGACTATGTGACGGGGCCGACGGTGTCGCTGACCATCGGCTATCTCTTCGTGGACTGCTTTGCTGCTTGGACGCTGCGGGAGCGCGCCGGCATCGGCGTGGTGCTGTTCTCGATCGCGCTGGGATCGACCGTGAACGGATTCGGCGTGCTTCCGGCGGCGGACCCCGTCGGGCTGCCCGCCGCAATCGCGGTGTGGAACACGGTGACGCGGGCTGCAGGTGCGGTCTTGATCGTGCTGATGGTCGCCGCCCTGCGCCACACCATCGATGGCGAACGATGGCGCGCTTCCACCGATCACCTCACCCGCTCGCTGAACGGCGGCGCCTTTCGCAGCCAGATCGAGCGCGTGGCCCACACCGGCCGCCGCCAGCGGGCGACGTTGCTGCTGCTGTACATGGATCTGGACGGGTTCAAGGCCGTCAACGATCGGCACGGCCATGCTGCCGGCGATGTGGTGCTGCGGCGCTTCGCTGACGAGGCGCGGGCGCGGATGCGGCCCGGCGATCTGTTCGCGCGATTGGGGGGCGACGAATTCTGCGCCTTCCTCGCGATCGAGCGGGGCGCCGCGCCGGAACAGGTTGCGGAGAGCCTCCACGCCCGGCTGAGCGAGGCGCTGCGTTCGACCGGCCATGCCGTCACCTGCAGCATGGGCGCCGTGGTGATCGACGCTGCGGCGGCCGCCGATACCGAACGGCTGATCGGGCTGGCGGACGAGGCGATGCTGGAAGTGAAGCGCAACGGCAAGAACGCGATCCGCATCGCCTTCGACACGCCCGACGCGTTGCGGCGGGCGGCATGACGCTGCATTTCTTCTCCGCCGCCTTCCGCCCCGAGGATGAAGCCGCGCGCCAGCGGGCGGTGGAGGGACTGCCGCCGATCCCGCCGGCCGATCCGGTGCTGCAGGCGCTGTTGCGCGACGTGTGCATGGTGCTGCGGACGCCGATCGCGATGCTGACGCTGACCGACGGCGATGTGCAGCGGATCGCGGGTGCGGTGGGGATCGAGCCGATGGAGCTGCCGCGCTCGGTGGCGTTCTGTGCACACACTATCGCCGCGCCGGACGGGTTGATGAGCGTGCCGGACCTGCGCGCCGATCCGCGCTTCCGCGCCAATCCGCTGGTGGTCTCGGGTCCGCAGGTACGGTATTATACCGGTGTCGCGGTGCGCAGCGGGCCCTTTCCGATCGGCGCGCTGTGCGGGCTCGACCGCCGACCGCATGGCCCCGCCTCGTTCCGGCAGCGTGCGCAGCTGCGCCGGCTGGCGCTCGCGGTTGGCGAGCGGATCGGCGCCCCGCGGATCGACTGAACGTCCGGATTCGCGAACGGCCGGCCCTTGGCTTGCTTGGAATGATGGTCCGTTGCCGGTAGGCCACAGCTGTACGGCAATGGGAGACATACATGATCCGCACCGGTCTGATCGGCTTCGGCTTAGGCGGTACCGCCTTTCACGCACCGTTGATCGCCGCGGTGGAGGGGCTGGACCTTGCCGCTGTCGCTACCTCGCGCGCGGACGCCGTGGCGGCGGCCTATCCCGGCGTGCCGGCGACCAGCGCCGAGGCGCTGATCGCCGACCCCGCAATCGACCTGGTGGTGATCTCCACCCCGAATGCCACCCATTTCCCGTTGGCGAAGGCGGCGCTGGAGGCGGGCAAGCACGTCGTGATCGACAAGCCGCTGACGCCCAGCGCGGCGGAGGCCGAGGCGCTGGTCGCGCTTGCGGAGGCGCGCGGGCGGCTGCTGGTGCCGTTCCACAATCGCCGCTGGGATAGCGATTTCCTAGCTGTGCAGGGACTGGTCGATAGCGGCCGGCTGGGCGAGATCCTGCTGTTCGAGGCGCATTGGGATCGCTTCCGTCCCGAATTGTCGCAGGCCTGGAAGGAGGCGGCAGGGGCAGGGCAGCTGCTCGACCTGGGGCCGCACATGCTCGACCAGGCGCTGGTGCTGTTCGGCATGCCCGAAGCGGTGAGCGCCGATCTGGCCAGCCAGCGCGGCAACAGCCCGGTCGACGATTACTTCGCCGTGACGCTGTTCTACGGTGCGCGGCGGGTGGTGCTGGCGAGTTCGCGGATGATCGCGGCGGCCCGGCCGCGCTTCGCCCTGCACGGCCGGGGCGGCAGCTTCGTCAAATATGGGCTCGATCCGCAGGAGGCCGCGATGCGCGCGGGTGGATCGGTGCGCGATCCGGGGCATGGTCTTGAGGATCCGGCGCAGCACGGCGTGCTGACGCTGCCCGACGGCACGCGCGAGACGATCGCGTCCGAGCGGGGGGATTATCGGCGCTTCTATGCGGGCGTCGTGGCCGCGATCCGGGACGGCGCGGCGGCGCCGGTGGCGGCCGTGGACGCGCTGTCCGGCCTCAAGCTGATCGAACTGGCGCGGCAGAGCGCCGCCGAGGGACGTCGCATCGCGCTTGCCTGAACGGCGTTCCCCGCGCGCCTCGCCAGAGGCGCGCGGGGCGGCGTCGATCAGGGGTGCCAGCTGACCGGCAGGGTGCGTGCGGGCACGGTGACGGTGGTCGTCGCGACGATCTCTTCCGAAGACTGGCCGAGCAGCACCTTGTAGCTGCCACCCGCGATCTTCCAGCTGTTCGAGGCGCCGTCGAACACAGCCAGCAGGCGCGGATCGACGGTGACCGACACGGTCTTGGACGCGCCTGGTGCCAGCGACACCTTCTGGAAGGCGCCCAGCCGCTTCGGCGCTTCCCAGCCTGCGCCCGAGACATAGACCTGCGCGACATCGGCGCCGGCGCGGGTGCCGGTATTGCGGAGGGTGAAGCTTACGGTCACCTGGCCCTTGGGCGCGGTCGCCTTCAGGCCCGCATAGGCGAAGCGGGTGTAGGACAGGCCGTGCCCGAAGGCGAACTGCGGCTTGTCGCCCTTGGCGTCATACCATTTGTAGCCGACCGCGGCGCCTTCGGCGTAGCGCGTCTCGCCTTCGTTCGGCGCGCTCGGCTTGGGCAGCTGCGACACGCTGCGCGGGAAGCTGGCGGGGAGGTGGCCCGAGGGGTTCACCTTGCCGGTCAGTACATTGGCGATCGCCTCGCCGCCGGCGGTGCCGGCATACCAGGCCTCGAGGATCGCGGCGGTCTTGTCGGCCCAGGGGGTGAGCACCGGGCCGCCGGTTTCCAGGACGACCACGGTCTTGGCGTTGGCGCCGGCGACCGCGTCGATCAGCGCATCCTGGTTGTCGGTCAGGCTCAGCGACACGTCGAACGCCTCGCCCGCCCATTGCGTGGCGAACACTATCGCGACATCGGCCTGCTTCGCCGCCGCCGCGGCTGCGGCCGGATCGGAGCCGTCGAGATAGGTGATCGTGGCGCCGGGCAGCTGGCGGCGCAGCGCTTCGAGCGGCGAGGAGGGGTGGTACATTACCGGCCCCGGCCAGGTCTTCGGCTCCAGGCCCGGCACGGCGTTGCCGCCGACCGGATAGACCAGCGACGAGCCGCCACCCGCCAGCACGCCCTTGTCGGCATGGCCGCCGATCACGACGATCCGCTTCGCGCTCGCCGCGAGCGGCAGCACGTCGCCCTTGTTCTGGAGGAGGACGATGGCGGCTTCCGCATCGGCGCGGGTGACGTCGGCATGGGCCTTGAGCATCGCCGGCGCGAGATCGAGCGGCGCGGCGGTGATCGGGTGATCGAACAGGCCGTGCGCGAACATCGAGCGGAGGATGCGGTGCGCCATCTCGTCGAGGCGGGCCTTGCTCACCTCGCCCTTGGCGATCGCGGCCTTGAGCGGCTCGCGGAAATAGGGCTGCTCGTCGAACGGCCAGCCCGATTCCTGCTCGAGCCCGGCATTGGCGGCGGCGACGGTGGAGTGGGTGGCGCCCCAGTCCGACATCACATAGCCCTGCCAGCCCCAGTCGCGGCGCAGCACGTCGGTCAGCAGCCAGGGCTGCTCGCAGGCATAGAGCCCGTCGATCTTGTTATAGGCGCACATCACCGAGCCGGGGTTCGACTTCTCGATGGCGAAGTTGAATGCCAGCAGATCGCTCATCCGCGCGGCGGTGCGATCGAGCACCGCGTTCATCTTGAAGCGATCGGTCTCCTGGTCGTTGATCGCGTAATGCTTCACGGTGGAGATGATGTGGTTCGACTGGATGCCGGCGATCTGCGCGCCGACCATCGTGCCGGCGAGCAGCGGATCTTCACCGCCATATTCGAAGTTGCGGCCGTTGCGCGGCTCGCGCAGCAGGTTGACGCCGCCGGCGAGCAGCACGTTGAAGCCCGAGGCGCGCGCCTCCGCACCGATCATCGCGCCGCCCTTGAAGGCGAGGGCGGGATCCCAGGTCGCGGCGGTGGCGATGCCCGAGGGGAGCGAGGTGCGGCCGCGCTTGCGCTCGGCGCCGCCCTGCGTCGCCACACCAACGCCCGCGTCGCTCTGCCACTGCGCCGGAATGCCGAGGCGCGGAATGGCGGGGATATAGCCGGCTGAGCCGGGGCGAGCCTCTGCGGGCGTCTTGAAGTTCTTCGGGCCGAAATCGGTGCCGAACAGGCCGAACACCAGCGTCAGCTTCTCGTCCTCGGTCATCCGCGCGAGAATCGCCTTGGCGCGGGCATCGGGCGAGAGCTTGGCGTTGGTCCAGGGGCGCGAAGCCTGCTGGGCCTGCGCAGGTGCGGTGATGGCCGTGGTTGCGGCCAGCGCCAATAGCGGGGCGGCCAGCGCCAGGGTGCGTCGCTTCATATCGTCCTCTCCTCCCGGATCGTTTGTCAACGTTGTCCGCTGCCTAGCATAAGAACGGCCGCCGACAAGAGCCGACGGCCGCCTTTGCGCAGCAGCGCGGGTATATCAGGCGCGGATGCGCACCGGCACCGATTTCGCGGCAGGGGTCTTCGAGGCGCCGTCGTGATGGCGGAGCGCGATCAGCGGATTGAGCTCCGGATAATAGCCGGCGATGCAGCCCTCGGGCAGCTCGAAGGGCAGCACCTCCAGCCCCTCGACCACGCGATCGATACCGTCCGAATCGTCGCCGACCAGCGCCACGCGCTGCCCTTCCTTCAGTCCGGCGCGGGCCATTTCCTTGGGGCTGATCAGCAGCACGTCGCGCTTGCCCTCGATCCCGCGCAGCCGATCCGAATAGCCATAGACCGTGGTGTTGAACTGGTCGTTCGAGCGCAGCGTCATCAGCCGGTACACGCCGTCCTCGTCGGCAAAGCCGGTGGCGTTGAGATGCTCGGGCACGGTGAATTCGGCCTTGCCGCTCTTGGTCTCCCAGTCCCGTTCGCGGGCGCGGTTGCCCTTGAAGAAGCCGCCTGGGGTGAAGAGCCGCTGGTTGAAATCCTTGAACTTGTCCGGATAGGTCTTCTCGATCGCGTCGCGCACCAGCGCATAGTCGCTGGCCCAGGCATCCCACGGCACGTTGGGATTGGGATCGAGAGTCGCCTTGGCGATGCCGGCGACGATCGCCATTTCCGGCTGGAGTTGGGGGGAAGCCGGCTTGGCCTCGCCGACCGAGCCGTGGATGCAGCTGAGGCTGTCCTCCATCGTCACCACCTGCGGCACGTCGTTGCGGACGTCGCGCTCCGAGCGGACCAAGGTGGGGAGCAGATAGGCGGTTTCGCCGCAGAACAGATGGCCGCGGTTGAGCTTGGTGGCGATCTGAACCGTCAGGCCCATGTTTTTCCAGGCCTTCTCCATCACCCGATGATCGGGGATGGCGCGCAGGAAATTGCCGCCCAGCCCGAGAAAGGCGTTGATCTTACCTTCCACGATCGCCTCGCAGCCGGTGACGGTGGTGTAACCCTCGTCGCGCGGCGGCTGGAAGCCATATTGCTCGGAAAGCTGATCGAGCGGCACCAGCTCGGGCTTTTCGGAGATACCGACGGTGCGCTGGCCCTGCACGTTGGAATGACCGCGCACCGGCGAGACACCGGCGCCGAGGCGGCCGATATTCCCGCGCAGCAGCATCAGGTTCACCACGCCGGCGACATTGTCATAGCCGCCGACATGCTGGGTGAGGCCCATGCCCCAGATGCCGATCGCGCTCTCGGCGTGGATATAGACCTCCGCCGCGGCGATCAGGTCGGCGCGGGGCAGGCCGGTCTCCGCCTCG
>Ga0307412_10001487_pt1 | contig 13027 bp, 9 predicted proteins | sample DK1Cmetagenome_3_FD_203823 | JGI IMG/M metagenome (GOLD analysis project Ga0307412, IMG submission 203823) | Maize rhizosphere microbial communities from greenhouse at UC Davis, California, United States - DK15-C-1 | ecosystem: Host-associated > Plants > Roots > Rhizosphere > Soil | place: USA...
CACGTCGAACAGGAAGAACCAGTTCAGCGGCCGGTCGCCGGCCGAGGTCATGATCCATCCGCTCAACGGCACGATCAGCATGAACGCGTAAAAGGCGAAATGCGTGAGGTGGGCGGTTCCCCTTTCCCAGGCCGGCATTTCGGCGGGCAGCGGCGGCGCCCTGCGGGTGAAGCGCCACAATATGCGCGCGACGGTCAATGCGAGAACCGTCAGCCCGATCGACTTATGGACGGGCATCACCTTCCATTCCCTGGGCAGCGCATCATGCGCGAAACCCAGAAAGAGGTTGAAGAGGATGAGGATCGCCATGATCCAGTGCAATGCGCGGGCAACGGGACTGTAGCGATCCATCCAATACTCCTGGCCTTTACCCCTGACGATTGGCGACCAGATTATCCACCACCGAGGGATCGGCAAGTGTACTAATGTCTCCCAGCGCCTGCGGGGACACTTCACCCTCCGCGATCTTGCGCAGGATGCGGCGCATGATCTTGCCCGACCGGGTCTTGGGCAGGCCGGGGGCGAACTGGATGACGTCGGGCGTTGCGATCGGCCCGATCTCGCTGCGCACCCATTTGACCAGCGTCTGGCGCAGCGCGTCGCTCGCTTCCTCGCCGCTGTTGAGCGTCACATAGGCGTAGATGCCCTGGCCCTTGATGTCGTGCGGAAAGCCCACGACCGCCGCCTCGGCTACCGCTTCGTGCAGCACCAGCGCGCTCTCGACCTCCGCCGTGCCCATGCGGTGCCCGGACACGTTGATGACGTCGTCCACCCGGCCCGTGATCCAGTAATAGCCGTCCGCGTCGCGCCGCGCCCCGTCGCCGGTCGTATATTTGCCGGGGAAGGTCGTGAAATAGGTCTGGAAGAAGCGCTCATGATCGCCCCATACGGTGCGCATCTGCCCCGGCCAGCTCTGCGCGATCACCAGATTGCCCTCCGCCGCGCCGTCCAGCACATGCCCCTCCGCGTCGACGATCTGGGGCACAACGCCGGGCATCGGCAGGGTTGCGGAGCCGGGCTTGAGGTCGGTCGCGCCCGGCATCGGCGCGATCATCGCCGCGCCCGTCTCGGTCTGCCACCATGTGTCGATGATCGGGCAGCGATCCTCGCCCACGACATGATGGTACCAGCGCCAGGCTTCGGGATTGATCGGCTCGCCCACCGTCCCCAGCAGGCGCAGCGACTTGCGGCTGGTGCGGGTCACGAAATCGTCGCCTTCCTTCATCAGCGACCGCAGCGCCGTGGGAGCGGTGAAGACAGTCTGCACCTGGTGCCGGTCGATGACTTCCCAGATGCGGCTGGGCGTTGGCCAGTTCGGCACGCCCTCGAACATCAGCGTCGTCGCCCCGTTCGCCATCGGGCCATAGACGATATAGCTGTGGCCCGTGACCCAGCCGATGTCCGCCGCGCACCAGTAGATGTCGCCGGGCCGATAGTCGAAGCACAGCTCGTGCGTCAGGCTGGCCCAGAGCAGATAGCCGCCCGTGCTGTGCAGCACACCCTTGGGCTTGCCGGTGGAGCCGGAGGTATAGAGGATGAACAGCGGATCCTCCGCATTCATGGGTTCGGGCGGGCAGTCGGCCGACACCCTGGCCGTTTCCTCATGCAGCCACAGGTCGCGGCCTTCCTCCATGGGGATGGCGCCGCCGGTCGCCTGGACGACGATCACCTTGCGGACGCTGGTGCACAGCGGCAGCGCGGCGTCGACATTGGCCTTGAGCGGCACCTTCCTGCCCGCGCGGCAGCCCTCGTCGGCGGTGATCACCAGCGTCGAATCGCAGTCGGTGATCCGCCCCGCCAGCGCCTCGGGCGAAAAGCCGCCGAACACGACGCTGTGCACAGCGCCGATGCGAGCGCAGGCGAGCAGGGCGAAGGCCGCTTCCGGGATCATCGGCATATAGACGGTGATCCGGTCGCCCTTTTTCGCGCCCGCGGCCTTCAACACATTGGCGAAGCGGCAGACCGCCTCATGGACTTCGGCATAGGTGAAGCGGCGCGGCTGCGCGTCCGGCGAATCGGGTTCCCAGATGATCGCGGTCTGATCGCCGCGTTCCGCCAGATGCCGGTCGATGCAGTTGGCGCTGACGTTCAGCACGCCGTCGGCAAACCATTTCACGCCGAAATCGGCCTCATCGAAGCTGCTCTCATTGGCCTTGGTGGGAAAGTTCACCCAATCCAGCCGCCCGGCCTGTTCCAGCCAATAGGCATCGGCATCCTCGACCGACCGCGCATAATCGGCCGCGCGGCCCTCCCGGTCGAACAGCGCGGACGCCACCCACTCTGCAGGAACCGGGAAATAATCGTCAGACATGCGGGCATCCTTCCTCTGCGAAATTCTCGCTTTGGGACGCTCCTGGAGCGATTGCCAAGCGACCGGAGCCGATCGCTGGTCAAGAAATCGCGGAAAACCAGGAATCCAGAGCGGCGATCCGATTCAATCGGATCGAAACCCGCTCTAGAGCCAAGGCGCGACGACAGGAAGATGGGATCGTTCTGCACTCGCCACAGTTTCCACCTTTGTCGGCCGGGATTTAAGCAGGATGATGCTATTTTGCCGCTTTTCGCGCGCGCTCGCCGGGCCTAACAGGAAGGGCATATGTGGCAACTTTTCCAATTTCCGCTCTGCCCCTTTTCCCGCAAGGTCCGCCTGCTGCTCGGTGAAAAGGGGGTGGGCTACGATCTGGCGCGCGAATCCCCCTGGGAGGCGCGCGACGAGTTTCTGGACCTCAATCCGGCCGGCACGACGCCGGTGATGGTGGATCAGGAAAAGGGCGTCACCCTGATCGACAGCCAGGCGATCTGCGAATTTTTCGAGGAGACGGTGGAAAAATTCCCGCTGATCTCCGGCACGGCCGCCGGCCGGGCGGAGGTGCGGCGGCTGACCGCCTTTTTCGACCAGAATTTCTACGGCGACGTGGTCGGCCCGCTGCTGCATGAACGGATGAAGAAGCGGCTGATCGAACGCGCGCCGCCCGATGCCCGCGTCCTGCGGGAGGCGATGAAGCGGGCCAATGTCCACATGGATTATATGGACTATCTGCTCGACCACCGCGCCTGGATGGCGGGCGGCACGCTGAGCCTTGCCGACATCGCCGCCGCCGCGCATCTTTCGGTGGCCGATTATCTGGGCGGCATCGACTGGGCCGGGCATGAGACGGTGAAGCGCTGGTATGCCGGCTTCAAGTCGCGCCCATCCTTCCGGCCCCTGCTGTCCGAACGGATGGAGGTGATCACCCCGCCGCCCCATTATGAAAAGCCGGATTTCTGAACCCGCAACGCCCCTCCCGCAGGGGAGGGGATGATGGTCAATCCATTTCGGCGGCCAGATATACCCGGTTGCGGCCATGTTCCTTGGCCAGATAGAGCGCCCGGTCCGCGGCTTTCAGCGCGGCGCGAGGATCGTCATAGGCCAGCACATTGGCGACTCCGGCGGAAAAGCTGACGCGCTCCATCCGTTCGCCATTGGCGCGGTTGACGAGGCTGCGGGTGGACAGGTCCTGCCGCACATTGTCCACCGCCTCGCACGCCTCGGCCGCCGTCTTGCCGCGGAAAAGCATGACGAATTCCTCGCCGCCATGACGCGCGACATGGCATTGTTCGTTGCTCACCTTTGACAGCAATCCGGCCACGAACTTCAGCACCCGGTCGCCGGTGTCATGGCCATGGCTGTCGTTGATCAGCTTGAAATGATCGATGTCGCAAAAGGCGACGGCCAACTGCTGCCCTTCCTTCTGCGCCTGCGCCAGTTCCTCGCGCAGCGTCCCTTCAAAGGCGCGGCGATTGGGCAGGCCGGTCAGATGGTCATGTTCGGCGGCGCGGCGCGCGCTTTCCAGATTGGATTTCAGAAGCTGCGTCTGCTTCTGGTTGTCGCGAAGCTGGCTTTCGACCTGCCGGGTCTTTTCGACCATCGACCGGGTAAGCGCCACCAGACGGGCCAGCACCGGCTGGCTCTCCGAATCGGCCGACAGCCCCTTGACCTCTTCCTGCAGCGCCGCGCCATAATCCTTGGCCGAATTGCGCGATTCGGTCATCAGGCCGGTGAATTGCGACAGATTCTCCTCGACCCTGTCGAGCATGGAGGCAAGCGCTTCCGCCGTGACCTCGTCGGTGCGCTGTTCGGCGGCGACATTTTCGACCCAGCCATTGGTGATCTTCCCCTGTTCGGCCAGCACGGCCTTCACGGCCTTCTCCACGCCGATATGGGATCCGGTCAGATAGTCATGCGCCACGCCGAAATTCAGCGGCGTCAGGTCCAGATCATGGGCGAACAGGAAATCGCCTATGTCCTCGTACAGCTTGCGCCGCCGGATGGCTTCCCGGCTGGAAGCGCTGCCATGCCGGGCGCGCTGCGGCTCCTCCGGGACGTCCATGGCTTCGTCGTCGGTCTTGCCGGACAGGCCGCGAGCCCAGCGGGCCAGGCGATCCGTCAGGCCATGTTGCGCGTTTGCGGAAGATGATGCCCCAGTCATGCTCACCAGAACGGCAGGGCGCAAACAAGGTTAAGGACGCGCCAAGCGAAAAAGCGCAAGGCGCTGACTGACCTCGATTATATGTCCGCGCCGATCAACCAGTCGCGGAAAATCCGCACCGCGCGGGTTTGCAGCGCGCGCGGCCGGCAGACGAAGAAATAGCGATAGGGGCTTTCCACCCGATGTTCCGGAAACAGCCGGACCAGCCGGGAATCCTGCGCTTCATTATAATGGCTGGCATGCATGACGGCGATGCCCAGCCCCTGTGCCGCAGCCTCCAGCATCAACTGGCCGGAATCATAATTGTCGATCGCCAGCGGCTGCAGATCGGGCAGGTGCACCGCCTCCTTCCACGCATCGAACGCCAGCGCCATGTCGCGATGCAGCAGGACCGTGTGATTGGCCAGCTCCTGCGGGGCGGTCAGCGCGTTGGGCGTTTCCAGCAACGCCTTGCGGCCGATCAGATAGACTTCGTCATGGTCGAGCTCATGGGCGTAAAGCGCCGGGTCAATGTCCTTCGCCAGCACGATCGCCGCGTCCAGCCCCTCGCCCAGACGGGCGACGGCATAGGGCGTGGTCTCGATGTCGATGTGGAGCTGCGGATGCCGCTGCCGCAGGGCGCCCAGATGCGGGAACAGCCGCTGTGTCGCGAACAGCGGCATGACGGCCAGTCGCAGTCGCAGCTGGTTGCCACCGCTCTGGATATTCTCCAGCGCCTGGCTCAGCGAATCAAGCGCCGGGGCGATGTCGTCCAGCAGGCGCTGACCATCGGCATTGATTTCCAGCGCCTGATGCTTGCGGTCGAACAGCGGCCGACCGATGAAGCGTTCCAGCGCCTGGACACGGCGGCTGAGCGCGGGGGTCGAAAGCGCAAGCTCCTCCGCCGCCGCCTTGACCGATCCAAGGCGGGCAACCTGAACAAAGGCCTCCAGGGCCGTAAGGGGCGGCAATCTACGCATAAATCTTCATGTTCATCCGGCCTGTCCGCTGCGACGCGTCATTGCTTATTCTTTAGCGTCGCGCAAACCGGCTCCAAGCATCCTCATTTCAATGAGCAGTAAAAAAGGCCCTTTGACAAGATGCAAAAATTGCAACTCCTCGATTCTTTTCGCACTTGCAAAAATACCTGCCGCACTGCACCTAGGAAAGGCCTTTCAGGCATCCTCTCCTAAAAACTTTCCGGGCTGGCCTTCGGGCTGGCCCTTTTTTTATTCGTGCCGGGGTTCTCCATGGCCCCTTTCCCTCCGCCCTGACGTTCCCTATCTCGTTTGCCAGCGAACAGAACGGGGAAGGCGAAGTGGCCGACGAAGAAACCGCAGGACGTAGGATACAGGTGGCCAACGCCCGGCCCGAGGACGCGGGAAGGGGCCTTGCGCGCCTTCCGCTGGCGGTGATGACGGAACTCCACCTTGCGGAAGGCGATGTGATCGAGATCGCCGGCAAGCGTTCCACCCCTGCGCGGGTGGTGCGGCCCTATAAGGAGGATGAGGGGCTGGACGTCCTGCGCCTCGACGGGCTTCAGCGCGCCAATGCCGGCGTCGGATCGGGTGATTTCGTCGTCATCGGCAAGATCGATCCCCGGCCTGCCCAGCGCGTCGTGTTCGCGCCTGCACAAAATAATCTGCGGCTGCAGGGCAATCCGGAGGCTTTGAAGCGCGTCTTCTTCCAGCGTCCGCTGACCTCCGGCGATATCGTCGCGACGGCGGGGCAGCAACAGGTGCCGCCCGGCGACATGCCGCCCCAGTTGCGCCAGATGCTGGCCGCGCCGGCCTATGCCTTGCAGGAAATCCGCCTGGTCGTGGTGTCGACCGTGCCCAAGGGCATCGTCCATATCGACGCCGACACGGAGGTGGAACTGCGCGCCGAATATGAGGAACCGCGCGAATCGCGGCGCGCCGACGTCACCTATGACGATGTCGGCGGCATGGCCGAGGCGATCGACCAGCTGCGCGAGATGGTGGAGCTGCCGCTGCGCTATCCCGAACTGTTCGAGCGACTGGGCGTCGATCCGCCCAAGGGCGTGCTGCTCCATGGTCCGCCGGGCACTGGCAAGACGCGTCTTGCCCGCGCCGTCGCGAATGAATCGGAGGCTGAATTCTTCCTGATCAACGGGCCGGAGATCATGGGTTCGGCCTATGGCGAGTCCGAAAAGCAGCTTCGCGAGATTTTCGAGGCTGCCGCCAAGTCGGTGCCGTCGATCCTGTTCATCGATGAGATCGATTCCATCGCGCCCAAGCGCGGCAGTGTGACCGGGGAAACGGAAAAGCGCCTCGTCGCCCAGTTGCTGACCTTGATGGACGGGCTGGAACCGCGCACCAATCTGGTCGTCATCGCCGCCACCAACCGGCCCGAAGCGATAGATGAGGCGCTGCGCCGGCCCGGCCGTTTCGACCGGGAGATCATCGTCGGCGTGCCGGACGAGCGCGGACGGCGGGAGATTCTGGGCATCCACACCCGCGGCATGCCGCTTGCCGACGGCGTCGACCTGGGCGAACTGGCGCGCATGACCTATGGCTTTGTCGGCGCGGACCTGGCGGCGCTGACCCGCGAGGCGGCGATCGAGACCGTGCGCCGCTTCATGCCCCGGCTCAATCTGGAGGAAGGCACGATTCCCCCCGACGTGCTGGAGGAACTGTCCGTCGCGCGCGACGACTTCATGGCCGCGATCAAGCGGGTCCAGCCTTCCGCCATGCGCGAGGTGATGGTGCAGGCGCCCAATATCGGCTGGGCCGACATCGGTGGCCTGGACGATGCGCAGATGCGCCTCAAGGAAGGGGTGGAGCTGCCGCTCAAGGATCCCGACGCCTTCCGCCGCATCGGCATCCGCCCGGCCAAGGGCTTCCTGCTCTACGGCCCGCCCGGCACCGGCAAGACCCTGTTGGCGAAGGCGGTGGCGCGGGAAGCGCAGGCCAATTTCATCGCCACCAAATCCTCCGACCTGCTCAGCAAATGGTATGGGGAGAGCGAACAGCAGATCGCCCGCCTCTTCGCCCGCGCGCGGCAGGTGGCGCCGACGGTCATCTTCATCGACGAACTGGACAGCCTGGTTCCCGCCCGCGGCGGCGGCCTGGGCGAACCGCAGGTGACGGAGCGGGTGGTGAACACCATCCTGGCCGAGATGGACGGGCTGGAGGAATTGCAGTCCGTCGTCGTCATCGGCGCGACCAATCGCCCGACGCTGATCGATCCGGCGCTGTTGCGGCCGGGCCGGTTCGACGAGCTGATCTATGTTCCCGTGCCCGACCAGGCAGGCCGCAGGCGCATCCTGTCCATCCACACGGGCAAGATGCCGCTTGCCGACGATGTCGACCTGGATGTGCTGGCGGAGCGCACGGAGCGCTTCACCGGGGCCGATCTGGAGGATCTGGTCCGCCGCGCCGGCCTGGTCGCCTTGCGCCAGTCCCTGTCGGTCGACCGGGTCACCCAGGCGCATTTCGAGGCCGCGCTGGAGGACACCCGCGCCTCCGTCACGCCCGAAATGGAACGCGAATATGAGCAGATCCAGGCGACGCTGAAGCAGAGCGTGATGCAGATCGATCCCATCGGCTTCGTATCGCCCGGCATGTTGCGGACGCGAACCAGGGATTGAGAGGTGCAATATGTTCCCGCGACGGCCGGTCCGGGAACATATTGTCGCGCCAGGTCAGGTCATGTTTTTGGCCCGGCGGCCTGCCTTACCCTCTGGCCTATTTGTCTTTCCCCGGCGAAGTCGCTTGCATGGCCGTGCGATTTTTGCGAGTCGGACAGGCAAGGCAGACAGGCGAGAATGAATGGCCTCCATCCCTTTGAAGAAAAAGAACCGGGCCGTTTCCGGAAAACCATCCTCCACCTTCCTGGGTCAATGGAGCATGTTCCTCCGGCAGTTCATCAAGCATCCCGGCATGATCGGATCGGTCATCCCGTCTTCGCGGATGCTGGTCGACAGCATGCTGGAGGGCGTGGACTGGCAACGGACACGGCTGTTCGTGGAATATGGTCCGGGCGTCGGGACGTTCACGCGTCCCATTCTCGACCGGCTGCATCCGGACGCGACCCTGCTGGCGATCGACCTCAACCTCGACTTCGTCGCCTATCTGGAGGCGGAGATCGACGATCCCCGGCTGCGCATCGTCCATGGCTCGGCCGCTGACGTCCGTCGCTTCATCAAGGAGGCGGGCTATGCCCAGGCGGACTATGTCCTGTCCGGCATTCCCTTCTCTACCCTGCCCGAAGGCGTGGGGGAGGCGATCTGCGCCGAAACCCGATCGGTGCTGAAAACCGGCGGGGCTTTTCTGGTCTATCAATATTCCGGCTATATGCGGCGGCTGCTGTCGCCGCTGTTCGATGAGACCGTCGACCGGGTGGAGTGGCGCAACATTCCGCCTTGCCGGATGTTCACGGCGGTGAAGCGCGAAATCCTGGCGCAGGTGGCCTGACTTTCCCGGCATCCTGTTGAATCTGCATCGGGATTTTTCTCGTCCGGCAGCTTTGATCCCCTATTTGGGGTATGCGCCTCGCGGAGTTGATCACTAAGCGCCGGCACAGGCAGACCTTCTGCCTCCGGCGGCCGGGCCATATTGCGACCCATGGTCCGGTTGCCGGCCATGCGCCTTCAAATTGTTGCCGCATCGTCACCAGCACAGGTTCCTCCCCTCCACGTGATGAAGCGCTCTCCGCTTTGCGTGCAACGATGGTTTCGCTTCGACCGGCTTTCATGATAAGGCCCGGCGCATAACACGGCGAGATAGTTCATGAACGACCTGACCCAGACCCCCGAAATGCTGATCGCGACGATGGGTGCCCGCGCCCGCGCGGCGGCGGCACAGCTTTCGACCGCCAGCGACGCGCAGAAGATCGACGCGCTGCGCCGCGCTGCGCAGGCCCTGCGGGACCAGGCGCCGCAGATCATCGCCGCCAATGCCCGCGACATGGAAAATGCCGCTGCCAACGGCCTGTCGCCCGCCATGCTCGACCGGCTGAAACTGGACGAGGATCGCGTCCTTGCGACCGCGGCCGGCGTTGAACAGGTGGCGACGCTGGACAATCCGCTCGGCAGCGTGATCGACAGGCAGGTTCGCCCCAACGGCATGGAACTTTCGCGCGTCCGCGTGCCGCTGGGCGTGATCGGCATCATCTATGAAAGCCGCCCCAATGTGACCGCCGATGCCGCCGCGCTCTGCCTGCGTGCCGGCAATGCCGTGATCCTGCGCGGCGGCAGCGAGGCGAAGGAAAGCAACCGCGCCATCCACGCCGCGATGGTCGAGGGAATCGTCGCCGCCGGCCTGTCCGCCGATGCCGTGCAACTGGTCCCCACCACGGATCGCGCCGCCGTGGGCGCGCTGCTGAAAGCCGCGGAGTTCATCGACCTGATCGTCCCCCGTGGCGGCAAGAGCCTGGTCGCCCGCGTGCAGGAGGAGGCGCGCGTGCCCGTGCTCGCCCATCTCGACGGCATCAACCACAGCTATGTCGACGGCGCGGCCGATCCGGACATGGCGCAGAAGCTGGTGGTGAACGCCAAGATGCGCCGCACCGGCATTTGCGGCGCGACCGAGACGGTGCTGATCGACAGGGCCTATGCCCAGGCGCCCGCCATCGTGAAGGCGCTGCTCGACGCCAAATGTGAAGTACGCGGCGACGAAGCCGTGCAGGCGATGGACAGCCGGGTTGCGGCGGCCGCGGACGAGGATTGGGACACCGAATATCTCGACGCCATCGTCTCGGTGCGGGTGGTGGACGGGCTCGATGAGGCGCTCGCCCATATCGCCGCCCATGCCAGCCACCATACCGACGCCATCATCACGCAGGATGCCGAAAGGGCCGAGCGCTTCCTGAACGCGGTCGACAGCGCGATCGTGATGTGGAACGCCTCCACCCAGTTCGCGGACGGCGGCGAATTCGGCTTGGGCGCGGAAATCGGCATTTCGACCGGGCGGCTCCACGCAAGGGGTCCGGTCGCGCTGGAAGGTCTCACCACTTATAAATGGCTGGTGCGCGGAACCGGCCAGACCCGGCCGTAACAAGTGTCGTGCTCCTGCGAAGGCAGGAGCCCAGTCCCGCCCTCCGTGGATTATCGGACGGCCTGAATTGATCTCCTGCCTCCGCAGAAGCACATCGCGCCAGGCTCAGCCCTTCACTGCGCCGTCGATCGCTTTCAGCGTCTCCAGCATCGGCCCGACCCACTCGATCGGCAGCATCACCGGCCCGTCCGAAGGGGCATGGTCCGGGTCATCATGCGCCTCGGCAAAGATCGCGGCGACCCCCGCCGCCACGGCGCTGCGCGCCAGCACCGGCGCAAATTCCCGCTGCCCGCCCGATGCCGAGCCCAGCCCGCCCGGCTGCTGCACCGAATGGGTCGCGTCGAACACCACCGGATAGCCCGTCTGCGCCATGACCGACAACGCGCGCATGTCGCTGACCAGCGTGTTATAGCCAAAGCTCGCCCCCCGCTCGGTCAGCAGGATCCGTTCGTTCCCGGTCGAGGCGACCTTCTGCGCCACGGCCGCCATGTCCCAGGGCGCAAGGAACTGCCCCTTCTTCACATTGACGACGGCGCCGGTCCGCCCGGCCGCCAGCAGCAGATCGGTCTGGCGGCACAGAAAGGCGGGGATCTGGAGTATGTCCACCGCCTGCGCCGCCGCCTCCACCTGTCCGGCCTCATGCACATCGGTCAGCACGGGGCAGCCGAAAGCCGCCTTCACCTCCGCCAGGATCGCCAGCCCCGCATCGATCCCGACGCCACGCTGCCCCGACACGGATGTCCGGTTCGCCTTGTCGAAGGAGGATTTGAAGATGAACGGCACGCCCTTCCGCGCGGCGATGCCCGACAGCCGTTCCGCCATCATCATCGCGTGATCGCGGCTCTCGATCTGGCAGGGACCGGAAATCAGGACGAAGGGCAGGTCGTTGCCGACGGTAACCGGCCCGATCGAAACATGCTTGGCTGTCATCATGGCGCTCACTTCGGCGCTTTGACGAAACGACGCAAGAGCCGACCGCGCCACAGCCCCTTGCCGGGATGATAATTCCAGCAGAACCAGCCGACGTTTCGGCTGTATCCGCGATGATCCAGGAAATAGCAGTGATCGCGTCCAGCTGTCGTCATGGCTCGATGTGGACAGGCCGTCTGCCGGTTTGGGCAAGCCATCCGTTAGCCGCGGTTGTTGGCTGCATTAGTCGAACGTGCCCTGAAAACATTGATCTGTCTCGAAGCAATGCAAGTGCTCAATCATCAACTTTCGAACGGCAGTGATTCTCGAGCAAGGCGCGCCAGCGTCAAAATCTAAAGCGGTGACAGGCTGAATCGGAAAGGATTTCAGCGCCGCCAGATGACTTTCAAGAGCGGTTTCACCGTCGTCGTGCAGGGAGGTAAGACCCACACCATTCCACGTTATCCTACCGGATTTTTCGACCTTTACGATGTTAGCGTAATATCCGTCTATGGGAGCGGACCAATGTTCAGCAAAATATCGTGAGCGGAAACTATGAAAGCCGGAAACCGGCGTTGCACAGTTAGCGTAAGGACAGTACTCGTGCCCGGACCACTACAACCACTCGCGGCAGCCACAACCATCAAGACCGCTATTCTCATAGAGACGAAATTAGCAAGATATGGCGACCACGCAAACCCGCTCAATGAACGGCTGCTTTTGGTGGCTTCACCGGCTTCCCAGACGGCAGAAACTGGTCGCGTGCCGCTGGGCGGCTTCCTAACTTCGAACCGGATCAGCAGCTTAGAGGCAGCGTCCGGTGCTTCGTTGCCCATAGCCGACGATGCCGGGTGGAAAGGCGACTGGCGGCTTTTGACAGCCAAGCCGCCGATCCAGGTCAGAAGCGTATCATCTTCTCGAGTTCGTTGGCGCGAGCGGCGGTCTTCCCCACGACGCAGCTGCTGTTGACGGTCTGCTGATCTACCTTGCAACTATAATCGCGCGCCTTCAGCCACGAGCGCTGCTCGCTGCGGAGCGCCATCCGCTTCGGCGGATCTTTCGCCAGCTGACCCATGACCTGCTGATAGGCCTTGTTTAACCGAGCGTCTTGCGCAGCCATTTCGGTCTGTTCGCACATGCCTAACTGGACCGTATTGCTACGGGCGCGCGCAAGGCAGGCCGCATAGGCGGGAGACAGGCCATCCGGCGACTGGACTTTGGTGGGTTCAGAGAAAGCGGGGTTTGCTGGCAGGGCGACGCAGACGCACAGTATTGCAACAGCAATCAGTCTTGGAGCCATCGGAAATTGTTCCTTTACAGCATAGTGCCGCGCAATTCGGTGGCGGAGAACAAGGCTCCAGTCAACAAGAGCATAATCGTTCCCGCTGCGGGATCGAAAAAGCGATGACGGGTCAGCTGCTATGGGGCAGTTCTGGGGCGCCAGCAGTGCGGCTTCTGATCGCCCGCAGACTGGCGGCTTTCATGAAGTCGAAATATGCCAATATGCAAATGCCTACCGCAGCTATGATCGTGTCCCACCGCATGGTGTAGGTTCGCCGGCGTAGCCTTGGCGATCTCCGGCTAGAGCCGGGTTGATCACGCTGCCATAGGCGGCAGGGTGACGAGGGGATCATCGCCGATTTGGGCGACGCT
>Ga0307412_10001488_pt1 | contig 13022 bp, 12 predicted proteins | sample DK1Cmetagenome_3_FD_203823 | JGI IMG/M metagenome (GOLD analysis project Ga0307412, IMG submission 203823) | Maize rhizosphere microbial communities from greenhouse at UC Davis, California, United States - DK15-C-1 | ecosystem: Host-associated > Plants > Roots > Rhizosphere > Soil | place: USA...
GGGTGGCGGCTCGGCTCGTCGACCGTGATGCGCTGCGGGTGGTTCGGCCGATGCCCTATCAGTTGATGGTGGCACTCGGTCAGGTCGGCGACGGCGTTCCACTCAAGGTCCAGGCGGCGCTGGAGGAAGCGCTGGAGCTCTCGCTCCGGGGCGTGCCGAAGGTGTCGGGCCGGATCGTCGTCTGCCCCGACGTGTCGGGGTCGATGAGCTCGCCAGCGACAGGCTACCGCAAGGGTGCTTCGTCGAAGGTCCGGTGCATCGATGTTGCGGCGCTGGTTGCGGCGGCGATGCTGCGGAGCAACCGCGATGCGCGCGTGCTGCCGTTCGAGCAGACGGTCGTGAAGCTGAAGCTCGAGGCCAACGCCCGTGTCGCCGTCAATGCGGCAAAGCTGGCGGCGGTCGGGGGTGGCGGGACCAACGTCTCGGCGCCGCTGGCGATGCTGAATGCGGAACGGGCGAAGGTCGATCTGGTGGTCATCGTCTCGGACAACGAGTCCTGGGTCGATGCCAGTCGGTGCGGCGCCACGGCGACGATGAAGGAGTGGGACAAGCTGAAGACCCGGAACCCCGGGGCCAAGCTCGTCTGCATCGATATTCAGCCATACGGGACGACGCAGGCGCAAGCCCGCGCAGACATCCTGAACGTCGGGGGCTTCTCCGATACCGTATTCGACACGATTGCGCGTTTCGCCACTGGTGAAACGCGGGACTGGGTCGAGATCATCAAGCAAACGGAGGTATGAACTAAGGGTCGTGGCGAATGCAGGTGGGACTACACCTCCACAGACAGGTCCGACGAGTAAAGCGCCTCAGCTCCGGCAACGGACTGAGGAGATGCGGGTTCGAATCCCGCCGCTGGAACGTAGCTTAAGGACCGCCGTCTCACCGTTCCTCGTCGCCATGGCCCAATTTCCGAAAGCACGGCGAATGCCGGAAGGACTACATGGTGTCGCGGGTTCGATCCCCGCCTCGCGCAAGCGGGTAGCTCAGTGGGTAGAGCACAAACTGTCCTCCACAACCTCGTCGCCGTGGACGAGATCACCATGGCGAATGCCTGACGGACTACATTGCCTGTCACGCTCCAGATGCGGGTTCGAATCCCGCCGCGCCTTTGGGTGCGTAGCTCAACGGTAGAGCAGGAACGTCCGTCAAACACCTGGTCGCCATGACCGAACAATGCTGGCGAATGCCGGTGGGAATACATCGGTAAAGGCCGAAAGGCCGAGCGGTTCGAATCCGCCCCGGAGCAATCCGGGATGTCCCGCCTAACCTCGTTGCCAGCAACGACTGCCAACGCGCGGCGAATGCCGACGGGACTACATTGGGAACCAGGAGGTTCAAACCCTCCCCTCGGGCGAAAGCTCGGGAGAAGTCTCGTCATTCCGTCGTCGCCGCGCCGAGGTTGCACTGATACGCTTTGAAAGAGGAGGTCGCAGTGACCGAGACGATGTACGATTACCAGCACGTCGAAGGCGGCGTGCCGATCAAGATGTGGACGCGGGGCGTGGCCGTGGAAGACGGCGCGCGCGCGCAGCTCGCGCGCGCGGCGCAAATGCCGTTCGTGTTCAAGCATGTCGCTGTGATGCCCGACGTCCATATCGGCATCGGCGCGACCGTTGGCTCGGTGATTCCGACTAAGGGCGCGATCATCCCGGCGGCGGTCGGTGTCGACATCGGCTGCGGCATGATGGCGGCGCGGACCTCACTGGTGGCGAGTGACCTTCCCGATAATCTGGAAGGCATTCGCTCCGCGATCGAACGCGCCGTACCGCATGGTCGCGACGTGAAGCAGGGCAAGCGCGATCCCGGTTCATGGGGTGACCCGCAGCCGGCGATCGTCGACGCCTGGGCGACGCTCGCGGAGCGTTTCGGGCGGATCGTCGCGAAGTATCCGAAGCTCGCCAAGACCAACAATCTCGTGCACCTCGGGACGCTCGGCACCGGCAACCACTTTATCGAGCTGTGCCTCGATACGGAGCAGCGGGTGTGGATCATGCTGCACTCGGGCTCGCGCGGCGTGGGCAATGCGATTGGCACGTTCTTCATCGAACTGGCCAAGCAGGACATGCGCAAGTGGTTCATCAACCTGCCCGATGAGGATCTCGCGTACTTCCCGGAAGGGACCGATCATTTCGATTATTATGTCGAGGCGGTCGGCTGGGCGCAGGATTTTGCTGCACTCAACCGGCGCATGATGATGACCAACGTCATCCGCGCTCTTCGGGGTCAGATCGCCAAGCCGTTTGACGCGGAGATGGAGGCGGTCAACTGCCACCATAACTACGTCCAGCGCGAGAACCATTTCGGCCAGAATGTCCTGGTCACCCGCAAGGGCGCCGTACGCGCCGCCAAGGGCGTGATGGGGATCATCCCGGGTTCGATGGGCGCGAAGTCGTTCATCGTGCGCGGGCTGGGCAATCCGGAATCGTTCGACAGCTGCTCGCACGGTGCCGGGCGCGTGATGAGCCGGACGGCGGCCAAGAAGCTGGTGACGCTCGACGAGCATATCGCCGATACGGCGGGCGTCGCGTGCCGCAAGGACGAGGGCGTAATCGACGAGACGCCCAAGGCCTATAAGCCGATCGAAGCCGTAATGGCCGCGCAGGCGGACCTGGTCGAGATCGTCCACACGCTGAAGCAGGTGGTGTGCGTCAAGGGCTAGCCCTTGACGTGCACCGCCAATGGGAGGCTGTGATGGCCGAAGATGTCAGTGGATGGCGGCAATCAGGCGCCATCTGTGTCTGGCGATATTCCGCACCGGGTCGCAGTCGCAGGGGTGGCACTTCTCCGCCGATCCGACCGGCTGCGCATCGATTGTCGATTTGATCGACCGGATGACGACTGCAGACGACGCTTGCCACCGGACTCTTTCGCTTGCACGCGTATCAGAAGATATTTGGGCCGTGCCAAATTTTGGGCCGCCAAAGGCGGATCGGTTCGAGAAGTTGCGGATCAATTATTCTCCTGCGGCCAGCGATCTGAATCTGCTCGAAAATGAGGGCGGGCTAGATCTGACAACGGGCATGGCACTGGCGAATAGCCTGAAGGCCGCGTTTGTGGATGTTGGTATCGGGGACGGAGATTTCGGCATCGCCACGTCTGACAAGAAAAATGCCGAGAGGTGGAGTTTCTGGTGGATGCCGCGCATCACTTATCATGACGGGAAAAGACTGTGATCATCATCGACGGATCGGAAGGCGAAGGCGGGGGGCAGATCGTGCGCAACGCGTGCGCGCTGTCGCTGGTCACCGGCCAGCCGTTTCGCATCACCAATGTCCGCGGCAAGCGCTCCAAGCCTGGCTTGATGCGCCAGCACGTCACCGCGATCGAGGCGGCGCTGGCGGTCGGCGGGGCGCATGCCGAGGGTGTTTCGGTGGGATCGTCGGAGATTGCCTTCACGCCCGGCCGAGTGACGCCGGGCGAGTATCGCTTCGCGGTCGGCACCGCTGGCAGCACCAGCCTGGTCTTCCAGACCCTGCTGATGCCGCTCCTTCTTGCCGACGCTCCTTCGCGGCTGGTGCTGGAGGGCGGTACGCACAACATGCTCGCACCGCCGTTCGATTTTATGGCGCGGGTGTTCGTGCCCGTCGTGCGGCGCATGGGCGGTCGGATCGAGATGCGACTGACGCGGCACGGTTTCTACCCGCGCGGCGGCGGCCGGATCGAGGTCGACATCACGCCCGGCAAACTTGTGGCCGTAGACTGCGTCGATCGCGGTGCCCTGCAATCCGTATCAGCGACCGCGCTGTTCGCGGCGCTCGCGTTTGATATTGCCGATCGTGAGATCAAGACCGCGCGGAAGTTTCTGCCGCACTGGCCCGAAGACGCTTTCGCCGCGCGGGAGCTTCCGGCGGAGCACGGGCCGGGCAACGCGCTGCTGCTGGAAGCGACGTTCGAACACGGCGCCGAGATCGTCACCGGTTTCGGAAAGCTCGGCGTCTCGGCGGAATCGCTTGCGAAGACGGCCGCGCACCGCATGGCGGGTTTCCTCGCCACCGATGCGTTCGCGGGGCCGTATCTGGCGGACCAGCTGTTGATGCCGTTCGCGCTTGCGGGAGGCGGCAGCTTCACCACGGTCAAGATCAGTCAGCACAGCCTGACGGCGGCGGACATCGTCGAGCGCTTCACGGGGCGCCGCACCACCTTTGCGGTGCGGGAGGGGGAGTCCAACCTCGTTACGATACGATAGTTGTCGCGGCGGCGCTTTTGGGGTAATGGCCTCGCCGCAGGCACTTTCACGTGTTTGCATCGGAGATATGCATTGCTGGTCATTACAACCATTCGGGGCGTCGCGCCCGCCGGTTTCCAGCCCTTCTCGTAAGCGTCCCACGACGCTGCGGTCGGGCGGGATCACCCGTGGCCGCGTTTCGAAACATCTGAAATTCGAAAGAGCCTGACAGGCGTGCGTTGGCGCGTCCGGTCGAGGCCGGTGGGACATCATGGACGAACATCATATCGTCAGGAGTATCTTGCTCCGGATCGGTCGCGGCATGCCCGCGACCACATCTATCGCCAAAGCGGTCACGGAATGGGCACAGCCGCACGTCGACTGGCTCCTCGCAGGCGTGTGCCCGGAGGGCGAGCTTGGCTGGGACGCTTTACTCGAGGGCGTCGCGCGCGCTGATGATAGAGCACCGCCGCAGGCACTACGCCTTGCGGCCGAACTCGCGCGTTTGCTTGGGCTCGGGGCTGTCGACAGCGCGCTGCTCGAACTGATGGTCGCTTGCGACCGGTTCCAGCGCGTCTCGTCGCTGGCCGAGATCGCGGCGCGGCACGGGCGCGATTTGCCGACCCTGCTGGGGGTGCTGGCGGGGGCAGACCCGCAGGACGCCGAGCGCGCGGTGCGGCAAAGCCCGGTGCTGCGCCTCGGCTTGGTCGGCTTCGTCTCCGACTGGCAGGGCGTGGTAGAGGTGGATATTCGCTGGCCGCTCGAACGCTTACTCGACCGCGCGCCTGCATCGGGTGCCGAAATGATCGATGCGCTGGTCGGCGCGCGCCAGTCGGCAACGCTTACGCTCGACGATTTCGCACACGTTGCCGATGCGGACTTCTTGGTGCGTCTGCTGCGCGGGGCGGTGGCCAAGCGCGCGGCCGGGATCAACGTCCTCATCCACGGACCGCCCGGTACCGGAAAGACCGAACTCGCCCGGACACTGGCGGCAGCGGCGGGCGTCGAGATGCGCGGTGTCGCCGAGGCCGATGAGGACGATGGCGAGCCGACGCGCCGCGAACGTGTCGCCGCGCTCCGGCTCGCGCAACGCTTGCTTGGCCCATGTGGTGGCGCTGCGCTGCTGTTTGACGAGATGGAGGATTTGATCGGCGACAGCCAGCGCTCCGACGGCGACTGGTTCTCGCGGCGCGAAGGCAGCAAGGTGTTCGTCAACCGAATGCTGGAAGCCAACGCCGTACCGGTGATTTGGACGACCAACGCGATCGGCAATATCGACGATGCGATCCTGCGGCGGATGAGCTTTGTGCTGAAGCTCGGCGCGCCGCCGCGGCGGACGGCGTTGCGGATGCTGGACCGGATCGCGCGCGACGAGGGCGTACAACCCGGTGATGGCTTCGATCGCCTCATCGACCGCGCCCCCGAAACCGCATCGGTCTTGCGCGTTGCGGCGCGTGCGGCGCGGCTGGCCGACGCCGCCGACGGCGGCGTCCGCGCTGCGACCGCGCTGGTCCGCGCGCTGCGCGGCGCGGAGCTGCCACTCGACGGACCCGGCACGCTTGATCTCGATCTGTTCGAGACCGATCGTCCGCTCGGGCCGCTGTTCGCCGCTGTGAGCGAAAGCGACATGCCCGACGTGTCGTTCCTGCTGACCGGTCCGCCCGGCACAGGCAAGACCGCGATGGCACATCACCTCGCGCGCGCGCTCGATCGGCCGCTGCTCGTCAAGCGCGCGTCAGACTTGTTGTCGAAATGGGTCGGCGAAACCGAGGCACAGATCGCGGAAGCCTTTGCCGAAGCGCGACGCCACGAGGCCGTGTTGCTGTTGGACGAGGCGGATTCGCTGTTGTTTGACCGGACGCGGGCGCACAATAGCTGGGAAGTGGGGCAAGTGAACGAATTCCTCACCTGGCTCGATCGCCATCCCTATCCGGTGGTGGCGGCGACAAATCATCCCGGCTCGCTCGATCCGGCGACGCTGCGGCGTTTCGTGTTCAGGCTCGATCTGCGCCCGCTTGGACGGGAGCGGGCGGCGCGTGCGTTCGCTCGCTTCTTCCAATGCACGGCGCCGAAGAGTCTGGCCGAGGTTACGAACCTGACGCCCGGCGACTTTGCCGTGGTAGCACGTCAGCTACGCCATGCCCCGGCGCTTGATCCGTACGACATTGTCGATCGGCTTCGGCACGAAAGCTTGGTGAAACCAGAGATATGTGGACGAGTGGGGTTCTGAGCTAAGAGGTAATTCTCAGTTACAATGCTCGTTGCGAAACTTGACCGCTTTGCCGTCGCCGCCGTGTAAGACCTGCCAAGCCGCAAGCGGTCCAACTTTCTGTCATCCTCCAATGCGGGGCAGGAAAACGCTGAATGTCAGCTTCTGACGGGAGCTGCCATTTAACCTATCGTTCCCAAAAGGCAGAAATGTCCCACGATGCGGCGTTCGCTCCCGACCGCTTTCGACCAAGTTTGGACGTATCACGGCCGGTCAGGCAAAGGCCGCTTCGGACGAAAGCCGTCTTTCGTGCCAAAGCGCGCATCATTGGACTATCGGCGTATCCCAGCGGGGTGCGAACGGCGGGTTCACCAGCCGCTTTTGCTTGGGCAGGGATGCGATCACCTCGCGATCTTCGTCATCGAGAGCTAGGGAGTAGGCCTCAAGATTGGCGCGCTGGCTGATGACCCGGCCGGCTTTGGGAATCGCGACGACACCTTCCTGGTCGAAGAGCCAGGCAAGTGCGACCTGCGCTGCTGAAACGCCATGCTTCGAACCGATCCGCGCGAGTTCGTCGCTTTCTGCAGCCTGACCTTGGGCGAGCGGGCAATAGGCGATCAGCGGGATTGCCCTCGACCGCAGATAGCCAAGCATCGGCTTCTGATCGAGAAAGACGTGATACTCGATCTGATTGCACGCGATCGGCGCACCAACCTCCTCAATCGCCTGACGCAGCATCGGCAAGGTAAAGTTGGCGGCACCTATCGCGCGGGTCTTACCCTCTTCCCGCGTTCGAATCAGCGCGGACAGCGTCGTCGGCAGATCCATGTCTTTGGCAGGCCAATGGATAAGATACAGATCGACATGGTCCAGCCCGAGTCGCTGAAGGCTTCCGTCAAGCGCGCGCGGGAGGGCGTCTGGCGCGAGATGGTCATGCCAGACCTTGGTCGTGACGTGCAGATCGCTCCGTGCGATGGCCGATGCGGCGATGGCGGCGCCGACGACCTCCTCGTTGCCGTACATTTCGGCGGTATCGATATGGCGATAGCCCAGCGCCAGGGCGTTCTCGACCGCTGCCTGGCAGGCTGCACCCTGCATGCGGAATGTCCCGAGGCCAAGCCGAGGCAGCGAAATGCCGAGTGTTTCGAGTGGCGCGATCATTTCGCCGATCCTTGGCGCGCCACCAATTCGGCGATGACGGTATCGGTGTCGATACTGCCCTTGCGGAGCGCCGCGCTGTCCTCGGCGAAATCGATCCAGCCTTCGTTGAAGCCATCGAGCATCCGGATGCGGGGATAGGGGTTGGTCGCACCTTGTCTGCGGAACATCGCCTCCCAGGTGTCGCGAGGCACGATTTCCGCCCGCACCGGTCGTGCCAGCGCCTTGGCGAAAGCGGCGGCGAGATCGTTGGGCGATACACGCCGTGGGCCTTCCAGTTCGACGACCCGGTTGCCGGCCCAATCCTCCTGGATGAGCGTTGCTGCCAGCGCGCCAATGTCCTTGGTCGCGACCATCGCAAACGGCTTGTCGAGCGGCATCAGGAAACTGCGAATGACGCCCTCGTCGCGTGCCGACGCCACGTCCCAGAGCGCATTCTCGATGAACCAGCCGGGCCGTAGAAATGTGACTGGTATCGGCAGAGAGCTCAGGGCCTGCTCGATCAACGTCCGTTGGGTCAGCAGATTGTCCTGCACGGCATCCGCGCCGATCGTGGACAGGCAGAGTATCTTTGCCGGGCGGGCCGCGATCAAGGCCGTGACGATCGCTTCAATCGTCTCGCGTGCCTGGGTGTAGCCGGGCACCGGATCGAACTCGGACGGCGGCAGGATGAACACCGCCTCAGCCCCGGCGAAGGCCGTGCTGAGCGCCGCCGCGTCGTTCATGTCCGCGAGCGCGACATCGCAACCCCGTGCCGCCCACAAAGCGCCCTTGCCCGCGTCGCGGACGACGGCGCGTACGGGCAGGCTCTGTTCCAGCAACGCACTGCCGAGTGCGCCGCCAACCTGACCGGTGATCCCAGTGATTGCGTACATGATGATTTCCTCGCGTATCGTCTGGTACAGCCACGCCGGGCTGCGTCAGCGACCCCGTTACGCTCCTGTCGGCGATGCCCTGCGCGCATAATTATCACTTCTATAGTGACATGGAATCACCGTAGGGACGAGCCTATGAGCTTCGATACGCGAATCTTGACCGGAGTCGGCGTGCTGGCTGCGGTAGCGGAAACGGGTAATTTCGCGCGCGCCGCAGACGTGCTGGGACTGACGCCGTCGGGTGTCAGTCGCGCTATCGCGCGGCTCGAGGTGCGTATCGGCATCCGGCTCTTCGATCGTTCGCCGCGGGCCGTTACGCTTACGGATGAAGGACGGCGGTTCCACGCCCAGATCATGCCCCTGCTGGCATCGATAGAGGAGGCCGCAACCGACGCTGCCGGCGCTGCCGCGACGGTGAGCGGCAAGTTGCGGATCAACGTCGATCCCTGGTTCGCGCGGATGGTGCTTGCCCCGCGGCTGCCGGCGTTTCTCGCTCGCTATCCACAGGTGTCGATCGACCTGCTTGTCAGCAACCACCGCGAGGACAAGATGGCTGGCGTCGATGTCGCGGTCCGGTTTGGGCCGGCCGACGGCGGATCGCTCATCGTCCGCAAGCTGCTCGACACACGCGTACTGACTTGCGCAGCGCCAACCTATCTCGGTCGGTACGGCACACCGCAGAGCCCGCACGATCTGCTGCACCACGAAGCGCTCCTGTTCCGGGATCCGCAGACCGGCCGACCGTTCGAATGGGAGTTCTCAAAGGATGGTCAGGCGATCGACGTCGATGTACGCGGTCGAATGACGACCGACGACCCAACGACCGCGATTGAGGCCTGTGCTGCGGGCCATGGCATATTCCAGAGTCTTGCGCTCGGCCTCGATGCCTGGCTGCGACGCGGTGAGCTCGTGCAAATCCTGTCCGAATGGTCGACCGAGCGATACCCGCTCTACGCCTATCTTCCCTCTCGCCGCCTTCCGCCGGCAAAGGTCCGCGTATTTCTCGACTTCATCGTCGAGGCCGTAGCCGCGTCCGCGCCCTAACAACCTTCATCGGTGTATTGCGTTCTTTCTGACGAATTCTTTGCCTGAAACCGCGCGTCCGACTTGGCTGAAAACCGATAATTTCGAAGGGGATTGGCGATCGCCAGTAAATTCCATGTCCATTGCATCAGGGCGATCGGCGACAGTCGACCAGATCACGTCATTCGCTGGATCGCCGCCGATGTCCGAGTGTGATGAGAATCGCCGTCACCTCTAGCCAAGCAAGAGCGGCCCGCGATTCAGGTCGCAAAAAGGTTTAGTCTGTTAGCAGCGGCGCGTAATCTCCAGATGAAACAGTTGCTTATCCTCTGATTTCCAGAAATTTACCCCTATTTATCCCTGCCCCCAGCGGAGCCGGTGATAGCCCTTCGGCCACGGCGCTGATGTCCCTCGGCACCATGTTCGAAAGGCAAGGATCATGATAAATCGACACCTCATCAGTGCGCTGGCCATCCTCGCAGCGGCGACCCCGATTGCCGCCCATGCGCAATGCGCTTCGAGCACTTCGGCGCAGACCGCGCCGGCGGTGCCTGTCATCCACTACAAGAACACCACGATCGATGGCGTGAAAGTCTTCTACCGCGAAGCCGGACCGGTCGATGGACCCGTACTCCTGCTGCTGCATGGCTTCCCGACGTCGTCGCACATGTTCCGCAACCTGATGCCGCTGCTTGCGGATCGCTACCGAGTGATTGCGCCCGATTATCCTGGCTATGGCCAGAGCGACGCGCCGGACCATACCAAATTCGCGTACACCTTCGCCAATCAGGCCGACATCATCGACAAGCTTGTGACGAGGCTGGGCGCCCAACGTTACGCGATGTACGTCATGGATTACGGTGCCCCTATCGGATACCGCTTGGCGCTCAAGCATCCAGAACGCGTCAGCGGTTTGATCGTGCAAAACGGCAACGCGTACGACGAGGGCCTGCAGTCCCCATTCTGGGATCCCATCAAGGTTTACTGGCGTGATCGTTCGCAGAACAACCGGGACGCACTAAATGGTCTGGTCACGCTTGAGATCACAAAGTTCCAGTACACCGACGGGATGGGCGATGTCGCGCGCATCAGCCCGGACAACTGGGTGCAGGATCAGGCGCTGCTTGATCGCCCCGGCAATCGAGACGTCCAACTTGACATGCTCGGCGACTACGGCTCGAACGTCCCCCTCTACCCGCAATTCCAGGCGTTCTTCCGCAACCACCGGCCACCGACGCTGATCGTCTGGGGCAAGAACGACAAAATCTTCCCCGAAGCCGGCGCGCCTCCCTATCTGCGCGACTTGCCTGAGGCCGAGATGCACATCCTCGACAGCGGTCATTTCGCACTCGAGGACAAGCTTGACGTGATGGCCCCGCTGATCCGCAATTTCCTCGACCGCAAGGTCTGCAAGTGACCCCCAGTGTCCGGAGCCACCGCGCTCCGGACCTCTCCAGAAGGAAACGTCCCATGAATAGTTCTGAAACGGGCGGCCAGGCTTCCGGTTCGCCGACCCCGTCGATCGTCCTTGTTCACGGCGCCTTCGTCGATGCATCGGGCTGGCAGCACGTCTATACCGATCTCACAGCGCGCGGGTTCGAGGTACTGGTCACCCAGCATCCGACGCAGTCGCTCGATGGCGACGTTGCAGTGGTCGAGCAAGCCATCGCCGCGGCCCGCGGGCCTGTCGTGCTGGTCGGCCACAGCTATGGCGGCGCGATCATCACTGCCGCAGGAATCGGCCCCAAGGTCGCTGCACTGGCCTATGTCGCTGCTTTCGCTCCCGACGTGGGGGAATCCATCGCTATGCTGACGGCAGGGCCACTGGAAGACGGCGAAATCCCGGCGCCGGTCATACCCGCATCGGAAGGGTTCCTGATCGTCGATCCCGCCGGGTTTCCCCAAGCCTTCGCCGCCGAAGTCGATGCGCAGATCACCCGGTTCATGGCCGCCGCGCAGCTGCCCTGGGGTCTCCAGGCCATCGGCACCCCTCTGACGGAGGCCGCCTGGAAATCGAAGCCTTCGACGTATTTGCTCGCCACCGAAGACCGGATGATCCCGCCGCGCGCCCAGCGGCAAATGGCCCGGCGCGCCGGCGCTCCGATCACCGAGGTGGATGCGAGCCACGCCGTAATGCTCTCGCAGCCGACGAAGGTCGCGGACTTCATCGCCGCCGCCGCCGCGACGGTCTGAGAGGAGGGCGCCGATGCGGTGATCGATGCCTCGGGCGATCCGAGCGAGATGGCATCGCGTACCTCTTGCCCGGTTCGTCCAGGGCGGCGTCATCCCGACCACGACCGACGCCCTGCCGTCCGAACTGCTCCGCACCTGGGCCCGCCCCGAGGCGGCCGAACTCGGCGTGTTCTACGCCCTGGTGGCGCCCGACTATGCCGCCGTAGCGGAAAGCTATGTGCGCGCGCAGCAGGCGGCTCAGCCGTCGAACTGATCGCGTGACCGGCGAAGATCGCCGGGCGAACGCGACTGATAGAAAGCGAGACACGCAAATGCCCTATGGTTTCATGGACATCGCTATCACTCCCAGCGTTCGCCGCGCGCAAGCCGACATGGGCGCCGACCATCTCTGGTCCGACTTCACGGGGCATCGCCAATTCGATCGCCTCGGCTCTCGGGAGCGAGAGTTCCTCGCCCGGCGCGACAGCTTTTATATGGCCTCGGTTTCCGAAACGAGCTGGCCGTATGTGCAGCACCGCGGCGGCCCTGCCGGCTTCCTCAAGGCGGTCGACGATCAGACTCTCGCCTTCGCCGACTATAGCGGAAACCGTCAGTACATCACCACCGGAAACGTTGCGGCGGATAACCGGATCTGCTTGTTCCTGGTGGACTATCCGCACCGGGCGCGGCTGAAAATCTATGCGACGGCGGAGACGATGGCGTTCGATGCAGATCCGGACCTCCTCGCGGTGGTTGCTGACCAGGCATACGGCGCCAAGATCGAACGGATCTTCCGCATCCACCTCAAGGCGTTCGACTGGAATTGTCCGCAGCACATCGTGCCGCGGTTCACCGAAGCCGAGATTGCTGCCGGTACGCAAACCCTGCGTGATCGCCTCATCGCGCTCGAAGCCGAAAATGCGGATATGCGCGCGCGCCTTACCGGAGGGGACATAAGCCCGCTCGGGCAAGGAAACTGACCCGTGAAACCCGATCTCGTTTCGCTCGGCAATGGTCTGCTGGCGGCCGTGATCTATGCCCTGCTGGGCGTCCGCGGCACTAGGCGCGAGCGTGCTGGCGGCGGACGTGCAGAGCTTCTAGGGGCGCTCGGCTGCGGCTGCTAAGCGTTCTGAAGTCGAACGCTAGTCCAAGCCGAGACCAAGTTCTGCGGTCGACGCTTTGATCCGGTGCATAAACGCAGTCGCGCCCATGGTCTGCGAACGGTGCAAGCCGCGGCGAAAGTATCGCTGAGCTCTGTCCGTCTGTCCGGTATGCGCGGCGATCAGCGCCCCGACACGCCATAACTCGGGGTGGGACCAACGTTCCTCCCTAGCGTCACGACAGTCGAGCAAAGGCTTCAGAGCACGAATTGCGCAATCAGGATCGCCAGCGCACAACCAAGCCTCAGCGAGGAGGC
>Ga0307412_10001491_pt1 | contig 12997 bp, 7 predicted proteins | sample DK1Cmetagenome_3_FD_203823 | JGI IMG/M metagenome (GOLD analysis project Ga0307412, IMG submission 203823) | Maize rhizosphere microbial communities from greenhouse at UC Davis, California, United States - DK15-C-1 | ecosystem: Host-associated > Plants > Roots > Rhizosphere > Soil | place: USA...
AAGATCAACCCTTCCGCTTCCCGAACGGTGTAGATCGGGATGATGTTGGGGTGGCTGAGGTTGGCGGCGGTGCGTGCCTCACGCTTGAACCGTTCCACCATTCCGGGGCCGGTCAACATCGCCGGCAGCATGACCTTGATCGCCACCTTGCGATCGAGACTCAGCTCATGGGCGAGGTAAACCGTCGCCATCCCCCCACGACCCAACTCGCCGAGGATGTCGTATTCGCCGAGTGTCGCGATGCGCAGACGCTCGAGAAGCTCTTGCGCCGCGCGGTCGTCGGTCAGCTCCGACTCGGTCTGGCTCTGTGTAGCGTTCGTCGACATCCCGGGGATAAAGCTGGGCTAGGAAATGTAGGTTCCCCGACCGACTGCAGCGACTGGTGACCTGCGAGCGCCTCCCGCCGCGAAGTGCCTCAGGTCACTTTGGAGTATGGCGGAGGATGATTCGAGGGGGCCGGAGCAGTCCAAAGGCGACAGCCTTACGACCTATCGCGCCAAGCGATCGGCGGACTCGTCGCCCGAGCCGGTGGGTCATGTCGCCGAGACCGAAGGCCGGCTTTTCGTCGTCCATAAACACGCTGCCAGTCGGCTCCACTGGGACCTCCGCATCGAGATGGACGGGGTGCTCAAATCCTGGGCCGTGCCCAAGGGTCCGTCGTACGATACCAACGACAAGCGCCTCGCCGTCCACGTCGAAGATCACCCACTCGAATACGGCGACTTCGAGGGGCTGATTCCCGAGGGGAACTACGGCGCCGGCGGCATGATCGTCTGGGATCGCGGCGAGTGGGTGCCGCTCGAGCCGTGGAAAGAAGGGCTCGAAAAAGGAAAGCTGCTCTTCGAGCTCAAGGGCTACAAACTTCGCGGCCGTTGGACGCTGGTGAAGATCAAGAAGGCTGAGAAGGAGTGGCTCCTGATCAAGGAGCGGGACCAGTATGTGAAATCGCCCGGGGACATTTTTCCGGAAGAGTCTGTTCTATCGGGCCTAACGGTTGAAGAGGTCGCGAAGGGGACCCGTCACGTCACCGAACTTCGCAATGCTTTGACCGAAGCGGGGGCGACGAAGGCACGCGTCGACGTTACCAAAACCGGTCTGATGCTCGCCGAAACGCGGGATGAGCCGTTCACAAAGAAAGGCTGGATCTTCGAGCTGAAGCTCGACGGATATCGCCTGCTCGCCGCGAAAAAGGGAAACGACGTCATCCTCATTTCACGCAACGGCAACGATTACACCGAAGTCTTCCCCGAAATCGCCAATGCGGTGCGCGCGATTCCGCTCGACAATTTCATCATCGATGGGGAAGTCGTGGTGCTCGACGGAGAAGGCAAGCCGAGCTTCTCCCTGCTTCAGCAGCGTGGCGCGCTGCATAACGTGCACGACATCAAGCGGGGTGCAGTCGAGCTTCCAACCACGTTCTTTGTCTTCGACCTGCTCGCTGCCGAAGGTTTCGACGCCCGGGCACTGCCCCTTGTGAAACGGAAGGAATTGCTCGAGACCTTCGCGCCAAAGGTCGGCCCCGTCAGGTACCTCGACCACATTGCCGACAAGGGTGAAGCGTTCCACAAACAGGTGAGCGCGATGGGTCTCGAGGGCATCATCGCCAAGAACGGTGAGCAACCATATCGCGCCGGCCGCTCGCCGCACTGGTTGAAGATCAAGGCCGAGCGCACCGCGGAGTTTGCGATCGTTGGGTTCACGGAGCCGAAGGGCGTGCGCTCGGGATTTGGTGCCTTGCAGCTAGCCGACATCGTGAAGGGTTGCCTGGTGTACGCGGGGCGCGTCGGCACGGGCTTCAACGAGAAGATGCTCCACGAATGGCACGAGCGTTTGTTGAACGACGTCCGCGACGAGCCGCCGTGTTACGGACCAGTCACGTCGCCTGACGAGGACCCACCGCCGTCATCGACGATTCCCGAAGTCAAGACGACGACATGGGTGGATCCGAAATACGTCGTCGAGGTGCGGTACACAGAGTGGACGCACGACGGAGTGCTCCGGCATCCGGCGTTCCTGCGGTTTCGCGAAGACAAGCGAGTGGATCAGGTGGAGCGGCAGTTTGAAAGCGCAAAGACCAAAGCGCACCAAGCAGAGTCACGACAGGAGGCCACAGGTCAGGAGCCAGATGGAGGTGAACCCCAGGCCCCGGGCCCCACGCCCCATGCCCCCCAAAAGCGGGAAATTGCGCTCTCCAATCTCAAGAAAATCTTCTGGAAGGACGAGAAGTACACGAAGGGCGACTTGATCGAGTACTATCGAACGATTGCGCCGTGGCTGTTGCCATACCTGAAGGACCGGCCGGTCGTAATGACGCGGTTCCCGGACGGTATCGACGGCAAATCGTTCTATCAGAAGGACGCGCCGGAATTCGCGCCCGACTGGATTCGGACCCACCCGATCTGGAGCAACGACACAGAACGCGACATCGACTACTTCGTCTGCGACGATGTCGATTCCCTGGTCTATCTCGCGAACCTCGGCACGATTCCGCTGCACATCTGGATGAGTCGCGTCGGATCGCTCGAGCAGCCTGACTGGTGCGTCATCGACCTCGACCCGAAGGACGCGACGTTCGCCGACGTGATCAAGTGCGCCCAGGTCCTGCACCGCATCTGCGACGAGATCGGGCTGCCTAACTACGTGAAGACGACGGGGAAGACCGGGCTGCACATCATGATCCCGCTCGGCAAGCAGATGACGTACGAGCAATGCCGTTTCATCGGGGAGCTGTTGGCGCGGCTGGTCATCAAGGAACTCGGGAAGGTGGCGACCATCGTTCGCACGATCAACAAGCGAGGCGACAAGGTCTACATCGACTATCTGCAGAACCGTCACGGGCAGTTGATCGTGGCCCCGTTCAGTGTGCGCCCGCTACCGGGCGCGACGGTGTCGATGCCGCTGACCTGGGACGAGGTGAACGACGATCTCGATCCAAGGAACTACACGATCAAGAACGCGCTGGACCGGATGGAAAAGATGGGCGAAGATCCGGTGTTGCCGGTGCTCACGGAGAAACCGAAGCTGGCGAAATCGCTGGCACGGCTGGACGCGCTCGTGAAGGGGTGACTCATGCGACTCGCACGTACTGTCCTGTCATTGTCGCTGGCGGCCGTACCACTTGCCGCGCAGCAACGCCCTCGCTCCGACTCCCTGCCGCGCGACCTGGTCGTGGCACTGCTGGGGGGTTCGTTAGGCAGCAGAAATGTCGACGTGCAGGCCGGCCTGGCCGACGATTCTCTTCCGGCCGCCTTGTTCCGTGACGCGCTGCTTCTTGGTGTTGCCGACTACCGGATATCGAGTACCACGGTGGCATACTTTCCGTACGCACCGCAAGCGACGCTCGACACGATCAAAGCGCGGCTGGTAGCAGCCGGTTGGCAGCTTCCGCCGCAGCCGCAGGATACGATGCGCGGATTCGTCCATGCCAACGCAGGGTCGATGCCGGACGTTATCTGTCGCGCAAACGCCGTCATTATGCCCAGGGTCATGATCCGGACTCTCAATCGCACGCTGGCGGTGATCAGTCGTCAGCAGGAAGGGGGCATGAGCTACATGTGCAACCGCGACCCGTCGCAAGGATTCGGTTACCGGAATGCCGCCCAAAACACACCACTGCCCAGGCTCCTAGCCCCTCCCGGTCTGCAGAGTCGAGGATCCGGCACGAGCGGATCTCCAGATAACGACGGCGGGATGAATATGGAGACGTCGATGGTTGGGCCCAGCGACGCACAGGTCATCCTCGCGCATTACGAGTCGCAATTCATCGCCGCCGGCTGGCGCAGGACGGAGCAGGCTCAGTTGAAATCAATCGGCGTCGCAACCTTCGAGATCACCGAAAAAGGCGTGTCATGGTACAGCGCACTCGTCGTCACTGCGCCAACGCAGGACGCGGCGCAGGTCCGTTTGACGCTTAGCAAGAGGTGAGCAACGTTTCACCGCGAAGAGCGCAAAGGGACGCAAAGAAGTGAAAGAAAACCCAGTGTGTCTTCGCGTCCTTGGCGTCCCTGGCGGTTTCATTTTGTCGACAAGAAGAAGCCCATGAAACGGAAATCGTGGATCGTGTTGGCGATAACGGCCAGCCTATCGTTAGGTGCAGCGCAGGGTGTGCCGTTCAGCCAGCACGGTACCGTCTCGCAGCGCGTCAGCCACACCAACATCGACATCGATTACAGCCGGCCGGTCGCGCGCGGCCGAGCGCTCTTCGGAGCCCTCGTGAAATGGGATAGCGTCTGGCACCCCGGCGCGGACTCGGCGTCCCGGATCCGGTTCGACAAGGACATCGTCCTCCAGGACAAGCCATTGGCGAAGGGCGAGTACTCGTTATGGCTGATTCCGCGGCAAGGCGCGCCCTGGACCCTCATCCTGAGCAAGGCGGCGCACGTCTTTCACCAGCCGTATCCGGGGGCCGAGCACGATGCGCTGCGCGTGGACATCGCCCCCGAGAAGGGCGGACACATGGAAACGATGGCGTTCTACTTCCCGGTGGTCGGCCGGGACTCCGTCATCCTGAGGATGCACTGGGGCGAGACGATCCTGCCGATACGCATCAAGGTGTCGCGAGATCCGTAATTACGAATGTAGGGTCAGAGTCCTATCGATCACGCCGGAAGGAATGAACCGGCTTCACCAGGACTCTGACCCCAATTCGATCCCGGGTACGGTCGCTGTGTCCCGGTCACGCCCTGAATCGTCATGTCAGCGTGACCAGAGCCTTCCTCCGCGGCCTTACTGTCGCATTTGCAGGCAGCTGCCTGCTGCCGATCGTGACAACCATCGGCGCTCTCCTGGAGTCGGATAATCCGATTCCACTGTCGCTCACGTTCATATGGCTGGTGACGGTTCTGGCGGCGGTGCTTCTCTTCCGCCGCAGCCTCGAGCGCCTTGACCCCATCCTCGACGAAGACTCGCGGGCCCAGGTGCTTCGCGTCGAGCTGTTGCCGGAGCGATGGTTGAATCTCGCCATCGGTGGCGCAGCCGCGCTGAGTCTCTTCCTCGAGCTTGCGATGATCCGGTGGCAGGCCTCCGTATTTCCGTTCTTTGCCTTCTATACGAATTTCGGGCTGCTGGCCTGCTTTGCCGGTCTGGGTCTCGGGTACGCGCTCTCTGCCCGCGACCGGATCCCGTTGATCCTGGTTCTGCCGACCCTGGCCTGGCAGGTCATCGTGCTCCTTGTCCTCAAGTCGATGTTGGGTCACTGGGAGCTGGAGTATCTCGGCGCGATGCCGGTTGTGGAGCAGCTCAGCATGGGCCTGAAGACGGTCCGCTCGTTAGGCCAGGGTGTCGCGATCTACTTCTTCCTGAGTGTCGTCTTCCTGCTGACCGCGCTGGCGTTCATTCCCATCGGGCAGCTTTGCGGTCGGCTGATGACCAGGCGGCCGCATCTTCGCGCCTACGGCCTGAATCTGTTCGGCAGCCTCGCCGGCGTCGTTGGCATCTTTGTCGCCAGCGCGCTCTGGACGCCACCAATCGTCTGGTTCAGCGTCGCGCTGCTTGGGGTCCTGCTGTTCGGAGTGCGTCGTCCGCAGACGCTGACGACCGGTGTCGTGGCCGCGTTCGTGACGCTCGCGGCACTGGCGTGGCCGACCAACCCGCCCGGTCATCGCGTCTACTCGCCCTACCAGATGCTGGAGTTCGGGTACGGTGACAAGGGTTTGATGAACATTCGCGCCGCCGGTCACTACTACCAGCGGGTGCACAATTTTTCGCGCGCCCCGCAGAGCGACAATCCCCAGGACCGCCGGATTCGCAACTACTACGACCTCGCATATCGTCTACCGGGCAGTCATGCGGAGGTCGCAATCATCGGCGCGGGTGCCGGGAATGATGTTGCAGCCGCGCTGCGCGGCGGAGCCACTCGCGTCGCGGCGATCGAGATCGATCCGGCGATTCAGCAGGCGGGGATGCTCAACCATCCGGAAGATCCGTACCAGAATTCGCGCGTGCAGCCAATCCTGAACGACGCACGATCGTTCCTGCGGAACACCGACCAGACGTTCGATCTCATTGTCTATGGTCTGCTCGACTCGCACGCGCTGCTCAGCCATTCGTCGAGCGTCAGGCTCGACTCGTACGTGTATACGGTCGAAGCATTCCGAGAGGCACGGTCCCGGCTCAAAGCCGGCGGGCGGCTGGTACTCTCGTTCTCGGCGCTCAGCGCGGCTCACGACCGCAAGACGTTTGAAATGCTGCGCGAGGCATTCGATGGACAGGAACCCGTGGTCGTTTCGGCGGCCTATGACGGCGCGGTCGTCTTCATTCAGCGCGAGGGGAGCCCGGCCGAAGTACCGGCGGAGGTGCTGGCGTCGATCGGCTTCAAATTGAACGAACGCCACAACGATCCATCACTGAAAGTCGACGTCTCTACCGACGATTGGCCGTTCTATTACATGCCGCGGCGCGTCTACCCGGTGTCGTACCTGGTGCTGATCGGATTGGTGCTTCTCGCCGGCGTCGCGCTCACCGCGAATTTCGTCCAGGAGCGGCCGCGCTCGAGTGAACTGAGCTTCCTGGCGTTAGGCTCCGGATTCATGCTCGTCGAAACGAAGGCGATCACGGAGCTCGGCCTTACCTTCGGCAGCACGTGGCGGGTGACGGCGGTGGTGATCTCGGGCGTGCTGCTCATGGCCTTCCTGGCCAACATGGTCGTCGAGCGGTTTCGCATCCACCGTCCACAACTCGCATTCGTCTTCCTTCTCGCCAGCCTGCTGGTCGGGTGGGTGATGGCCGGGAGTGGTGGTTTCGGATCGACGACCGCGGGTCGGATCGCCACCGTAGCCCTCCTCACGTCGCCGATGTTCTTCTCCGGCATCGTCTTCTCGACGCTGCTCCGCGGGCGCACCGCGATCGCGTCGGTCATGGCGGCCAATCTTTCCGGCGCGATGCTTGGCGGTCTGCTCGAGTACAACTCGATGTACTTCGGCTTCCGCTCGATGTACCTGCTGGCATTCGGCTTTTATGCTCTTGCCTTCGTACACTGGGCGTGGACGCGCCAGCGCGCGGCGATGCCCGACCGTGTCCCGGTCACGACGCCTCTGAGCACACCAACGATCGCCTGACGAGCTGAATCCGCGGGCAGAGTCGTATGATCAGGCCGAAGGAATGAACCGGCTGCGAACGGACCCTGACTCCAATGGCGACCAGTTACCGCCGCTCGATATCCGCCAGGCGTGACAATCGGTGCCTAACGTCAGCAACCTTGGGTTGTAATCGCGGATCGGCCTTGTCCCACAACGCCAGGAACTCGCGGTACTTTACCGCCGCCTTTTCGGCGTTGCCGAGTGACTCGTACAGCTCGCCCATGCGCTTCAGCATCAGCGGCTTCGAGCCCCCTTCGGCGTTGTACCGGGCATACAAGGGGGAATCGAGGTACTTCTCGTACCAGTAGATGGCCGAGTCGGGCTGGCCGGCGCGGGCATAGACGTAGGCGATGTCGTCGTAGAGGCACATGGCGCAATTCCCGTTAGGCCCGTCGTACGTCGTGTCCGAAGCCCACAGGTCCCGCAACGCATCCCGATAACGGCCCTCGGCTATCGCGATCACGCCTTCGATGGCACGCCGGCCCGGTTCGAGGACGCGGCGCATGACGGTGTCGGGAACTTCCGCCTCCCACCGCGCCGTGAACTGGCGGGCACGGGCCGGCTGGCCCGCGTTGGCGTAAAACGCCGCGAGCCCGAGGTAGGGGCGCTGATCCCACGGCAACGCGCTCACGTTGGTGGCGGCCAGCATCGTGTCCACACGCTTGATCGCCCGCGCGGTATCGTCGAAGAATCCCAGCTCGAGATTCGCGAACTGCAGCGAATCGATCAGCGGATTCGGCGGCCCGCCTAACGCTCGCTGGAGCTGGCGTGCCTGGTCGCTGTAGCGGTTGAGGTCCGTGATCCGGCCGCGCAGGATCGAGAGGTTGGCCAGCCCGCCAAAGCCATTCACCTTGACGATCGGACTCGGGTTCGTCGTCATCGCCTTCAGGTGCTTTTCCATCGAGTCCAGCTGGCCCCGGTCATACAGGAAACTCAGGGGCCCGGTATACGCGAAGACCGAATTCGCGAAGCGCTGGGCCGCGGTCGCGGTGAACTGTTCCGCTTCCGCGATCTTCCCCTGGTTATACAGCGCCGACACGAGATTCGTGTACTGTTGCGACGTCGCGCGACCGGCATCGATCTGCGCCTTGTACAGCGATTCGGCTCGGGCGAAATCACGACGGCCCGTCAGGATGTTCGCCAGATTGTTCGCCGCCGCGGTCTCCGTCGGATCGAGCGCCAGCAACGCTTCGTAGGCGACAATCGCTTTTTGACGATCCCGGCCGGGACCGAGCTGGAAGTACGTCCCCTCCGCGAGCAGCCGCTCACGCTCCGTGAGCCGGTCGCGATACTTGTACGCGTTCGCCAACGCGCTGTCGATCGACGTGCGCGGCAACCCGCTGTTGTTGAGCGCCACCCCCAGTTTTCGCCACGCCATGGCGAATGTGGTGTCGATGCGAACGGCGGCGCGAAGGCGTTCGCTGGCTTCAATCGGATTGCCGCCCATGTCGATGGAACGCGCCGCCTCGGCATAGATGCGGAGCGCGTCGAGTGACGAGGTCGTCACCTGGTCGAGCGGAGGACTGTTGTTCACGTCGCGCAGCGAATCGCCGATCTTCTCGCGCAGCTTTCGCGTGAGCTTGTCGATCGCCTGCAGGATGTCCTGCGGTCCGTTGGCGGTCTCCTGGTACAGGGCGAGCTCGTTGAGCGAGTCGGCCGTCACCAGGCGGACCGAAATCACATAGCCGCCTGCCAGCGTGCGGATCGTGCCATCGACGATGGCCTTCGCGCCTTCCCGTAATGCAATCTCGCGTGCCAGGTCCAGCGTGATCTCGCTGGTTCGAGGACGCTGCATGCGGTCCAGCGCCGCGGCGACGGCGACCGGCGACATGACGGAAACGGCGCGCGACTGACCCAGGTTTGTCCGAACGGCCTCGGTCACCAGGAGCGAAAGCGACGAATCCGGGGAAGGGAACGACGTGATGATCAGGCGATCCCGGTCCTCCAGCCGGCCCGCGGCGAGCAGCGATCCGGCCGGACCGATGCCCATGGCGCGCAGGGCCATGAATCCGACGACGAGCGCGGCAAAGCTGCCTAACGCTATCGCGCCGCCCATCCAGGCACGCTGCCAGGTGAGCTGAGGACCCGCTTTGAGGGCCAGGGTCGCCATCGTTCCGTGCGTGACCGGCGGCTCGCCGGTGCGGGGCGTGAACGTCGCGACCTGCCGCCGGGTCTTGTCCGCGTACCAGGCGAAGAGGACGACCGGCAGCCCCAGCGCCATGACGATGAGTGCGCCTGGGAAGACCCAGGCCGGCACACCGACGGCGATGACGGCCGCTCGCGCGACAATCGCGACGGCGGTCGCCACGCCGGCGTACGTCGCCAGCGCGCGTCCCAGCGACCGCGGGGCCCCGAGTGGCCCGCCCGGCATCGTGGCGGTCGTACCACCGGCAATGCTGTCGAGCGTCTGCACGATCTCGCTTCCCGACTGCGGCCGGAGCGCCGGATCCTTCTCGAGGCAGCGCATAACGAGTTGGTCCAGCGCCGGCGGCACGTCAGGCCGGAGCGACGCGACCTGCACCGGCGTTTCACTGATGTGGGCGGCCAGCATCCGCGCCGGCGCGCGATCCGCGAAGGGCGGCTTCCCGGTGAGCAGCTCGTAGGCCATGCAGCCCAGCGAGTAGATGTCGGCCCGGTGGTCGACCATCGGGTCACCGGCGGCCTGCTCGGGCGACATGTAGGCCGGCGTACCTAACGATGTCCCGAGCTGCGTGAGCGTGCCGCTCTCCTGCTCGGTGCGGGCGGCGCTGATGGCCTTGGCGATACCGAAGTCCGTCACGACCGCCGTGCCGCCCGACAGGAGCACGTTGTCGGGCTTGATGTCGCGATGGACCACGGAGCGCTCGTGCGAATACGCCAGCGCCCGCGCCACGTCCCGCATCACGCCGACGACACTGTTGATCGGGAGCGCGCCCCCCTCGCCGAGCCGGGCCCGGAGCGACTTCCCCTCCACGAACGGCATCGTGTAGTACGGATAGCCTTTCGTGTCACCGGCCGAGATGATCGGGACGATGTTCGCCTGCTGCAGCGACGCCGCGAGCTGGATCTCGCGTTCGAACCGCTCGACGTTGACTCCGGCGGCCAGCTCGGGCGACAACACCTTGATGACGACCTTGCGATTCAGCCGCGTTTCATTGGCGACGAAGACGCGCGACATCCCGCCGCCGCCGAGCTCACGCTCGAGGACGTAGGTGGATCCCAACGTTTCCTGAAGTTGCTGACGGAGGTCCATGGATCACGAAAAATAGCTCGGGCAAACGGGCAGACGGGCAAGCGGGTCCTCACATCCGAACCCGCGCCGTACGCGCCTGCCCCTTTGCCCGGCTGCCCGCTTACCCGTGTCCTACGGAATCACCTTCGTCGCCGGTTTCCGCGCTGCAAGCAGCTTGTCGAAATCGGTCTGATTCAGATACGTCACGTCTATCCACACGTGAGCCATCTCGTCGACCGTTCTGTCACCCCAACCCACCCATTGGTTTGGATCGGGATTATTCGGGTTGTTGGACGTGTTGTCGTGCCAGGCGGTGAAGACGAGCACGGTCCCCTTCGGCAAAAGCGGCGCAGCGCTGTCGGCGTAGACGTAGTTGACGTGCCAGTTCCACTGGAAATTGTTGACCGCGCTGAGGAGTTCCTTGCGCCCGTCGGGATAGATCGCCTCGAGCGTCATCGCCTTGCCACGCATGTGCATGTGCGGCTGATAATTCTCGAGCCTCGCCGGCGCCTGCATGACGTAGAAGTTCTGCGTCATCGCCGTCTGGTTAGGCGGAATGTCGAGCTCTGATCCCCGCGACACGTCGAACATGCGCAGCACGGTACGCCGCTCCGGCACGACGCCTTTCGGATAGAAATAAATCCCGAGCTCCACTTCGACGTTCTGCATCTCCTCGCCGATCGCGTGGAGATGCACCTCCCACCGGATCTTCGAGTCAGGGAGCATCAGCTTCCCGGCGTCGGTGTTGAAGATCTCACCGGTCTTTCCCACGGCCCATTCCATGAACAGCCCCGCGCTCCGCTGCACGTCGTGCGCTTCATGGGCGAGGTTCGTTATGCCGCCCGCCTCCTGCTGCTCGAGCAGCGTGAGCACGTGGTGCACCACCTTGCGATGCTCGGGCTTCACCGGCTTGATCTCGATCGCCCGCACCCAGCGCGCTTCCTTGAGTCCGGTCTCGGTGACCGGACGGAACCACTTGTCCTGCGTACGAGCCGACATGTCGTACGGCTTGGAGCGCAGCACCAGGTCGGGCGGGCCGAACTGGTCCGCATAATGCCACCGGTTCGGATCCGGGAACTTCGGCGCCGGGGGCATGTCGGCCGCGTTGCCTAACGGCGTGCCATCATCGACCCACTTCACGAGCGTGGCGATCTGTTCGTCGGAAAGGCTCCGGTCGTTCTTGAACGACTGGATGCCGACCGTCTTGTCGATGTGCCACGGCGGCATCAGCCGCGCCGATACTTTCGTCTTGATGCGCCGCGCATACTTGCGCGCGTCCTCGTACGTAATGAGCGACATCGGCGCGATCGAACCCGGCTGGTGACACTCCTGGCACTTCGACTGAAGAATCGGCGCGACATCCCTGGTGAACGTGACCGAAGCCGGGGCCTGCGCTGCCGCGATCGCAGGGGTGACGGCGGCAACGACGAGTAGCCAGCGAGTCCGCGATAACATGTTCCACTCCTCTTCAGTATTGTCGCCCAGCTCGAGCCGTCATCTCCAGCACCCAACTATCAGCGCTGAGCTATCCGTGTTTACCTGACAACAACCGTGAAGAATCCGTTCGTCCAGCAGCACTGTGCATGTCCCGCTCCTGACACGCTCGAATCATTGGCGCGAACACGCAGGACGTACGTACCTGGGGCGGCGAACGTGGCCGTGGTGCTTGCCGTGCCGTCACCCGCCGCCGGCCGTGGAGCAGGAGTCGAGAATGTGACCGCGCCAGGTCCCTGATGCTTGAACCACATCAACGCGACCTGCGCGCCGCTGGCGCGACCGCCGGCAACCGAACCCGAACCTCGACCGTCGTCCGTCGCCCAAATCGTTAGGTCAAGCGGCTGGCCTACCGATGCCTGCAACGGACCGGCCGTTGCGCCACCCGGTCCCTGCGCGCTGGGGCCACTGGGAGACAACTTGAGTACGGGAGGTGTGTTTCCTGTCCCGGCCTCGCCCGCCAGCGCGTCGATCTCCCAATCCGGGTGCAGGCTGCCAGGAATCGCGAAAACCTCTCCACGCATCCTGATGGTCCACGTGACTTTCTTCGTCTTACCAAAGTCGGCCGGCACCTTTACCGCAAAAACGCCCCAATGGCGTCGCGATTCGAATCGGGTAGGCTGACCCTGATTGGAATCGCCCGGTGCCACGAAATTGTTCGCGCCGATCGGGATCTCGATTACCTCGGCTGCGTTCCGGTTGTAGTAGCCGAAGGAGAGGCTGAACGTACCATCGGGGTTTTTGTACCAGCCTTCATAGACCGGCGTGACGGTTTGACCGGATCTGGCAATTGGCGCCAGCGGCAATTGTGCGCCGGTGACGGCAGGTAGTCCGAGAACCAGACCAGACAACACGGTTCGGCTGAGTCGCATGTAGCTCCATTAAACCGCGGGCTGACGAAGAAGCTCGGGTCGGCCGTCGGCGTGCGCAAGTGAATTTGCAGTGCGACAAGCTCCGGGCAGACGCGACCGCTACTATTTCAAAGCAATGACCTCGGCCAGGGCCCGCCGCAGCCACGTCACCAGAGCACCTCGCGTCCGCGTCGACATCGCGACTCTCGAGGACATCCCCTCGATTGTCGACGTGCGAGTGAATGCCGCCGAGGATCTCACGTCTCGCTTTGGTGGCGGACACTGGTCGGGTCATGCTTCGGAGAAGGGGGTCGCGTGGGATATGCGACAGGGCAAGGTGCTGATCGCCCGACGCGGTAAGTCAG
>Ga0307412_10001493_pt1 | contig 12987 bp, 6 predicted proteins | sample DK1Cmetagenome_3_FD_203823 | JGI IMG/M metagenome (GOLD analysis project Ga0307412, IMG submission 203823) | Maize rhizosphere microbial communities from greenhouse at UC Davis, California, United States - DK15-C-1 | ecosystem: Host-associated > Plants > Roots > Rhizosphere > Soil | place: USA...
AGCTTGCTCCCGCTGGACTGCGCAGCAGTCCCTTCAGGTGGGTGCTGCGCACCCAAGCGGGAGCAAGCTCCCTCGCCACGATGCTGAGTATCCTTGCGTGACGTATCTACTCTGGCTGTATCGCCTCGAATGGCGCCGTGGTTTCTTTGATTGGGCCCGCAGCGATGGCGTGACCTGGGTCTATATCTTCAAGGTCTTGCTGGCCGCGTTCCTGACGTTGTGGCTGGCGATGCGCCTGGAATTGCCCCAGCCGCGTACGGCGATGATCACCGTGTTCATCGTCATGCAACCCCAGAGCGGCCAGGTTTTCGCCAAGAGCTTTTATCGCTTGCTCGGCACCTTGGCCGGCTCGGCGGTGATGGTTGCGTTGATCGCCTTGTTCGCCCAGAACACCGAGCTGTTCCTCGGCTGCCTGGCGATCTGGGTCGGCATCTGTTCGGCGGGAGCGGCGCGTTATCGCAACTTCCGGGCCTATGGTTTCGTGCTGGCCGGCTACACCGCAGCGATGATCGGCCTTCCGGCCTTGGCCCATCCGGAAGGGGCCTTCATGGCGGCCGTGTGGCGGGTGCTGGAAATTTCCCTGGGGATTCTCTGTGCCACCGCCGTCAGTGCCGCGATCCTGCCGCAAACCGCCAGTGCCGCCATGCGCAATGCGCTCTACCAGCGCTTTGGTGTGTTCGCCCTGTTCGTCACCGATGGCTTGCGCGGGCGCAGCCAACCGGAGGCATTCGAGGCGCGCAACGTGGGGTTCATCGCCGAGGCGGTAGGGCTGGAGGGCTTGCGCAGCGTGACCGTGTTCGAAGACCCGCACATGCGCCGGCGCAACGGTCGGCTCAGTCGCTTGAACAGCGAGTTCATGAGCCTGACCACGCGTTTCAACGCCTTGCACCAGTTGCTCGAACGGTTGCGCACCGGCGCGGCGGACTCGGTGGTGAGCGCCATCAAGCCCGGATTGCAGAACCTGGCCGAACTGCTGGATGGCTTCAGCGCAAGGGCCTTGACCGATGCCGATGCGGCACGGCTGGCAGCGGCGTTGGCTGATTACAAGGCCGACTTGCCGGCCCAGGTGCGCCGATTGCGGGCGCAATTCCAGGAGACGGAACCCAGTGACGCGCAGCAACTGGATTTCCACACCGCTTATGAGCTGCTGTATCGCTTTGTCGAGGACCTGCATGGCTACGCCCAGACCCATGCTTCCCTGGCCGAGCATCGCCATGAACGGGAACGTTGGGATGAGCCGTTCGTGTCGCAGACCAACGGCCTGGCGGCCGCCGCTTCCGGTTTTCGCGCTGCCTTCATCCTGCTGGTGCTGGGCAGCTATTGGGTCGCCACGGCCTGGCCGAGCGGCGCGACCATGACGATGATCGCCGCCGCCACCGTCGGGCTGTCCGCGGCTACGCCGAACCCCAAGCGCATGGCATTCCAGATGGCCTGCGGCACATTGGTCGGGGCATTGGTCGGCTTCGTCGAGATGTTTTTCGTCTTTCCCCTGATCGACGGTTTCCCCTTGCTCTGCGTGATGTTGGCGCCGGTGATCATGCTGGGTTCGTTCCTCAGTTCTCGACCGCAGCACGCCGGGGTCGGGTTGGGGCTGCTGATTTTTTTCAGCACCGGTTCCGTGCCGGACAACCTGGCGGTCTACAACCCCTACACCTTCATCAACGATTACATCGCAATGATCCTCGGCATGCTGGTGTGCGCCGCCGCTGGCGCGATCATCCTGCCGCCCAACAGCCGCTGGATGTGGCGCCGGCTCGAACAGGACCTGCGCGAACAAGTGGTGTTCGCCATCAGCGGCAAGCTCAAGGGCTTGGCCTCGGGTTTCGAGAGCCGCAGCCGGGACTTGCTGCACCAGGCCTATGGGCTGGCGGCGGGGCAGCCCCGGGTGCAACGGAATTTGCTGCGCTGGATGTTCGTAGTGCTGGAAATCGGCCACGCGATCATCGAGTTGCGCAAGGAGCAGGCGACGCTGCCGGTGCATCCGGCCTATGCCGAAAGCCAGCCATGGCGCCAGGCGATCCGAGTGATGGGACGCGCGCTAGTGCGGCTGTTCCGCCAACCGAGCCAGAGCAATCTGGAGCGCGCACTCGTGGCGGTGGACCACGCCATTGGCCGCGTGCAGGCCACTGACGAGCCTTTCGCCCCGCACTTCGATACCTCGGCCCTGCGTCGGGTGAAAAGCTACCTGCACTTCATCCGCACCTCGCTGCTTGACCCGCAATCGCCCTTGGCGGCTTACACCACGCCGCCTCCCCAGGAACTTGAACATGCCCCGTGAAATCGCCTTCCACGGCGTTTACATGCCCACCATGACCCTGATGTTTTTCATCGCCGCCGGCCTGGCCTGGGCGTTGGATCGTTTCCTCTCGGGGTTGGACCTGTACCGTTTTTTCTGGCACCCGGCGCTGCTGCGCCTGAGCCTGTTCACCTGCCTGTTCGGCGCACTGGCGCTGACGGTCTACCGTTGAGATCGACACAATGAAAAAGCTTTTCAGCCTGCTGGCGACGTTGCTGGTGCTGGCCTTGGCACTGTGGATCGGCCGTACGCTATGGGTGCATTACATGAACACACCCTGGACCCGCGATGGGCGGGTGCGGGCCGACATCATCAATGTCGCCGCCGACGTCAGCGGCGAGGTGGTCGAGGTGCCGGTGCGCGACAACCAGTTGGTGAAAAAGGGCGACTTGCTGATGCGCATCGACCCCGAGCATTACCGCATCGCGGCGAAGCAGGCACGCTCCCTGGTGGCGTCGCGCAAGGCCACCTGGGAAATGCGCAAGGTCAATGCGCACCGACGTGCCGACCTGGACAGCCTGGTGATTTCCCGGGAAAACCGTGACGACGCCAGCAACATCGCCGACTCGGCCCTGGCCGATTACCAGCAGGCCCAGGCGCAACTGGAGGCGGCCGAACTGAACCTGGCCCGCACCGAGGTTCGCGCGGCGGTGGACGGCTACGTCACTAACCTCAACGTGCACCGTGGCGACTATGCGCGCATGGGCGAGGCGAAAATGGCGGTGGTGGACATGAATTCGTTCTGGGTCTACGGCTTCTTCGAAGAAACCAAGTTGCCCAAGGTGCGGGTAGGCGATTCGGCGCAGTTGCAACTGATGAGCGGTGAGGTGCTCAAGGGCCATGTGGAAAGTATTTCCCGAGGGATCTACGACCGCGACAACCCCGAGAGCCGCGAATTGATCGCCGACGTGAACCCGACGTTCAACTGGGTACGCCTGGCCCAGCGGGTGCCGGTGCGCATTCATTTGGATGAGGTGCCGGATGGCGTGCTGCTGGCGGCGGGGATGACCTGTACGGTGGTGGTCGAGCCGCCCGTTGGGCGCTGAGGCCCTTCGAATGTAGTACATATTTACCACCTTGCCTCTCCCAGGCCCGTTCAAGCTGGCGTCCTCGACTGAAGGAACTCTCGATGACCCAGCTGACTCACCACCACTTTATTCGCCAGCAACTGCCCCGTTGGTTGCTGGATGCGAACCAGAGCGAACAGGCAAGGCTGCTACAGGCCGCCTTGGACTTGGCCGAGGCCGCGCATCGCTTCAATGTGACAAATGCGGTTATCCCGTCATTGCGCGACTTTGCGCTGTCTCGTATACAAGCCCACATGGATCGCCTTTTCGGCACGCGCATTGACCTGGAGCGCTCTCGACTGATCAGGCATTTTCGGGATGATTGCGCGACTTATCCGGTCCCTGGAGGCGGTCCCGCTACGCTGGTGTGCAAGCCACATCTCCCTGAAGAGCGATCATTGCTGGAACACGCGCTGATCAATTTCCCCCGTGCCGACACCGAGGCTCAGGCTTTCATCCGAGGCAGCCAATTCGAGCTTTATCCTGACCGCGCCAAGGCGTCTGTCGTGCAGATGAACGACTTCGCCGGTTTGTGTCGTGACCTGGATACCGGAGCCGCTTACGCTGCCGAGTTGCGACGCCAGATTCCGCAGCTTTCCCATGACGCAATCTCGTTGCCTGCCTTCGCGTCGGATTACATCCAGTTTCGGAAAACGCAGCTGCGACACGACGCCCTGCAAGCCCGCATGCAAGGGTTGCTGGATGTCACGGGTGAACGCATCCTGGCGGCTTTTGGCGTGCAGCTCGATGCCACCGTGAAGGTTCAGCCGCTGCCCGCGGCGTTCGCCAGCGGCCTTGAGCTGGGCGAACGCTGGCGGGCGGAGCATCGCATCGTCCTGCCTGGCGTGCGGGTCTTTTGGGGGGATCGGCAAATCGTGGGGCAATGGGTGCCGATCGTGGTCCATATTCCGGACGACCCTGTCTCGCCCCTCAAGCAATACGCCAGTTCGGCAGCTTTCCAGGCTGATCTCGTCATGCGCCTGGGTGACCTTCGATATGCAGCGTTTTTTTCCCGACTGTTGCCGCTGCCTGACAGAAACTGGAGTGATCGGGTGCTGGTAGGCCTGCTGCGAAGAGGGGAGAAAAACCTGGTCGAGGTTCATGAACTGCGCGGAGATGTCTGGCAGGGCCTCTACCGTGAATGGCGTAGCGTCGTGTTGAGTAGCGCGTCGAGCCAGGCCCGTTCAGTGGCTCATATCGACGCCGGTGTACTGATCGGAGAAATCTGGATGTGGCTGGGCGCAGGGCTGCAATTTCTTGGCGGCATCAGCATGTTCCTGCCCGGTGTCGAGCCGCTGGCCTGGGCGGGTGTTGCCCTGGGAATGGGGCAATTCATTCTGGATGTCTATGAAGGCGTCCATGCGCTCAACCTGGGGGAGAGGCTCGAGGCGATCCAACACCTGTTCAGCGCCGCAATGAGTGCCACGACGTTTGCGGTAGGCGCTTTCGGGGCCAATCATCTGTTGGGCGAGATGACCCCCGTGGTGACGAACGATGGCAGTGAGCGGCTTTGGCACGGTCGCACCCGGCCGAGCGCCAGCCTGCGCGTGCCGCCTGAATATTCGACCGCCGATCGATACGGCGTCTGGCGCGCTGCGGATGATGCCTGGGTGGACGTGGAAGGCGTTTTTTATGAGGTCGTTGGCGACGGACGCGATCTGCGCCTCAAATTGCCTCCGAACTACCGTGGTGTTGTACCGGCCCTTGAATGGGAACGTTCAACAGGGTGGCGTTGGGTGCATCGGGATCCCTTGGGCATGCAAGGCGCACGGCTGCTGCGGGAAATCGACCCACAACTGCGAACGTTAGCGAACACAAGCCTTGACGATGCCCAGCGACTGATCGGAATCAGCGATGATCGGCTGCGCTATCTCGCCGTGAATGGCGAGCCTCTGCCGGTGCACTTGCCCTACATGGCCCGACGTCTTGCAGCTCGGGCGCAAGTGTCGGATGCAGTGACCCGGCTACGTGCCAATCACCCCCTGCCGCAGGTACCCCGGGGCGTGGTGCAATTGCTGACGGAGTTGCCGGGGTGGCCGGTCCGGCGCGCGTTCCGCTACATGGATGGACAAAACTCTTTCTTCGAATCGGGAGCAGGCCCCGAGCTGCACCTCGATGCTTCTGCATTTCACAGTGGGCAATGGCAGGAGCGGTTGCTCTTGCAGTTCGATGCGCGAGAGCAGCGCGCTTTGTTGGGCGCCGAGACTCCGTGGGAAAGCCCTGCTGTCACCTACCGACGCTTCGCCAACCTGTTGGCTGATAGCCTTGAAAACGATGGCTACCGCCTGGTGGAGAACTTCGCCAATCGCCCGGGGCAGCATCCGAACGCGGCGCTGTTGTGTCGAGACTTTCCGAGCTTGCCGGAGCCCGTGGCGGATGCTCTGCTGGCGGACATGACGATAGAAGAAGAACGCGGCTTGAGCACCGGCCGCGTGCCGCAGAGCCTGGCGCAGAGAACCGTCGAGGCGTTGCGTGAGCTACGTGTATCGCGGGCGTTGGAAGCCTTGCAAGCTGGCGTCTCGGGCAACGATCGGGACCGCTTGGTCATGAGCCTGCTTGCCCTTGAGCTGGCGAGGCTGGACGAGCCGGTACGGGTGCAATTGTTGCTTGAGGAGCGTTCTTTCGGTCCTCTGGAAGCGGGTGGAACCGGGCCGTTGAAAACCATTCGCCGCCGCGATGATCGTTATGAGCCCTTTGACGAGACAAATAACGAACTCGGCCCACCCACGAGCCTGGAAGATGCCTTGTTGCGGGCTTTGCCTGACTCGGCACGCCGTCGCTTGGACCTGGACATTTGGGAACACGACAAGCTGCGCGGACAATTGTTGGACATTGCCCTGGGAAGTCGCGACCAGTTGCGCTCTGCATTGGGGATCCGTGCATCGAAACCTGCCAGCGTCCGTTTTCCGGAGCGAGTGGGCGAAACGCCGGGTTATCCGTTGAGTGGCCGGGGGATTGCCTTTTGGCAGCGCGGGGCAACCTCACAGTCTCGTCTTCAGTCGCTCTATCCACACGCAGACATCAGCGTTCGGGTGATGGCCGAACTCCAGGAACGCAGCGCTCAGTCGGGCAGACCCCTTGACCTGCTGATCAATGAAAAAGAGGCCGAATGGAAAACCCTCGACGAAAGCTTGGAGGTATGGGAGCAAGCTGCGGACAAACACCATGCCGTGGAGCTTGACGATCCGGCGCGAAGGTCGGTGATTCGTCGAAAGGTAGGCAGGGCGCTGCGCCGCGGTTGGCGTCGGGAAACCCGCTTTACCACCGGGGACCGCTCGGTGTTCGGTTTGGAAGTGACAGCCGGCCCGATAGGGCGCCTGCCGATTCTTACGGCTGATTTCAGCCATATTGAAATGCTCACGCTCCGGGGACTGGCGCTCAGTGACGTGCCTTCGGACTTCTTGAGCCGTTTTCCCAGGGTCGTCGAATTGTCGCTGGTCCATAATCGCCTCACGCGCTGTCCCTCCGCCATTGCGGGCATGCCACGGCTGCGGTTTCTTTTCCTGGACGAAAACCCCCTTGTGTTCAATGACGAAGTATTCGCTTCCCTGCTGGGGCCCACGCCCCATGCCACGCTGGAATGGTTGGAGCTTTCTGGCGTATCGGGTGTCACGGAGCTGGTGCCGGGCCGAAGCGCCGCCCGGGCTATCGAGGCGCTGGGCGGATTGCCGCGGCTTAAACATTTGGTATGGAAGAACAACCCGGCGTTCGCCCCCGAGCTGCTGCAAGCAATCGGCGGCCTGAGGCAATTGGAAAACCTGAGCCTGGGCGATAGCAGGTTGGTATTGGACGAGCAAAACAGCGCGTTCCTGGGGGAGCTGAAGCGTCTGGTCGCGCTGGACCTGAGCGGCAATCGTGTGATCGGTTTGACGAGTCTGTCGGGATTGCCTCGACTGAAATTCGTGAATCTGGCTCGCACCCGACTCAAGGAGATTCCGGCGGCACTGATTGAATTGATCCAGCGCACGCCCGTGAGCCAGCTCTACCTGACGTTACTCGGCAATGCCATTACCCATGTCGATCCCATACTGTCCGTGTTGCCCCGAAACGAGGGGAACCGCAGATTGCTGGGCATCAACCTGGATGACAATCCGCTGCCGGTGAGCCAGATCTCCAGGCTGCGAGAGGCCAATCTTCGCTTTGCCTATACCCGCGATGCCTGGACCCGGGATGAGGGGGTGCGCAGAAGATTCGAACAACTGCGCGAAAACCCCTCGCGCGCGATTTTCTTGGACTGGCTCAGTGATGAATTGATACGTCTTGGCGGGGCGCAGGATATCGGCATCAATGCCAGGGGCCCGAACAGCCGTGGTGTGAGTGCCGTCGAACGTCTTTTCAATCTGGAGGGCAGGCTGGAATTCGTGCGTCGGCGTATCCCCGACATTGACCAGCGATTCACGGCATTGCAATCGCGTATCTACTCCCGCCTGGAGGCCAGCCAACGTCATCAGCGATTCACATTGAACGAGTTGGAAAGACATATAGGTCTGTTCTATGACTTCTGCCTCGATTTGGCGTACCCATCGAACTATCGTTTCGACCGGTTCAATCAGCACCATTATCGGACCTGGGCGGATTTTCAAGCCGTTACCGAGCAGTGGACCACCACGGCATTCAACGTGCGGGCCACCGAGGCGGGGTTTGTCAGCTATCTGATGCAAGACATGACAGAGGGTGCGCCGTTATTTGAAACACTATCGTGGTCGCCCTACCTCAAGGAGATGTCGCCCGCCTGGCATGCATTCCAGGCAAAGTGGGACGCAATCTCGGAAAACCTGAGCGATGCCGTCATCGATGGAAACCTGGATACGTCGCAATGGCCCGTGGAACTCTTGGAAAGCATGACCCGCCCGCCCCTGGCGCAACCGCCCCTGGAGCCGGTCGAGGGGGTGCCCTGGGGAAATAACGGTATTGAGCTGGATTCAGAACAATTACGTCGGTCAGCGTTGATCATCAAATATGTCCAGGCCACTGAAGCGATACAGGCTTCGACCCAGGCTACCCAGGCCCTGGTGCGTAGCTGGTGGGTGCACAGGCCCGTCATTTGAACCTCTCTGAGCAGCCAGCCCGAAAGGGCCGGCCTGCCATCCCGTCACAATGATCGCTTCAATCCAAACCGCTTCATCAACCCCTTCTGTAGCAAACCGGCAGGAAGCCAGGTTGCCATCAACGGCAACGCGCGACTGCCATTGCCCAGGCGCAGCAGGCGGGGTGGCTTGGGTTGCTGAATTGTCTTGAGCAACGCGGCGGCGAACTCGCGGGTGGGGGTCGGGTTGTCCTGGGATGCCTTGGCGCGGGCTCGGATGCCATCGCGCAGGGGCCACCAAGGCGATTGTTCGCTGATCAACTGCTCGGCTTCATGGCCGGCATTCTTGGCGAAACTGGAGGCAATGGCGCCGGGCTGCACCTCCATGACGCGGATGCCGAACGGCGCCAGCTCCATGCGTAACGCGTCGCTCAGGGCATGCACGGCTGCCTTGGAGGCGCAGTAGGCGCCGGCAAATGGCGTGACCAGCACACCGGACACGCTGCCGATATTGACCACCAATCCCTTGGCCCGGCGCAGCACAGGAAAGAGTGCGCGGGTCACGCCGACGATGGCGAACACGTTGGTTTCGAACTGGCGCTGCATGGCCGGCACGCCGCCATCCAGCAGCGGGCCCATGGCGCCGTAACCGGCGTTGTTGACCAGCACGTCGAGGCCGCCGTGTTGCTGGTTGATTCGTTCGCCTAGCTGTTCCAGCGCCGGGCCGTCGTTAACGTCCAGTTGCACGGCGGTGAACCCGGCGGCGTTGAGTTGCGCCACGTCCTCGGATTTTCGTGCGCTGGCCCAGACCTGGTAGCCGGCGGCCTTGAAGGCGTCGGCGAGGGCGCGGCCGATGCCGCTGGAACATCCGGTAATCAACGCAACGGGCATGGCGTGTTCCTTGTGCAAGCAGGTGGGAGGAAGATCAGTTGGCGAAGCTACCTTGCAATCGCTCGGCGCGAAACTCCAGGGTTTGCGGACGATAGCCGGGACGCAGCGGCGGGATTGGCAAGCAGTCCTGCCAGTCGGCACCGGGCTGCAAGTCGCCCGGGCCGCGATAACGCGGTGAACTGTAGAGATTGTCGGCCAGGTTGATGCTATCGCCGGGCGCGTAAGCTGCGATGCGCCAGCGCAGCTCCGTCAACGGCGCGTCGTTGCCATTGCGGATTTTCAGGCGCAACGGCCGATCAGCAGGGCAATGTTCGGGGGCGTAGGCAATCTGCAGGTCCAGGCGGGCCAGTTGCCGGGTCTCGCGGCTTTCTTCCCAGAGCACCCACGCCGCCACCAGCCCCAGCCCGACGAAGGCCGCCAGGGACACCGGCAAGGCCTTGGCCGGGTAGCGCAACAGCAGGATGAGCCAGGTGATGACCAGCACGACGCCGATAAGCATGTTCGAAACCTCCGTTCCGGTTGCCACATCCTACCGAAGGGCGCGGGCGATGGATATTCATGCGCCCAGCACCGTCCGTCGTGACTGTCATCTATGACAGTAGGCAATTGCGTCTTCCGCTTATTACATGGGCAAGTGACCCCCACGCAAAAGGCTTACCGATGGGCATGGACCATAGAACTCCTGGATTGATCGCCTTTGATCCGCGTAGCTTGGCGGTCCGCTCGATCGACTATTGCCGAAACCTTGAAGATGGCCTCGCGCAGCGGCGCACAAATCGAAGCCTCTTTGACATGGCGGGGCGCGCGACCAAGCAGTGGGACCCGCGGTTGTGGGCCTTGCAGGAAAGTGACGAATCGACGCCCGCCAACCTTTCGGCGATTTATTCGTTGTCCGGGGCTGAGCTGCACACGGTCAGCGTCGATGCGGGTACACAAACCATTCTGCCAAGTCTCGCCGGCGAAAATATACGTGGCTGGGATGGCCGAGGGACGCAGTGGGATCACCTATACGATGCCTTGCTGCGCCCCGTCGCAGTTTTTGAACAGGGCGCAGGGGAGTCGCGGCGGTGCACCGAGCGCTTGACCTATGGCTATCCGGGCCGAGGCGATCAGGATCACAACCAGTACGGGCAATTGATCCGCCACGATGATACGGCGGGTACGTTGTTGCTGTCGTCCTTTGCCTTGACCGGACAAAACCTTACGCAGGATCGCCGTTTCATCCCCGATGCGGCTTCGCCCGATTGGCCGGAATCCGAGGCCGATCGCGAACACTTGCTGGAGCCGGGCGACGGCGCCGTTTCGACGTGGCGCTTTGGGCCGTTAGGCGATGTGCTGGAGCAGGTCGATGCCAGGGGCAATCTACAACGACAAGGCCTTACGCTCGATGGCCGGCTGTCCGGCAGCCAATTGCTGTTGAAGGGGCAAGAAGATTGGCAGGCGCTGGTGAGCAATATTCGCTATAGCGCCCAGGCGCAGATTGAACAGGAAACAGCCGGGAACGGCGTGCAGACCACGCTCAAGTACCGACCCGAAGACGGGCGATTGATGGAACACCAGGCCATGCGCGCCGGCGACGTGCTGTACCACTTGCTTTACGACTACGACCCGATGGGCAACGTATTGAGCATCGAGGACCATGCCCTGCCGGTCCGTTACTTCGCCAACCAACGCATCGACCCGCTCAGTCGTTTTGTCTACGACAGCCTCTACCAACTGATCGAAGCCACTGGCTGGGAGGCCAGACCGGTCAGCCAAGGCCCCGATTCGGTGGGGCGCAACGATCCAGCGGCGGTGGGCAATTACCGACAGACCTACCGCTATGACGAGGGCGGTAACCTGTTGGAGCTGGTTCACTTCGGTGCGCAAAGCCATGGTCGGGAAATCAAGGCGGCGCGCTACAGCAATCGCTGCCTGCCTTACCGCGACGGAGTGCCGCCCACCGAGGAGGAAATCGATGCCGCCTTCGACGCGCGCGGTAACTGCCTGGCGCTGGACGCGGGTCGATTCCTGGCCTGGGACCTGCGTAACCAGATGGGTTCGGTCACACCCATCAAACGGACATCGGGGCTTGATGATAGCGAGGTTTATATCTACGACGGCGGCGGGCAACGGGCGCGCAAGCTTCGCACCTTGCAAACCGGCACCCGTACCCTGACCGCCGAGGTGCGTTATCTGCCGGGGCTGGAACTGCGTGTCGACAGCGGAACGGGCGAGGCGCTGCAGGTGATCGTCGCCCAGGGCGGGCTCAGCGGTGTTCGGGTCCTGCATTGGGAAAGCACGCCGCCAACCGGGGAGAACGACTGCTATCGATACAGCGTTGCCGATCATCTGGGCTCGGTGAGCCTGGAGCTGGCCGAGGACGGGCGGATCATCAGCCGTGAGCATTTTTATCCCTTTGGTGAAACGGCCTATCTGGCTGGGGATGACGCGATCGAGGCGGGTTACAAGACGGTGCGTTATTCGGGCAAGGAGCGGGATGCGACGGGGCTTTATTATTATGGCTTTCGTTATTACATCCCGTGGTTGCAGCGGTGGATGAATCCGGATCCGGCTGGCGCGGTCGATGGTTTGAATATGTATAGGATGGTCAAAAACAGTCCTATGACTTTCGTTGACAGTGACGGGCTCATGCCCGGGAAGGAGAACAGAGGAGATGTCAGTAAAATAAGGAACCTGTTTGAACCTGCCCGCGCGACGCGAGACGTTCCAGCGACCCTTGCCAAGGGAAGGACCGAGCCCCGCGCATTTATGGCGAGACAAAATCCGCCTGCCTTTACGCTGGGGTTGGTGCCTGAACGGTCGGTGATACCGCCATTGGAAAGAGCGAGTTCGGCAGAGAGACATGAGGCTACGAAAACTCCTCCGGTCGAGGGCGGAAAGATGCTGGTCGGCCCGCATTCCCTAACACTTACCCCGTCCGGCAAGGTTTTGGCGATGAGAGGCGATGACCGTTCTCCTGAACAAATATTGAAAGCCGGCGGCTTCTATCCCAGAGATAACCGAGGCCTGGAAATCAAGAAGGAGTTTCGGAACGCAATGGTGAGCAAGGGGTTCAATACGCTCGCCAATGAACATGTAAGAAGTCCAGTTCCAGGCTTTGTATCTTTGGGAATGGATGAGGACTCCGGCGGGTATGGCGACACCAGAAATTATCTATATCGAATGGAAATTCCAGGGCTAAAAGAGCGCGAGATCAACAATCAGATCTTAGGTCTTCAACAACCTTTTGAATTCAAACCGAAAGGAGGGTTGAGTGCTCGACTGTTAATGAGCGATGACTCGCTTGAGAGGGCCGACTTTGTTGCGATGATTCCGCCTAGAACAGTGGAGCTCACTTTCATCACGCCAATTCCCGCCGCTTATATAGTTGCTTACCGGAAAAGAGGCACTAAAGACTGGATTACCTTTCATGGATGACGTTGGGGTGCGTCTTGATTGTCAGGAAATAAAAAAGCCCCCACCCAACCCGCTGCGGATAGGGGACGCAGTGGGCTGGATGGGGGCTTCTTGTACGGCTGATCGTTGCTGCTGATCGTTACTGCGCGATGGTCTTCACCGACACGCCGCGCTCGAGCGGGGTGGAGCGACCGTAGATATCTTCGAAGCGCTCGATGTCGTCTTCGCCCAGGTAGCTACCGGACTGCACTTCGATGATTTCCAGCGGGATCTTGCCCGGGTTGCGCAGGCGGTGGACCGACGCGATC
>Ga0307412_10001494_pt1 | contig 12987 bp, 6 predicted proteins | sample DK1Cmetagenome_3_FD_203823 | JGI IMG/M metagenome (GOLD analysis project Ga0307412, IMG submission 203823) | Maize rhizosphere microbial communities from greenhouse at UC Davis, California, United States - DK15-C-1 | ecosystem: Host-associated > Plants > Roots > Rhizosphere > Soil | place: USA...
GCCGGATAATTACTGCGCGATCCCACCCGCCGCGAGCACCGCGAGCGTGACGAGATCCGAAGCCGTCGACGCCATCGTCGCGACCTGCACCGGCTTTTCCATGCCGACGAGCATCGGGCCGATCACCGCGCCGCCGCCGAGTTCGCGCAGCAGCTTCGCCGACAGATTGGCCGATTGCAGCCCCGGCATGACGAGCACATTGGCGGGGCCCGACAGGCGGCAGAAGGGATAATTTTTCATCACCTTCTCGTTCAGCGCGACGTCGGGTGCCATTTCGCCCTCATATTCGAATCCCGGATCGCGCGCGTCGAGGATCGACACCGCCTCGCGGATATTGTCGAGCCACGACCCCGGCGGGTTGCCGAAGGTCGAATAGGACAGGAAGGCGACACGCGGCTCGTGCCCCATGCGCCGCGCGACCTGCGCGGTGCGTTCGGCGATGTCGGCGAGCATTTCGGCGGTCGGCCGTTCGTTCACCGTCGTGTCGGCCATGAAGATCGTGTGGTGCTGGTCGACGAGGACATGGATGCCGAACGGCGTCTTGCCCTCGGCATGGTCGATCACCCGTCGCACCTCGCGCATCGATTGCGAATAGGTGCGCGTCGTGCCGGTGATCATCGCATCGGCGAGGCCAAGCTTCAGCAGCAGCGAACCGAAGATGTTGCGGTCGCGATTGACCATCCGTTCGATGTCGCGGCGCAAATAGCCGCGGCGCTGCAGTCGTTCGTACAGCATGTCGACCATCTGCGGCACATGCGGCGAATTGACGCTGTTGTGCACCTCATAGCTGTCGGGATCGGCGACCCCCATCGCGCGCAGCTTTTCGTGCAGCCCCTCGCGCCCGACGAGCACCGGAATGCCGTAGCCGCCATCGCGGAACTGGATCGCGGCGCGCAGCACGACTTCCTCTTCGCCCTCGGCAAAGACGACGCGTTTCGGGTTCGATCGCGCGGCTTCATAGGCGAGCGTCAGCACCGAGGTCGTCGGGTTGAGCCGTGCGCGCAGGCGGGTGCGATAGGCGTCGAGATCCTCGATCGGCCGCTGCGCGACGCCCGTCTTCATCGCCGCCTCGGCGACCGCGGCGGGGACGATTTCCATCAGGCGCGGGTCGAAAGGCGACGGGATGATATATTCGGGGCCAAAGCTCGACGCGCGCCCGCCATAGGCCACGGCGACCTCTTCGGGCACCTGCTGGCGCGCGAGGTCGGCGATCGCATAGGCCGCGGCGATCTTCATCTCTTCGTTGATCGCGGTGGCATGGACGTCGAGCGCGCCGCGGAAGATGAAGGGGAAGCACAGCACGTTGTTGACCTGGTTCGGATAGTCCGAACGCCCGGTCGCGATGATCGCGTCGGGCCGCGCGGCGCGCGCATCGGGCGGCGAGATTTCGGGGTCGGGGTTCGCCATCGCGAAAATGATCGGCGCGGGCGCCATGTCCTTGACCATCTCGGGCTTCAGCGCCCCCGCCGCCGACAGGCCGAGGAAGACGTCGGCGCCGACGAGCGCCTCGGTCAGGTCGCGCGCCTCGGTCGGCACCGCATGCGCCGATTTCCACTGGTCCATACCCTCGGTCCGGCCCTGGTAGATCGTGCCCTTGCGGTCGCACATGATGACGTTTTCGTGCCGCACACCCATCGCCTTGATCAGCGCGGTGCAGGCGATCGCCGCAGCGCCGGCGCCGTTGACGACGACCTTCACCGTCGAAAGGTCGCGCCCGGTCAGGTGGCAGGCGTTGATCAGCCCGGCCGCGGTGATGATCGCGGTGCCATGCTGGTCGTCATGGAACACCGGGATGTTCATCTTCTCTTTCAGCGCCTGCTCGATGATGAAGCAGTTCGGCGCCGCGATATCTTCCAGGTTGATACCGCCAAAGCTCGGTTCGAGCAGCGCGACGGCGTCGATGAACGCCTGCGGATCCTCGGTATCGACCTCGAGATCGATCGAATCGACGTCGGCGAAGCGCTTGAACAGCACCGCCTTGCCCTCCATCACCGGCTTCGAGGCGAGCGCGCCCAAATTGCCGAGCCCGAGGATCGCGGTGCCGTTCGAGATCACCGCGACCAGATTGCCCTTGATCGTATAGTCATAGGCCTTGGCCGGGTCGGCGGCGATCGCGTTGACCGGGACGGCGACGCCGGGCGAATAGGCAAGGCTGAGGTCGCGCTGCGTCGCCATCGGCTTCGACGCGACGATCTCGATTTTCCCGGGCCGGCCATATTCGTGGTAGAGCAGGGCCTCGCGGTCGGAAAACTGCACCTTGCTGCCACTATCCATCGTCTATCCTCTCATCTGATTCACAAGACGCGCGCCCATATCGTTCCTAGACCCGGTTCCGGCGCTGCCGAAACCATAATCCACACCGGTCCACTCGCTATGGCTTACCCCCAGGAACATTAATCCCCTAGCGTCACCCGGGCCGATTGTAACCGCCAATGTGCGTCGATGCGGCGAAACCGTCCCTGGCCGGGCGGCGATGGGCATGGCTGTTTTCGGCCGGTTGCGGACGTCAATCCTCCCCTCCCGCTTGCGGGAGGGGTCGGGGGTGGGCATCGACGGTGCGATGGCCCACCCCGCTGCGGCTAGGCAGCAAGCTGCCAAGCCTCGCTGCCCCTCCCGCAAGCGGGAGGGGACATCTCGTCACTCAACGCCCGCTTCCCTCCCCAATGCCGCCACTCTCCTTATGGATTGCAAAGCATATCATTGCCGGGACGATAAACCGCGCACCGCGTTCGGAATGACGAATACTATCGGCTGATCCCTTGTCATGCGGCCCCCGATCACTAAGCAGGGCGAATGCCCGCAACCGCTCCCAAACCCGCCAACAGCAATGCCACCGTCCAACCGGCCGCGACGCCGATGATGGCGCAATATTGGTCGCTGAAGGACAAGGCGGGCGACTGCCTGCTCTTCTATCGCATGGGTGATTTTTTCGAGTTGTTCTTCGACGATGCCAAGGCCGCGGCGGCGACGCTCGATATCGCGCTGACGTCGCGCGGCGAACATGGCGGCGAGCCGGTGCCGATGTGCGGCGTTCCCGTCCATGCCGCCGAATCCTATCTCGCGCGGCTGATCCGCGCCGGCCACCGCGTCGCGATCGCCGAACAGGTCGAAAGCCCCGCCGAGGCGAAGGCGCGCGGCGGGTCGAAAGCGCTGGTGGCGCGCGCGATCGTCCGTTTCGTCACCGCGGGCACATTGACCGAGGAATCGTTGCTCGAAGGGCGCAGCGCCAACCGCCTTGCCGCGCTCGCCGAGGTCGGCAGCGAGGGCGAGGTCGCGATCGCGGCCGCCGATATCTCGACGGGGCGGTTCGAGGTCGTCGCGGTCCGCCGTGAACAGATCGACGCCGAACTCGCGCGACTCGCGCCGTCCGAGCTGCTGGTGAGCGATACGTCGGACGACGCGTCGGCGTGGCACGCGCGGCAGATCGTGCGGCGACCGGCAAGCGAGTTTGCCAGCACCGCGGGGCAGAAGCGGCTCGAAGCGCTGTTCGGCGTCCAGACGCTCGATGGCTTCGGCGCCTTCTCGCGCGGTGAAATCGCGGCGATGGGGGCGATCGCTGCCTATCTCGACCATGTCGGTACCGGTTCGGCCGTCTTCCTCCAGCCGCCGCTGCGTGTGTCGGCGTCGGACCGCATGGCGATCGACGCGGCGACGCGCGAAAGCCTCGAACTTGTCCGCACCATGGCGGGCGCCCGCGACGGCAGCCTGCTCGGTACGATCGATCGTACCGTCACGGCGGCAGGCGCGCGGCTGCTCGCCGACGATCTCGCGAGCCCGTTCACCGACAAGGCGGCGATCCTCGACCGGCTCGACCTGGTCGACGCACTCGCGCGCGATGCGCTGTGGCGCGGCGAGCTGCGCGCGACCCTGCGCGCCTTGCCCGATGCGGGCCGCGCGCTCGGCCGCCTCGTCGCGGGGCGCGGCGGTCCGCGCGACCTTGCGCAGCTGCGCGATGCGCTCCGCGGGGCGCGGCTGCTGCGCGAACATCTCGCGCGCCGCGCCGACCTGCCGCCGTTGCTCGCGCGGCTGCTGCCGGGGCTCGACGGCCATGGCGCGCTCGTCGATGAACTCACGCGCGCGTTGATCGAAACCCCGCCGGTCGAAGCCACGCAGGGCGGCTATATCGCCGAGGGTTATGACGCCGCGCTCGACGCGCTGCGCGAAACCGCGCGCGACGGGCGGAAAGCGATCGCGGTGCTCGAAGCGGGCTACCGCGACCGCACCGGCATCGCGTCGCTCAAGATTCGCCACAATGGCGTGCTCGGCTATCATGTCGAGGTGCCGGCGAAGCACGCCGATGCGCTGATGGCGCCCACGTCGGGCTTCACCCATCGCCAGACCCTCGCCGGGGTCGTCCGCTTCAACTCGTCCGACCTGCATGAGGCGGCGAGCCGGGTGACGCAGGCGGGCGTCCATGCGCTCGCCGCGGAGGCGGCGCATCTCGAAACGCTGACCGAACAGGCGGTGCAGCGGCGCGAGGCGATTGCCGCGAGCTGCGACGTTCTCGCACGCATCGACGTCGCCGCCGCGCTTGCCGATCATGCGATGAGCCACAATTGGTGCCGCCCGGACCTCGCCGACGAACCTTGCCTCGACGTCGCGGGCGGCCGCCATCCGGTCGTCGAGGCGGCGCTCGCGAAATCGGGCGAGCGTTTCGTTCCCAACGATGTATCGCTGGCGGAGACCGACCGATTGTGGCTCGTCACCGGGCCGAACATGGGCGGTAAATCGACCTTCCTCCGCCAGAATGCGCTGATCGTCGTGCTCGCGCAGGCGGGCGGTTTCGTTCCCGCCGCTGCCGCGAAGCTCGGGCTCGTCGACCGGTTGTTCAGCCGCGTCGGGGCAAGCGACAATCTCGCGCGCGGGCGATCGACCTTCATGGTCGAGATGGTCGAGACCGCCGCGATCCTCGCGCAGGCGACCCCGCAAAGCTTCGTCATCCTCGACGAGGTCGGGCGCGGCACCTCGACCTACGACGGGCTCGCGCTCGCCTGGTCGGTGGTTGAGGCGGTGCACGAGGTGAACAAGTGCCGCTGCCTGTTCGCGACCCATTATCACGAACTGACGCGGCTCGCCGAGACGCTGAACGCGCTGTCGCTCCACCATGTTCGCGCGCGCGAATGGCAGGGCGATCTCGTGCTGCTCCACGAGGTCGCCGAAGGCCCCGCCGACCGCAGCTACGGCCTCGCGGTCGCCCGGCTCGCCGGCGTGCCCGCGGGCGTCGTCAGGCGCGCCGAGGCCGTGCTCGCGAAGCTCGAGGCGGGGCGCGAGAAGACCGGTGGCCTCGCTGCCGGACTCGACGACCTGCCGCTGTTCGCCGCGACCCTCGCCGCAGCGCCGGCGGCGGTGAAGGACGCGCTCCGCGACGCGCTCGCGGCAATCGACCCCGACGCGCTCGCACCGCGCGAAGCACTCGATGCGCTTTATGCGCTGAAACGGCTGATGGCGGACGAAGGTTAGATGATGATTTCGCCTCCATTGTTCCTCACCCCCGTGCCCCTGCGAAGGCAGGGGTCCATCTCCTGCCGTGGCGGGACGCCACGAGCGGCGATGGGAAACGACAGCATAGGTGATGGGCCCCTGCCTTCGCAGGGGCACCGCGCATGAGCGACCTGTTCGACAATCTCGAGCAGCGCCGCGATATCATCGACCGGCGCGCGCTCGCGGGCCGGCTCGACGATATCGCGGACGAAAGCAGCGACACCGGCGCGCGCCGCCGGGCGATGGTCGCGCTGCTCAAGGCGGCGCTCGACCGGGGGCGGGCAGAAATCGAACGCCGCCTGCTCGAAAAACCCTCGTCGGGCCGGCTTGCGGCAAGCGCGACGGCGTTCCTGATCGACCAGATCATCCGCCTCAGCCACGATTTCACGACCGGCCATCTCTATCCCTCGGGCAATCGTTCGGCGGGCGAGCGGATCACGCTGATCGCGGTCGGCGGCTATGGCCGCGGCGAAATGGCGCCGCACAGCGACATCGACATCGGCTTCCTCACCCCGTTCAAGCAGACGAGCTGGACCGAACAGGTGATCGAGGCGCAGCTCTATACGTTATGGGACCTCGGGCTGAAGGTCGGCCATTCGAGCCGTTCGATCGATGAGATGGTCCGCGCCGCGAAGGACGATCTCACCATCCGCACCGCGCTGCTCGAAGGACGCTTCGTCTGGGGCGACCGCGATCTCTACGACCAGGCGGCGGCGCGCTTCGATGCCGAAGTCGTCGCGGGCAATGCCCGTGCCTTCGTCGCCGACAAGCTCGCCGAACGCGACGAGCGGCATAAACGCATGGGTGATTCGCGCTACGTCGTCGAACCCAATGTGAAGGAAGGTAAGGGCGGCCTGCGCGACCTCCACACCCTGTTCTGGATCGGCAAGTTCATCCACCGCGTGCGCACCGTCCCCGAACTCGTCGACGCGGGCCTCCTGTCGGCGCGCGAGCTTCGCCAGTTCGCTCGCGCCGAAAATTTCCTGCTCGCGGTACGCTGCCACCTCCATGTCCTTGCCGGGCGCGCCGAGGACCGGCTGACCTTCGACTTCCAGCCCGAAATCGCGCGCCGGATGCAGTTCGCCGATCGCCCGGGCAAGAGCGCGGTCGAGCGCTTCATGCAGCTCTATTTCCTCCACGCCAAAAGCGTCGGCGACGTCACCGGCACCTTCCTCGCGCATCTCGACGACCAGCTCGCGGCACGCGGGCGGCGCTTCCTGCCGACGATCCGGCGCCGCCCGGGCAAGCTCAATGGCTTCGTCCTCGATCGCGGCCGGCTCGCGCTGCCCGACGATCATTTCTTCCAGCAGGACCCGGTGCGCCTGCTCGAAATCTTTGCGCTCGCCGACAAGCACGGCCTTGAAATCCATCCGCAGGCGATGCGCCAGGCGCGCCACGATGCCAAGCTGATCGACGCGCGCGGGGTGCGCCGCATCGCCCGCGCGAACGAATTGTTCCTCGACGTGCTGACCAGCCCGCGCGATCCTGAAACGGTGCTGCGCTGGATGAACGAGGCGGGGGTGTTCGGCCGCTTCGTTCCCGATTTCGGCCGCGTCGTCGCGCAGATGCAGTTCGACATGTATCATCATTATACCGTCGATGAGCATACGATCCGCGCGATCGGGCTGCTTTCCGACATCGAACAGGACCGGCTGAAGGACGACCATCCGCTGTCGAGCGTGATCATGAAGCAGATCCAGTCGCGGCGGGTGATCTATTGCGCGGTGTTGCTCCACGACATCGCCAAGGGGCGGGGCGGCGACCATAGCGTGCTCGGCGCCGAACTCGCGCTGCGCGTCTGCCCGCGGCTCGGCCTGACCCCGGCGGAGACCGAGACGGTGTCGTGGCTGGTGCGCTATCACCTGCTGATGTCGGCGACCGCGTTCAAACGCGACCTCGCCGATTTCAAGACGATCCTCGATTTCGCGGGACAGGTGCAGTCGCCCGAGCGCCTGCGCCTGCTGCTCGTGCTGACGGTGGTCGATATCCGCGCGGTCGGCCCCGGGGTGTGGAACAGCTGGAAGCGCCAGCTGCTCACCGAACTCTTCGACGCCGCCGAGGAAGTGCTGCGCCTCGGCCACAAGCAAAAGGGCCGCGAATCGCGGATCGAGGGCAAGAAGGAAGCCGTCGCCGCCTTGCTCCGGCTCGACGAAAAATCCTTCGCGAAGCTCGCGAAACGCCTTCCCGAAAGTTACTGGATCGCCGAATCGGTCGAGGTCATCGCCGCGAACCTGATCCATATCCAGCAGGCCGGCAATGTGCCGCTGCACATCGCCGCGGTCCCCGACGACGATCGCGGCGCGACGTTGGTGATGGTGCTCGCCGCCGACCATCCGGGGCTTTTCTATCGCATCGCGGGCGGCATCCACCTTGCCGGCGGCAATATCATCGACGCGCGGATCCACACGATGCGCGACGGGCTCGCGCTCGACAATTTCCTTGTCCAGGATCCGCTCGGTCGCCCGTTCGCCGAGGCCGAGCAGATCGTCCGCCTGACGCGCGCGATCGAGGATGCGCTCGCCAACCGCCACCGGCTGCTCCCGAAACTCGAAGCCCGCGCGCTGCCGCGCACGCGCGCCGAGGCGTTTCGCGTCGTCCCCAACGTCTTCATCGACAACAAGGCGTCGAACCGCTTCACGGTGATCGAGGTCAATGCACAGGATCGGCCGGCGTTGCTCAACCAGCTCGCCTATGCGCTGTTTCAGTCGAAGGTGACGGTGCATTCGGCGCATGTCGCGACCTATGGCGAACGTGCCGTCGACACCTTTTACGTGACCGACCTGATCGGCGACAAGATCGACAGCCCGGCGCGCGTGAAGTCGCTCGAAAAACGCCTGCTCGAAGCCGCGACGAACCAGAACGAGGATGCCGTCGCGGCGTAAGCTGCAACGGCTTTCGGCCTGTTGAAGACATGATACGGCGTTATCCCGCCCGCTCACCCTGAGCCTGTCGAAGGGTGGTTTTCGTCATCCTTCGACAGGCTCAGGGTGAGCGGAGAGGAAAAGACATGGAAAAGCCAGCGGCCGGTAGCTGCCATCAGGTCCTCTCCATCGACTTGCGATGGGGAGGTGGCAGCCCGCAGGGCCGACGGAGGGGCCGAGCGCATGGCGCTCGCTAAAGCTAGCGGCCCCTCCACCAACGCTTCGCGGCGGTCCCCCTCCCCATCGCAAGTCGATGGGGAGGAACATGAATGTCCGCTTCCCACCCCAAAGCCAGCTCTCTTCAGATAGCCACCGCCATGATATGGGATAGTTTTCCTAACCATTCAGCCCAGTTTTTCTGCGCGTTGACCTTCCCCAGCGAGAGATTTAGCCACGCTGACAATCAATAAGATTGAGGAGGGTCGAATGTCGGATTTCTCACGTCGCCAGATCGTTGGCGGCGCCCTCGCGGCGGCGGCCGCGGCGCCCTTCATCAGCAAACCGGTGCGCGCCGAAAGCGCCGCCTACCCGCCGCGGACCTATCCCAAGCGCGTCGTCGACCTGGTGAACGAGGCGCTGGTCATCGACATGCTGCACCCGATCAAGATCGACGAGGGTCCGGCGCCGATGACCGACAAGCTCGCCGAGGAATATCGCACGAGCGGTCTCAGCGCGATCCTCCAGGGCGTCGGCATCCGCGATCCCGAGGCGCGCGACCAGGTCTTGTCCTATTATGCGCTGTGGGGCCATTATGTGCAGGTCAACAGCCATGTCTTCACCGGGGTCGACAAGATGGCCGACATCGTCCGCGCCAAGCGCGACGGCAAGGTCGCGGTGATCATGGGGATGCAGAATTCGGACCATTTCCAAAAGGTCGAGGACGTCGAATTTTTCTACAAGCTCGGCCAGCGCGTCTCGCAACTGACCTATAATTGGCAGAGCCGCATCGGGTCGGGCTCGACCGAGCGCGTCGATGGCGGCGTCAGCGATTATGGCGTGTCGATCATCGAGGCGATGAACAAGGTCGGCATGCTGATCGACGTGTCGCATTGCGGCGACAAGACGACGCTCGATGCGATCGAACTGTCGCCGAAGCCGATCGCGATCACCCACAGCAACTGCCGCGCGCTCAACAACCATCCGCGGCTCAAGACCGACGAGGCGATCAAGGCGCTCGCCGCGAAGGGCGGGGTGATGGGAATCGCCGGGGTGCGCAACTTCGTGACCGCGCAGGAACCGACGACCTTGCCGAATATCGTCGATCATATCGACCATGCGGTGAAGCTGGTCGGGATCGAGCATGTCGGGATCGGCAGCGACCTCGACAACCACGGCTATGACGACATGCCGCCCGAACTGCAAAAGGCGATGAAGGGCATGCTGAAGTCAAGCTATGCGTGGCGCGACAAGATCGACACCGACGGCTTCGACCATCCGCGGCGCATCTACGACCTCACCGAGGAATTGATGCGCCGGGGTTATTCGAACGACAATATCAAGGCGATCCTCGGCGGCAATTTCCAGCGGCTGCTCACCGCGACCTGGGGCGGTTAACCGGTCATCCCTGCCTGAATCGTCATCCCGGCGAAGGCCGGGATCTCCACATCGCGCCATGATGCACGGTCGAGATCCCGGCCTTCGCCGGGATGACGAATATAAAATGGCGTCAGGGCGCGCCGATTACCCCCGCAGCACTGCGCCCAGCTTCGCGGCCGCGGCGACCACCTTGTCGGCGATCGCCTTCAGCTCGGCGTCGGCAAAGCTTTTCTCCACCGGCTGCAATTCGACCTCGACCGCCAGGCTGACCTGGCCTTCGGGAACCCCCTGCCCGGCGAAGCGGTCGAACAGCCGCGCCTCGACGATGTTCGCCTTGTCGGCGCTGCGGATCACGCGCACGAGATCGGCGGCGGCCAGCGTTTCGGGCGCGAGGAAGGCGAAGTCGCGGCGCACCGATTGCAGCGCCGGCGGCGCAAAGGCCGCGCGCGCCGGGCCGCTCGCGCGTTTCGCCGGGATCGCATCGAGGAAGATCTGCACCGCGATCACCGGGCCATCGACATCGAAAGCGCGCGTCAGCGCCGGGTGGAGCGCGCCGAATTCGGCGAGCACCGCCTTGGGGCCGAGCCGCAGCGTCGCCGACTGGCCCGGATGCCAGATGTTGCCGCTCGCGACGGGCTCCATCACCTGCATCCGGTCGGCGGGCGCGCCCGCGGCGCCGAGCAGCGCCAGCGCCGCCGCCTTGGCGTCGAACGCGTCGAACGGCGCGGCCTTGCCCGCCTGCCAGCCGCGCGCTTTTTTGTCGCCCGCCATCACGATCGCCAGCGTCGGATGCTCGGCATCGGCCAGATAGCGGCGGCCGATTTCGAACAGCCGGATGCTGCCCGCGCCGCGATGCTGGTTGCGCTGCGCCGCGGCAAGCAGGCCGGGGAGCAGCGATGGGCGCATGACCTTGAGGTCCTCGCTGATCGGGTTGGCGAGGCTCCATGCCCCACCGCCGAAGAGTGCGGCTTCGCGCTCGCTGATGAATGACCAGGTCACCGCTTCGTGGAAACCAGCGGCGGCCGCCGCGCGGCGCAGCCGGCGTTCGAGCAGCTGATCGGCGGTAGCGGTCGGCTTTGCGACGCCCCCCGCATCCTCCGCGCTGCGTGGCAGAGGGACCGATGCGATCGCATCGAAACCGATGATGCGCGTGACTTCTTCGACGATGTCGGCGGGGCCGTCCATGTCGCGGCGCCAGCTCGGCACCGCGACCTGCCAGCGGCCGGCCTGGTCGAGAACGGTGAAACCGAGCGCGGCGAGGATGTCCTTTTGCCGGTCGGGGGCGATCGCGATGCCGCCGAGCGTCGCCGCCAGCGCCGGGTCGTAATCGATATGGCGCACCTCGGCGGGCGGGGTGCCGGCATGCGTCGTCGCCGACGGGGTGCCGCCGCAGATCGCCAGGATATGGCCGGTGACGATCGCGGTCGCGTCGTCCAGGAAGGCGGGGTCGACCCCGCGCTCGAAGCGGCTGCGCGCGTCGCTGGTCAGCCCCAGCGCCTGGCCCGTCAGCGCGATCCGTTCGGGGGTGAAATAGGCGACCTCGATCAGCACATCGGTCGTCGTGTCGCTGCACCCGCTATGCTCGCCGCCCATGATGCCCGCGATATCGTGGACGCCGCTGTCGTCGGCGATCACCGTCATCGTGTCGGCGAGCGCATAATCCTTGCCGTTGAGCGCGGTCACCGTCTCGCCGTCCCTGGCGCGCCGCGCGACGAGCGCACCGGTCAGCTGCGCACGGTCGTAGATATGGCTCGGACGGCCGAGGTCGAACATCACATAATTGCTGATGTCGACGAGCGCCGAGATCGAGCGCTGCCCGACCGCTTCCAACCGCCGCCGCATCCATTCGGGCGCGGTGCCGTTGGTGACGCCGCTGATCGTGCGGCCATAAAAGGCGGGGCAGCCCTCGGGATCGTCGGTGCGGATTTCGGTCGCGGGGGCGCTTGCCCCGGCGATCGTCGGTACCTCGAGCGGCTTCAGCGTGCCGAGCCCGGCGGCGGCAAGGTCGCGGGCGATTCCGCGCACGCCCATGCAATCCTGGCGGTTCGGGGTGATCGAAATGTCGATCACGGGATCGCCCGCGCCCGAATAATCGGCAAAGCTCATACCGATCGGCGCGTCGGCGGGCAGTTCGATGATGCCGTCATGATCGTCGCCGAGTTCGAGTTCGCGCGTCGAGCACATCATGCCGTTCGATTCGACGCCGCGAATCGCCGAGACTTTCAGCTCCATGCCGTTCGCCGGCACGATCGCGCCGGGCAGCCCGAGCACGCCGATCAGGCCCGCGCGCGCGTTGGGCGCGCCGCACACGACCTGCAGCGGGGTGCCATCGCCCGTATCGACGCTCAGCACCTGCAGCTTGTCGGCCTGCGGATGGCGCTCGGCGGTCAGCACCCTGGCGACGCGAAAGCCCGCGAGCTTTTCGGCGGGATTCTCGACGCCTTCGACCTCATGGCCGATGCGATTGAGCGTGGCGACGACATCGGCGACGGTGACGTCGCCATCCAGATGCTCCTTCAGCCAGTCGAGGGTGATCTTCATGCCGAAATCCCCCCGCTCAACGTGGGGACACTCAGCGCGCTGAATCCGTAATGGGCGAGCCAGCGCAGGTCGCCGTCGAAGAAGGCGCGCAGGTCGTCCATGCCATATTTGAGCATCGCGAGCCGATCGACCCCGACCCCGAAGGCAAAGCCCTGCCACTCGTTCGGATCGAGCCCGCAGTTCGCGATCACGCGCGCGTTGACCATGCCGCTGCCGAGGAGTTCCATCCAGGCATGGCCTTCGTCGTCGCCATGGCCGCCGACGATGCGGCGGCCCTTTTCTTGGCGGTAACCGACATCGACCTCGGCCGAAGGTTCGGTGAAGGGGAAATAGCTCGGGCGCAGCCGCAGCACGATGTCGTCGCGCTCGAAATAGGCCTTGAGGAAGGTTTCGAGCGTGTATTTGAGGTGTCCCATATGGATGCCGCGATCGATGACGAGGCCTTCGACCTGATGGAACATCGGCGTGTGCGTCGCGTCGCTGTCGCTGCGATAGACGCGGCCCGGCG
>Ga0307412_10001495_pt1 | contig 12983 bp, 11 predicted proteins | sample DK1Cmetagenome_3_FD_203823 | JGI IMG/M metagenome (GOLD analysis project Ga0307412, IMG submission 203823) | Maize rhizosphere microbial communities from greenhouse at UC Davis, California, United States - DK15-C-1 | ecosystem: Host-associated > Plants > Roots > Rhizosphere > Soil | place: USA...
CCTCGACCTGCCCTACAGCGGCGAAGATATCGTCCTCTATCCGCATTTCACCGACCGGGTCATTCCCGGCTGGTTCGACAAGGGCCTGCCATGGCGCAAGGGCAACGCCGAGCGTCTCCGGGACGTGCTGCTGCTCGCCCCATCGCGCGAATACCTGGCCCGCCTGCCCTACGGCAAACTGCCGGACCGCAACGACTTCAAGCGCTTCATGGGCGACGACCCGAGCCGCCGCAAATACTGGCGCACGGCGATGGACGAGAGCCGCCGGCTCGGCGACGAATTCCTGGAATTGACGGCCAATGGTGGGTTGGGCGAGCGTTTGCTGACCCTTTAGTCAGCAACCCCGCGCATAACGGCGTGAAGGTACCAGGTCTTGGATTAAGGCTTGTCTGAACGAGCGAAATACGACCAAAATAAAGCCCTTTTAAAGGAGCCACCTTCATGCAAACCGTTTTGGCTGATGTGGCCGTCAGCGTATCTGAACTGAAAAAAAATCCATCTGCGGTCCTGAGCGGAGCGAACGGTTCGCCTGTGGCGGTGTTGAACCATAACCGCGTGATGGGCTACATGGTACCGGCCGATGTCTACGAGGCGATGATCGAACGCCTGGATGAGTTGGAGTTGGCCCAAGTGGTCAAGGCGCGGCTCGAGGCCAACGAAACGCCCGTTCGGGTTTCACTCGATGCTCTGATTGGCGAGGCTGAGGCTGATATAGCCAATGGGCATTGAGTACGGTGTTGAATGGGATCCAAAGGCCCTGAAGGAACTCAAGAAACTGGACGGTGCCGTCCGTCTACAGTTATTGAAGAAGCTTCGAGAGCGACAGGGGCACCCTCGTATACCGGGCGATGCCCTTCACGGAATGAAAGACTGCTACAAGATCAAGTTGCGCGGGTCGGGTTATCGACTCGTATATCGAGTTGAAGATGAAAGGATCGTTATCCTGGTTGTAGCGATCGGCAAGCGAGAGCGTAGCAACGTCTACGATTCGGCAAAGACCCGATAGGACGCCTGCATTTGCTGACCCTTTAGTCAGCATGCTCGCGCATCACAGGGATCAACCTGATAAACTGCGCCGCCTGCCTCGCGACCGCTACCTTAAAGAGCCTGAACCTGTGGAAATTTTCAAAGAATTCACCTTCGAATCCGCCCACCGCCTGCCCCACGTGCCCGAAGGCCACAAGTGCGGCCGCCTGCATGGCCACTCGTTCAAGGTGGCGATCCACCTCAGTGGCGACATCGACCCGCATACGGGCTGGATTCGCGACTTCTCGGAAATCAAGGCGATCTTCAAGCCACTCTACGAACGCCTGGACCACAACTATCTCAACGACATCCCTGGCCTGGAAAACCCGACCAGCGAAGTCCTGGCCAAGTGGATCTGGAATGAGTTGAAGCCGCTGCTGCCTGAACTCAGCGCCATTCGCATCCACGAGACCTGCACCAGCGGCTGCATCTACCACGGCGAATAAAAACCGGCTCAGCTCCCTGGCGAGCCTTTTGTGACAAGGAAACTTCTGTGGCGAGGGAGCTTGCTCCCGCTGGGCTGCAAAGTAGCCCCCTCCAAAAGGCGCCACTCAATCCACCTGAAACACCGCGCCGCCAGGCTTCAGGGCCGCTTCGCGCCCCAGCGGGAGCAAGCTCCCTCGCCACAAGGGGGGCTCCCTGCTGAATCGCATTGGCCTATGCTCATCCCCTGAGCCATTTTCAGTGGAGTATCAAGCATGACCAACTGGCCGCTGGATCAGGTCTACGACTTCGACGGACATCCCGTCCGCTACGCCATCCACGGCGACGGCCCGCCGCTGGTGTTCGTCCACGGCACGCCGTTCTCCTCCTATGTATGGCATCGGATCGCGCCGCTGTTTATCGCCACGCACCGGGTGCACTACTTCGACCTGCTGGGGTATGGCCAGTCCGCGCAACCGGATGCCGACGTGTCCCTGGGGGTACAGAACCAACTGCTCGCCCAGCTACTGGAACATTGGAACCTGGAGCGTCCAGACGTGGTGGCCCACGACTTCGGCGGCGCCACCGCCCTGCGTACGCATCTGCTCGATGGCAAGGACTACCGAAGCCTGACCCTGATCGACCCGGTGGCTCTTTCACCTTGGGGTTCACCTTTTGTCCAGCACGTGCGCCGGCACGAAGCGGCGTTCAGCGGCCTCCCCGATTACATTCAGCAGGCCATCGTGCCGACTTATATCCGCGGCGCGATCAAGCGGGAGATTCCCGATGAAGAATTAGCCCCCTACGTACAACCGTGGCTCGGCGATCCGGGCCAGGCGGCGTTCTATCGGCAGATTGCACAGATGGACCAGCGCTACACCGACGAGGTCGAGGGCCTGTATCCAAACGTGCGCTGCCCGACGCAAATTCTATGGGGCGAAGATGACCAGTGGATCCCCATCGAGCGCGGCCGGGCACTGCACGCGATGATTCCCCGGGCGCTGTTTCAGCCCGTGCCGAACGCCGGGCACCTGGTCCAGGAAGATGCGCCGGAAGTGATTGTCGCGGCGGTTATGCGGTTCCTGGCGTGACTTCCCTCCAGACAAGCACGGCGCATTCCCCTGTGGGAGCGAGCCTGCTCGCGAAAGCGGTGTGTCAGGTCCAGATACATTGACTGACACACCTTCGCGAGCAGGCTCGCTCCCACAAGGAAACCGGATAAGCAGTGAGAGCTGTGTTCCAACTTGAACCATCGCCGCACCGCTTTTGCTCCTCGCAGCACACCCAACCCAACAGATTGACTATAAATAACCGGCGATCACCCGCTTGGCACGGCCGCTGCACGCTTGCGACTTTCCTCCTCCTACGCAAGGACCGCCACAATGACTCAGAACGATCCGGGCAACGACTATCCGTTGAGCGAAGTCCCGATGAACGCTCGCAAGGGCCTGGCCTCCACGGCCATGGTGCTGCTGGGTTTCACGTTTTTCACCGCGACCATGTTTGCCGGCGGCAAGCTGGGCGTGGCGTTCGGTTTTGCCGAGATGCTCACGGTCATTGTCATCGGCAATCTGCTGCTGGGCCTTTATGCCGCAGGCCTGGGTTATATCGCCTTCAAGAGCGGGCTCAATTCGGTATTGATGGGCCGCTTCTGTTTTGGAGAGGTGGGCAGCAAGCTCAGCGACTTGATCCTCGGCTTTACCCAGATCGGCTGGTACGCCTGGGGCACGGCCACTGCGGCGGTGGTGCTAGGCAAGTATTTCGAGTTGGGCCAAGGGACTGTCCTGGGGCTGATGGTGCTGTTCGGGCTGGGTTTCTGCGCCACGGCGTATATCGGTTATCGCGGCCTGGAGATCCTGTCGTACATCGCCGTACCGGCCATGCTGTTGTTGCTGATGCTTTCGATGTGGGTTGCGACGCAGAAGGTCGGCGGCCTCGATGGCCTGTTGGCGGTGGTGCCCACGGGCAACCTGGATTGGTCGACGGCGATCACCCTGGTCTTCGGCACGTTTGTCAGCGGCGCCACCCAGGCGACCAATTGGACCCGGTTTTCCCGTTCGGCAAAGGTAGCGGTGCTGGCAAGCCTGATCGGTTTTTTCCTCGGCAATGGCCTGATGGTGCTGATCGGCGCCTACGGGGCCATCGTCTACCAACAGCCTGACGTGGTCGAAGTGTTGCTGTTGCAGGGCTTCGCCATGGCCGCGATGGCGATGTTGCTGCTGAATATCTGGAGCACCCAGGACAACACCATCTACAACTTTGCCGTGGCCGGTTGCAACCTGCTGCGCACCCATCGGCGCAAGGCCGTCACCCTGGCCGGCGCGGTGATCGGCACGCTGCTGGCGCTGCTGGGCATGTACGAGATGCTGGTGCCTTATCTGATCCTGCTCGGCACGGTTATCCCGCCCATTGGCGGCGTGATCATGGCCGACTTCTTTTTCCGCTGGCGGGGTCGTTACCCGCGCCTGGCAGAGACGCAGTTGCCGGCGTTCAACTGGCCCGGGCTGTGTGCCTATGGCGTGGGTACTGTGGCCGCTTTCAACGCGCCATGGATCGCGCCACTGGTAGGAATCGCCGCCGGCGCGCTAACGTATGTGCTATTGATCGGCGTAACCGGCACTCGCACCGCTGACGCGCCTCTACAAGACTCATAAAGGACTCGCCCGATGCACATCATCAACGCCCGCCTGCGCAATCGTGAAGGCTTGCATGAACTGCACCTGGAAAACGGCCTGATCGCCAGCATCGCCCGCCAGACCGAGGCCCCCAGCCTGGGGCCCGAAGACATCGACGCCGGCGGCAACCTGGTGGTGCCGCCCTTTGTCGAGCCGCATATTCATCTGGACGCGACCCTCACCGCCGGCGAACCGCGCTGGAACATGAGCGGCACGCTGTTCGAAGGCATCGAGTGCTGGGGCGAACGCAAGGCCACGATCACTGAAGAGGATACCAAGACCCGCGCCCGCAAAACCCTCCAGGCCTTGGCCGCCCACGGTATCCAGCATGTGCGCACCCACGTCGACGTGACCGATCCCGCGCTCACCGCACTCAAGGCAATGCTCGAAGTGCGCGAGGAGAGCCGTCATCTGGTGGACATGCAGATCGTCGCGTTTCCCCAGGAAGGCATCGAGTCCTACCGCAACGGCCGCGAGCTGATGGAAGAAGCGATCCGCATGGGTGCCGACGTGGTGGGCGGCATTCCCCATTTCGAGTACACCCGCGACCAGGGCGTCAGCTCAGTGAAATTCCTCATGGACCTTGCGGAGCGCACCGGCTGCCTGGTGGACGTGCATTGCGACGAAACCGACGACCCGCACTCGCGTTTTCTTGAAGTGCTCGCCGAAGAAGCCCGCAGCCGCGACATGGGCGCCCGCGTCACCGCCAGCCACACCACGGCCATGGGCTCCTACGACAATGCCTACTGCGCCAAGCTGTTCCGCCTGCTCGGGCATTCGGGCATCAGTTTCGTGTCATGCCCGACCGAAAGCATTCACCTGCAGGGACGCTTCGATAATTTTCCCAAGCGCCGCGGTGTCACACGGGTCAATGAACTGCTCGAAGCCGGGATGAACGTGTGCTTCGGCCAGGATTCCATCGTCGATCCGTGGTATCCGCTAGGCAACGGCAACATCCTGCGAGTGCTCGAAGCCGGGCTGCATATCTGCCACATGCTCGGCTACCGCAACCTGCAAAGCGCCCTGGACCTGGTCACCGACAACAGCGCCAAAGCCATGGCCCTGGGCGAGCGCTACGGACTGGAGCCTGGTCGTCCGGCGAACCTGCTGGTCCTCTCGGCCGACAGCGACTACGAAGTGATCCGCAGCCAAGGCCTGCCGCTCTATTCGATTCGCAACGGTGAAGTGCTGATGAAACGGCAGATGCCGGTGGTGGAGTTCGGGCCGCAGCTAGGCTGAAATCACCAATACCTGTAGGAGCGAGCTTGCTCGCGATAGCGGTCTGTCAGTCAATGTATCTGGACCTGACACACCGCTTTCGCGAGCAGGCTCGCTCCCACAGGGGATCTGTGTCGTATACAGCTTCTGTGCTCAATGGAGATCGAATGTGGGAGCGAGCCTGCTCGCGAAGACGGCATTGACCACACCGCAAAATTTGCGCAGACGCTAAGGCACAGGCCGCGCCGCACCAAACAACCTCACCCGCACCAGCTCACCCGCCTCTTCCTCCAGCAAAATCGGCGCAGTCCCGCCCGGCATCACGACCCTGACCACGCCGGCCTTCACCCAACCCACCCGCCACGCAGCACTCGCCACGGCGCTGGCGCTGGTGCCCGACGACGCGGTAGGACCTTCGCCTCGCTCGAACACTCGGGCGGCGATTCGTCCTTCGGCTTCGAGCCACGCCCATTGCAGATTGACCCCCGCCAGACATGGATTCCCCGCCCCACCGGGCGCCGCATAGGCAATGTCGGTCAGGCGCTGCGACAGCGCCGAGGCGCGCATCTGCGCAAGGTTCGGCAATGCCGCCACATCATCGACCAACGTCACGCAGTGAGGATTGCCAATGCGCACGAACTGGCTGTAGCCCCACGCCGTGTTCAACGCCTGAAGCGCCGGTACACGGCTCACTTCGCACTGATTGAACATCACGCTTTCAATACCTTGGGCATCCACGGCCCGGGGTCCGAACAGCGGCGCACCCAAGTCCAGCCAAAAACCCTGGACGCCTTCGAATCCAGCAGCGCGAACCGACGTCGGCACCGGTGAGACGCCTTCAGGTTTGTCGTGATGAACCTGCAGCAGACACTCATCCTCGCCGGTGAGCAAGCCTTGCTCCTGAAGCGCCAGGGAGAAAATCGTCAAGCCATTGCCGCTGCGCTCGGCCAGCGTCCCGTCGGTATTGACGATCAACAGATCAAACGGTGGTTCGTCCTGGAAGGGCCCGACCAGCAGACCATCGCTGCGATGGGTCTTGGCATCCGGCGGTGCTTCGCCCGGCGCCCACGCACAAAACGCCTGCACGGCGCCGGCGCTCCAGGTTTCGCGAATTTGTGCAGCCTGGGCGGCAGACAATGGCAGGTCGATCCCCTGGGCACGGACTTGCAGCGGCGAAACAACGCCATAGATATTGCCGCGTGCATCGTAGAACTGTGTCATGGACCCAACCCGGATCGGCCAGCAAGGGCCGCTACTGTATGCCGGCGAACGCCGCCGGGCAAAGCTTGCCGGCCATCCAGGCATTCGCGTCGGCACCTTGAGGTCGCGGCGAGGTCAGTGGATATGCAAGCATAGGCCCCCGCTCGCAACACCGTACCGCACGAAAGCCAAGGACGTTTCATGACCGCCATCACTCCTCCACCTACTTTTGCTCCCGGACGCCTGGAGCAGATGTCCACCCGCATCGCCTACCTCATCGCCGGGATCGGCATCGCCGCCTGGGCACCTCTGGTGCCTTACGCCAAGGTGCGGGCGAACCTGGACGAAGGCACCCTGGGGTTGCTGCTGCTGTGCCTTGGGGTCGGGTCGATCCTGGCGATGCCGATTTCCGGCGCGCTGGCGGCACGGTTCGGCTGCCGTCGGGTGCTCAGTGGCGGCACGCTTTTGGTCTGCCTGGCGTTGCCGTTGTTGGCAACGATGAGTTCCCTGCCATGGCTGGTGGCGGCGTTGTTTTTGTTCGGCGCCGGGCTCGGCACCGTGGACTCCACCGTGAACCTGCAAGCGGTCATCGTCGAGCGCGCCAGTGGCAAGACGATGATGTCGGGGTTCCACGGCATGTTCAGCCTCGGCGGGATCATTGGCGCGGCCGGCGTCAGTGCGCTGCTCGGGCTGGGGCTTTCGCCGCTGGCGGCGACGCTGATGGTCAATGCCGTACTGTTGGTGGCGCTCTTCAAGGCGGCGCCGCACCTGCTGCCCTATGGCAGTGAAAGCTCAGGCCCGGCGTTTGCCATTCCCCACGGCGTGGTGCTGTTTATCGGCATCCTGTGCTTCATCGTATTCCTGGCAGAGGGCGCGGTGCTGGACTGGAGCGCGGTGTTCCTGACCACCGAACGCGCGGTGGATACCGCCTATGCCGGGTTGGGTTATGCCGCGTTTGCGCTGACCATGACCATCGGCCGACTGACCGGCGATTCGGTGGTGCATCGCCTGGGCGCCAAGCGCGTGATCATCTACGGTGGGTCGATTGCGGCGGCGGGCTTCCTGATGGCCACCGTCGCGCCGATGTGGCAAGCGGCGCTGCTGGGCTACGCGCTGGTCGGCGCCGGGTGTTCGAACATCGTGCCGGTGCTGTACACCGCCGTCGGCAAACAGACACTGATGCCCGAAGCCATCGCCGTGCCGGCCATCACCACCATCGGTTATGCCGGCATTCTCGCGGGGCCGGCATTGATCGGGTTCGTTGCCCATGGCAGCAGCCTGGGGATTGCGTTCGGGTTGATTGCGATGTCGTTGGTGGCGGTGGCGTTTAGCGGGAAGGTTTTGAAAGTCTGAAGCCTTGCAGATTCCCCGTGGCGAGGGAGCTTGCTCCCGCTCGGCCTGTAGGAGCTGCCGAGCGAAGCGAGGCTGCGATCTCTCCAAAGCCCATTGAGTCGAGAGCAAAAGATCGCAGGCTTCGCCAGCTCCTACAGGCCCAGCGGGAGCAAGCTCCCTCGCCACAGGGTCTCCTCACGATCAAAACCCCACGCTCGCCTGCACATAGAACGTCCGCGGCGCGCCGACGTAGATGCCCGAGTTGTTGTCGCTGGAACGGGTGTAGTACTGATGGTCGAACAGGTTCTTGATCCCGGCGCCGACTTTCAGGTTCGACAGCTGCTCGCCGAAGTCATAACCGGCCCGTGCGTTCCAGAGCATGTAGCCGGGCATGTCGCCGTATTGGCCATCGGCGCTGCCGTCGGTGATGTAGTGGTCGCTGAAGCTGCCGTCGGGATTGACGCTGTTGCCCGGTGAACGCTGCTTGGATTGGGCGAAGCCGTCGAGGTTGTAGGTCCAGCGATTGACGTCGTAGCGCAGGCCAACGGTGGCCACCTGGCGGGAGTAGAACGGCAGGTCGCGCCCCTTGAAGCTCGGGATCTGGCCTTCATAAGTCGCGCGGGTGTAGGTGAAGCCGGCGCTGACGGTCAGGCCGTCGAGGCGTGGATCGAGCGCAGCCATGTCGTAGTGCACCGACGCTTCCAGGCCCTGGTGCTTGGTGGCGCCCATGTTGGTCCAGCCGACATCGTTGCTGATGTACTGCAACTCGTCGTCGAAGTCGATGTAGAACAGCGTCACTTCGCCGCCCCACACGTCGTCGTTGTAGCGCGTACCGATCTCGTAGGTCTTGGCCTTTTCCGGGCTCAGGCCATTGGCGGTGTTGTTGCCATCTCCGCCCTGGCCCAATTGGAAATACTGCAGACTGCCAAACGAGGTTTCGTAGTTGGCAAACAACTTCCAGGCATCGGACACGTGATACATCATGCTCAGGGCTGGTAGCGGTTCGTTGCTGTCGATGCTGCGGCGCTTTTCCTGCACGGGGTTGCCGGCGGTGTCGCGCACAGGTCGGTCGTGCCATTCGGTGCTGATGCTTTCGAAGCGGATGCCCGGGGTGATGGTCCACTTGCCAACGTCAATCTTGTCATCGATGTAGACCGCGTGGGCTTCGGTGCCACCGGTCCGGTCCTGGTAAACGTGGCCGTCGGAACCCGGACGCACCACCGGTTCGTTATTGCGCAGCGCCAGGCGGCTGGCCTCTTCGTGCATGCCTTCCTTGAGGTAGCGGTAACCGACGCTGGCTTCCTGGGTGGTGGGCCCGAAATCAAACACATGGGAAACCCGAGGCTCGATGCCAAAGGTGTAATAGGTACGCGGGTAGGACACCAGGTTGCGCTGGTCCCGGGAAGCAATGGTGCTGCCACGGTAGCTGTCCGAGTAATAGGTCAGCACCTCGGCCTGGGTGCGATCGCTGATTTCGCGGATCCACTTGAAGGACACGTCCTTGCGCCGACCGCTGAAATTGTCCCAGTCGCGGTCGGACTGGTACGGGTCCGCGTCGTACTGGGCCTGGGTCAGGCCGCCGGGCATGTCGGCCTTGGCGTCGTAATAATGGAAATTCAACGAGAAGTCATCGACATCGGTCGGTGCCCAATGGGTCTTGAGAATGACGTCGTCGATGTCGTTGTCGTTATTGCTTTTGCGATAACCGTTGCCGTTGACGCCGGAGTACAACAGCGCCACGCCCAGGCCGTTGTCAGCGGTGCCGCCGAGGAACGCCGTGTCGATGTGCTTCCAGCCGCCGCGCTGGGAAGTCTCCAGGGTGCTGCCGATTTCCCCGGTGGCTTTTTCCGGAATGGCGCGGGTCACGAAGTTGATCACCCCGCCGACGTTCTGCGGCCCGTAGCGCACCGACCCGGCACCGCGCACCACGTCGATGCTGTCCAGGTTGCCGGAGGAAATCGGCGCCATGGACAGTTGCGGTTGGCCGTACGGCGCGAACGCCGCAGGTACACCGTCGATCAACACCGTGGAGCGTGGCGACAGGCGCGAGGTGAGGCCGCGCACACCGACGTTCAGGGAAATGTCACTGCCGCCCGTCCCGTTGGCGTCCTGCACTTGCACACCGGGCACGCGACGCAGCACATCGCCGACGTTCATGGCGCCCTGCTCGACCATCGCTTCGCGGCGGATCACCGTGCGGGCGCCGGCGTGGTTCTGCACCACTTCGGCATTGGCGTCGCCGAGCCAGTCACCGACCACCTGGATGTCGGTGGTGCCCAACTCCAGCGGGCCCGCCGTCGGCGCTGGCAGAATGGTCACCGAGCCTTCATCGATCTGGTATTGAAGGCCGCTGCCCCGCAACAGTTGGCTGAGCGCCGTCTCCGGGGACAAGCTGCCTTCCACCGCCGGCGCGTGCTTGCCAGCCACCAATTCCGGACTGAAGAAAACCTGCAGCGAGGTCTGCTGGCCCAGTTGGCTCAGCGCCTGGCCCAAGGGTTGCGCCTGGATATGGATCGTTGTGGTGACCTGATCGGCAAAAGCCTGCGGCAACCCGGCGCTGACAGCCAGGCTCAGGGCCAGCGGCAGCCAGCGTACGGGGAGGCGTTTGTTGTTTTTGGCGGAAGTTTTCACGTCGAACCTTGTCCTGTCGAATCGCAAGAATACGCGTCTGTTAATGCAAACCAGTTGCAGTTGGACAAGAAGACGAAGAACTCGAAAAAAACCTGAATCTATTTCGAAATTATTTCCTGGCTGCCGTCATCCAGCGTGCGCACGGCCACCGGCAGAATGTTCGGCAAGGCCTTGAGCAGCGCCTCGGGGTTGTCCGAACGAAACACGCTGGTCAGGCGCAGGTTGCCCACCGATGCGCTGGCGACCCGCAGGGGCTTGGCGCGATAACGGGACACTTCCTGCGCTACTTCACTCAATGGCGCATTGTTGAACACCAGTTTGCCGTTGCGCCATGCGGTGACTTCACCGGCATTGATCGCATAAGGCGACGCGACCTTGCCCTGGGCATCGATTCGAGTACCGAGGCCCGCCGTGAGGTTGACCGGCATGTCGCGACCCTGGACCCGGACGCTGCCCTGCTCCACCGCCACCCGGGAACCGTCGATATCGCGGCGCACATCGAAGCGCGTACCGGTGACCGTCACCTGGCCGTTGCCCGCGTCCACGGTGAACGGACGCCCCGTGTCATGCTCGACGCTGAACAGCGCCTCGCCCTCGACCAATTCCACCCGGCGCTGGTGGTGCGCGAACTGGACGCGCACGCGGCTACGGCTGTTGAGGTCGATCGCCGAACCATCCGGCAAGGCGACATGCCGACGTTCGCCCAGTGCCGTGGCAAATTCACCACGGTAATCGCCCGGAGCGTCCAGGCCACTGAACAGCCCCAACCCGAGTGCCGCCGCCAGCAACCCTGCGGCCACGGCAAAACGCAGCAGCGGTCGGCGCTTCGCACGTTCGGCGGGGCGCTCGCACAACGCTTGCAGGCGCTCCTTGGGCAACAGATCCGTTGCGCTCCAGATCCCTTGAAGCAGTTGAATTTCGTTGCGATGGTTGGGGTGTTCAGCCAGCCAGGCATCGAAACGCTGGCGCTCCTCGACGTTCATGACCGGGTTTTGCAAACGCACGAACCATTGCGCCGCCTCGTCGCGAACCCTGTCCTGCCCGCACGGGCATTCACGGCTATCCATCATGGAAGGTCCTGTGGCTCAGGTGGAAGAAGACGACGGGTCATTGCTCTGGCCCGTCCAGGCGATCGCGCAGATGGCGCAAGGTGCGGATCATATACTTTTCCACCATGTTTTTTGACAGCCCCAGGCGTTCGGCGATTTCCGCCTGGGTCAGCCCCTCGATCTTCTGCCAGACAAACACCGTGCGGCAGTTGGCCGGCAGTTCGGCCAGTGCCCGCTCGATGGAGTCCGCCAGTTGGATCGCGTGCATGTAGTGCTCCGGGTCGCCCGCAAGCGATGGGGTGTCGAACGCCACTTCCTCCAGGGCGCCCCGTCGATCTTCACGCCGATAACCATCCACCGCAATATTGCGCGCCGTCTGGTGCAGGTAGGCCCGTGGCTGCTCCACTTGCGCCGAATCGGATTCAAGCACCCGCACGAAGGTGTCGTGGGCCAGGTCCTCGGCCTGCTGGCGATTGCGCAGGCGACGGGTCCAGGTGCCGATCAACTCTTCGTAATGCTCGAAAAAGCCGGGTCTGCGAGGCAGCTTGGGGATCATCGCGGCGCGCTATGGGGACGGGGCGTGAATAGTAATGCTTCCTATTAATAGGAAGCAAACGCCGCCCGACCGGCTGGCACGAAATTAAAGTGTGGGAGTGAGCCTGCTCGCGAAAGCGGTGGGTCAGTCAATAATTTTATTGACGGTCGGTCCGCCTTCGCGAGCAGGCTCGCTCCCACAGGGGCAGGTCAGAACCGGCACACCGCAGCAGCCCCCGTGTCGGTCGGCATGACGTGCTCGGGCGGCACCACGACGACTTCGCCGCCTTGCCGGGTCACCGCCAGGATCAGCTCATCCAGCACGTCCGGGGCCTGTTCGTCGCCCGTCTCGTCGATGATCAACCGGCCCTTGTCCGGGTCGAGCTGGCCGGGAACCTGGCGCTCCGCCTCCACCAGCAACAGCGCCACGCGGCTTTCCCAGGCAGCCTTGGCAATGCCTGCCAAGTTCTCCAGCGCCCGTCCCTGCCCCACCGCGACACCGTAGCGATTGAGGCTGTCGACAACGCGGTCGGCGTGGCTGTGGGCCATGAGTTTCGAGCAGTGGACGCGCAACTCTTCCACGCTCAGACGCGAGGGGTCGCCCTCGATGCCCTGCGCCAGCAAGTTCTGGTTATGGCTGACCGCACGGAACACCGCCTGGTTTTCCGGCAAGGCCACCAGAATCATCGGCAGGCCTGAAGGTTGCGAATGGTATTGCAGGATCGCCTTGTCCACGGCGCGGAAAAAACGTTCGCGGTCCAGGTTGATTTCGTCCTGCTTACCGCCGCCGGCGGCCTCATGCATCATCGCATCGCCGCGTTCGCCGCTGCGGCTGAAACCGTTGGGGAAGCCCTGCTGGTCACCTGGCGTCAGCTCGTCACCGAGCGCCTCGTTC
>Ga0307412_10001496_pt1 | contig 12973 bp, 8 predicted proteins | sample DK1Cmetagenome_3_FD_203823 | JGI IMG/M metagenome (GOLD analysis project Ga0307412, IMG submission 203823) | Maize rhizosphere microbial communities from greenhouse at UC Davis, California, United States - DK15-C-1 | ecosystem: Host-associated > Plants > Roots > Rhizosphere > Soil | place: USA...
GACAGGACATACCACCTCGCATGGCGCATGTTCGCAATGCATGCACGGCACGGGCTGGTGATAGGTGAGCGGCGTCGCCGGCGTGCCTTCGTGGTAGCGGTCGACGCGTATCCAGTGCATCCGCCGGCCGCGCACGACTTCCTCCTTGCCGACCACGGGAATGTTGTTCTCCGCCTGGCAGGCGGCCGTACAGGCGTTGCATCCGATGCAGGCGGCGAGGTCGATGCTCATGCCCCAGCGGTATTCGCCGGCGGGTCTGGCGGGGTAGAGGCTCGCGGGCGCCGTGGGAGCCGGGTAGTTCGGTGGCGAGGCCGGCGTGCCGGCACGGACGATGTCGCGGCCTTCCATGCTTTGCTGCCGCTGCGTCGTGGCCAGCGTCTCCCGGCGGCCCAGGCGCGTGAGCGTGGCGCCGGCGGTGCGCCATGCATCGTCGCCACCGCGCAGCGGGTACGCGTCGTGGCCGACACCGGCACCCAGGCCGTTGCGCCGTCCATGACCGAGGGTGAGGGTCACGGTGGTGTCCGCCTGGCCGGGGACGATCAGTACGGGGGCTTCGATGGAGCGACCGGCTACGTCGATTCGCACCACGTCGCCATCCTCAAGCGCATGGCGCCCGGCGAGCGCCGACGATACCAGCGCGGCGTTACCCCAGGTGAGCGACGTCACCGGGCGCGGAAGCTCCTGCAACCATGCGTTCTCCGCATGGCGGCCGTCCCATGTCCATTCGTCGGGACGGAACACGATATCGATGCCCCGGCCATCGTTCGATGCAGGCGCGACGGGCGCTGGCTTCGCGCCGGCCGGGGCTGGCGTCCGCGTGTCCTCGAACACGCCCTCCCGTAACGCCTCCGTCCATGTGTCCTCGTTCGCGAGCACGGCGTTCCACGTCGTGCGCACGAGGCCGCGCGGGTCATCGGTGACACCGCCGAGAAGCAGCTCGATCACATCGTGCACGGAGCGTCCGTCGACGAGCGGTGCGAGCACCGGTTGCACGATGCTGACGCTACCGTCCAGCGCACGCAGGTCCGACCAGGCTTCGAGCGGATGCAGGGCGGGAAGATGCCATCGCGAACACGAGGCCGTCTCGTCACGGTACCTGCCCAGGTGCACCGTATGCGGCACGCGCGCCGCCGCTTCCGCGAAGCCGGGGAGGGTGTAGGCCGGGTTGCAGTCCAACGCGATCACGGTGTCGACGCGCCCGTCGCGCATGTCGTCGAGCAGGGTCGCGAGGTCCTCCGTCGACGACAGGACCGGCGTCGCCGTGCGTACGGTGACGCCATCGTTATCCAGCGTCCGATTGATGGCATCGGCCAGCGCATGGACCTCGGCGGGCTGGTACGGTCCCGCCGCCACGAGCGACGCACCGCGGTGGGCCTTCAGGTCGGCGGCGATCATCTCGACACGATGCCGTGACCGCGCATCGAGTGCGGGTGCAGGCGATGCCGTGGCGCCGGTCGCGGCGGCGAGCGCACCGGTGATCGCGACGATGTCGCCCGGCGATGCGGCCCATGCATGGTCCGCGTTGCGGCCCGTGAGTGACGGCGTCGGCTCGATCGCATAGAGGCGCGCCATGTCCTCCGTGTGCACGCGCCGCGCCGCGAAATCCCGTGCGTGACGCAGGTGCCGGGGCGACGTGCCCAGCAGGTCGGCATCGAGGCTGACGATGATCATTGCTTTCGAAAGGTCGTAGAGGTGGTCTGGCGGGCGCCCCATCGCCGGCTCGTGCACGTGCCAGCGCGCGGCCGGATAGCGCGCGAGCAAGGCCTCCCGTTGGCGGGCGAGGGTGGGCGAGAGCAGTGCCCCGGAGATGACACGCAAGCCGGCCCCCGTCGCGCCGAACCGTTCACGCATCGCGGCGGCCTCGCCGTCGAACGCCGCCCAACTCGACGGTATGTCGTCGTGGCGCGGCGCGTTGGAACGGGCAGGGTCCCACAGGTCCAGGATCGCCGCCTGGAGCCGCGCATCGCTTCCGCCAAGGCTCGATGGATGGCGCGGGTTACCGTCGATCCTGATCGGCCGTCCATCGCTCAGTTGCACGACGACACCCACGACGTCGCCCGCGCTGGTCAAGGCCGTGGCATAACGGGCCGAGGCGGGTGTGGAACGGCCGCCCCGGCCGAGTTGCGGCACGATGCGTTCCGGCGGTGGCCCCGAACATCCCGTCAGCCCGGCCAGGGCCAGCGAGGCGCCGAGCAGGCGAAGGAACTCGCGGCGTCCCATCATGGGCTCCATCGCGGCGAGCGTCGGCAGCGGATCGTACGTGCTCATCGGTGGCACACCGAACAGTCGGTGAGGCGCCGGCGATCGATCCGGTACGCGTCCACCAGTTCGATACCCAGCCGGTCGTCGCGCGGATCGGGTTCGTGCATGGCGAAGACCTGGTCGCGCGGCCGCACCGCTTCCTCCGGATGGCGGTGGCAGTCGAGGCACCACTTCATCGACAGCGGCGCTTCCCGGCGCATCAGCGGCATCCGGTCCACGCGTCCATGGCACGACACGCACCCGACGCCCTTGGCGACATGGATCGAATGGTCGAAGTAGACGAAATCGGGCAGGTCGTGCACACGCTTCCAGTGCAGCGGAACACCGCTGCGCCAGCTGTCGACCAGCGGCGCGAGCACGGGCTGGTCGGTAAATAATTGCGAATGGCAGGTCATGCAGGTGGACACCGGCGGAATGCCGGCGAAAGCGTCTTTCTCCACGCCACCGTGGCAATACCGGCAATCGAGGCCGACCTCGCCCACGTGGTGCTGGTGACTGAAGGGAACCGGCTGTTCCACGGCCTCGTCTTCGCGGTTCGGTTCGCCGGTGACGCCCCGCCATACCGCGATACCGGCCACGGCGGATACCAGCAGTGCGAGGAGCACCAGCTTTGCGTAGAGACCGGAGCGTGGGTGGAATATCTGTGCCATCTCCCCTCGTCGGTCCTGCGTGACCCTGTAGACGCTAGTCGCGAAACCGTGCGCGCTTCGTGAAACAGGAGGCGGCGTGCGCTCTCCTGAAGGGTTCGAGACCCTGCGTCCACGCGTGCTTCATGGCCGCCATGCGACATCAAGCGCACCTCACTACCACCGGGTGACCACGATGACGACCCTTTCGAAATGCATGTTCGCGACCTCGCTCGCCATGGCGCTTGCCTGTGGTGGCGCGTTGCACGCCCAGACCAATCCGGCCCAGGCCGAACGCGCCGCTCCGGCGCCGTCCGCCAAGTCCAATGCGCCCGATGCCTTCTTCGTACAGGAGGCCAGCGCCTCGGGATTGGCCGAAGTGAACCTCGGCAAGCTGGGCGCGAACCAGGGACAATCCAGCGCGGTGAAGACCTTCGGGCAACAGATGGTCGACGACCACACCAAGGCGAACGAGGAATTGAAGACGATCGCCTCGGGCAAATCGATCGAGGTCTCCGCCATGCCGCCACCGGACTCGGCCAAGGCCGCCGTGGCCATGGCCAAGTTGAGTGGAAATGAATTCGACAGCGCCTTCAAGCAACGCATGGTCAAGGACCACGAGAAGGCCGTGAAGCTCTTCAGCAAGGAGTCCTCCAGCGGCAAGGACCCGGAACTGAAGGCGTTCGCCACCAAGACGCTTCCGACCCTGCAGCACCATCTAGAACTAGCCCGGCAGTTGCCATGAGGTGAGGGTCAGGGCAAGGTGATCGAGGTCGAGCGTGGCGTCTTCATGGCGCAGGTATCGCGCAGGTGGATGAGCGTCCGCTCGACCCTTTCTTCCGTCTGCGCCGCCGTCGTATCCACGGGTACCACCGATTCATAGCCGCGGACATGGGCGTCCAGCACGGTCGCGAGGATGCATGAATCGGTGGCGATGCCGGTGACCACGAGACGGCGCACGTCGAGGAACGAAAGCAGCGATGGTAGCGCCGTCTCGAACAATGCCGAGTGCCTCGGCTTCACCAGCTTCAGGTCGGTGGGCGCGGGAGCCAGCGCGTCGGCGACCTCGCGGCCCGCACCTCCGGAACCACGCACGAAATCCAGCAGCTCGTCGAATCCGTCCTGCCATCGGCTGAAATTGTCGTTGACGTAGATCACCGGCGCGCCGTGTGCGTGGAAGCGGTCGCGCAAGGCCGCGATCGCAGGGACGATGGCCTTGGTGTGCGTGGCGAGTTCGTCCCCGCCGGGGAAATCGAACGTGTTGAATACATCCAGGATCAACAGGGCGGGCGAACGGCTCAAGCGATACCTCCTTCGGAGTCAATCGATCCAGCCGGCGAGCACCTCGCGCAAGGTCTGCCGGATGACGCCGCGCCGGTCGGGATCGCCCTGGGCCAATGCGGTCATGTACGCGCGTGCCTGGGACCAGGTGATGTGCGGGGGCAGGGGCGGTACGTCAGGGTCGGTCAGGAATTCGATGACGACGGGACGGTCGGCGGCGAAGGCTTCCTTCCACCCTTCCGTGATGCGCGTGGGGTCGTCGACGCGTATGCCCTTGAAGCCGAGCATCTCGCCGTAGCGCGCATAGGGGAAATCCTCGACGTCCTGCGCCGCCGGATACTTCGGATCGCCGGCCAATGCCCGTTGCTCCCACGTCACCTGGTTCAGGTCGTGGTTGACCAGCACCATGACCACCAGGCAGGGATTGCTCCAACGCTTCCAGTACTGCTTGATCGTGACCAGTTCCGCATTTCCGTTCATCTGCATGGCGCCGTCGCCGACGATCGCCAGTACCGGGCGGTCGGGATGCGCCATCTTGGCGGCGATGGCATAGGGCACGGCGCTGCCCATCGTGGCGAGCTTGCCGGACACCGAGGCCATCATGTCTTCGCGGATCTTCATGTCGCGCGCGAACCAGTGGGTATTGGACCCGCTGTCGCCGGTGACGATGGCACGGTCCGGGAGCAGCGGGGAAAGTTCCCAGAACACGCGCTGCGGATTGATCGGCGAAGCCGGTTCCATCGCCTTCAGTTCCAGGGCGCGCCACCACTTGCGCACGTCCACTTCGATCCGTTCGCGCCAGGTCGTGTCTTCCTTCGTTTTCAGCAGGGGCAGCAGGCGCCGCAGCGTGGCCGCGGCGTCGCCGATGAGGTTGACCTCCGTGGCGTATCGCATCGACACGTTGCGCGGCTCGATGTCGATCTGGACCGCACGCGCCTGCCCATCGGCGGGCAGGAACTCGGAATAGGGGAAGGTGGTGCCGACCATCAGCAAGGTGTCGCACTCGTCCATCAGGCGCCAGCTGGGCTTGGTGCCGAGCAGGCCGATCGAGCCGGTGACGAAGGGCAGGGCATCGGGCAACACCGCCTTGCCCAAGAGCGCCTTCGCCACGCCGGCCTGCAGGACGTCCGCCACCTGGATCACTTCCGCACCCGCGCCCAGCGCGCCGGCACCGACCAGGATGGCCACCTTCGATCCCGCGTTGAGTATCTCCGCCGCGCGCCGCAGTTCGTCGTCGCTGGGAGCGGGCAGGGCCTCCGCGTGGCCGACACCGGAATAGACGTTGCCGTGGGCGCGTGGTGGGCTCGGCACCGCCGGGCTTTCCTGCACGTCGTTCGGAACGATCACGCAGGTGACCGCACGCTCGGCCTTGGCGATGCGCACGGCGCGGTCGATCACGTGACGCATCTGTGCCGGGCTGACCACCGTCTCGACATAGGCGCAGACGTCCTTGAACAGGTTGTGCAGGTCCACCTCCTGCTGGTAGTCGCTGCCCAGCGCGGATCGCGCCTGCTGGCCGATGATGGCGACGACGGGCACATGGTCCATTTTCGCGTCGTACAAGCCATTGAGCAGGTGGATGGCACCGGGCCCGGACGTGGCCAGGCATACGCCGACCTCGCCGGTGAATTTCGCATGGCCGGCCGCCATGAAAGCGGCCATTTCCTCGTGCCGGACGCGCACGTAATCGAAACGGTCGGCCGCGCGTCCCATCGCGCCCATGATGCCGTTGATCCCGTCGCCGGGATAACCGAATACACGCCGGATGCCCCACGCGCCGAGTCGTTCCAGGAGGAAGTCGCCGGTGGTCTTGCCCACTATTCGATCTTCCCGTAGCTCTTCATCACTTCCTGCGGACCGCCGTATTCCTGGTCGTCCAACTGGTCGATGACCTCCATCACTTCGCGCGGCGCACCGTTGGATCGCGCGCTCTGGACGAGCGTCGCCTTGTCGGCCGGATAACTCACGCCTTCCAGGTAGTTCTGGATGTTCGCCGGGGATTTGCCACCTACACCTCGTGTCATGATGTCCACCTCTGTGTGCAAGATGGACGCACGCTCGCAGAAGGGGCGTGATCGCGACGTCGCACGCACTTGTGCGCCGAACTCACATTTCTGACCGATGCCTCGTTCGGTGTCGTCCGCGCGCTGTCGACATCGCGCCTGTGCCGCCTTCACGCCCCATGGCCTACCGTCGTGACTTTGCCGACACGCGGAGTGAACCCATGAAAGCCGTCGTATTCCATGCCATCGGTGACATCCGGCTGGACGAGGTGTCCGAGCCGTCCATCGAATCCGAAACCGACGCCATCGTTCGCCTCACCTCGTCCGCCATCTGCGGAACCGACCTGCACTTCATTCGCGGCACGATGGCGGGAGTCGAGCCCGGCACCATCCTTGGTCACGAAGGCGTGGGCGTGATCGAGGCGCTCGGCGACGGCGTGCGCAATCTCGAAGTCGGCGACCGTGTCGTCGTGCCGTCGACCGTCGCCTGCGGCTATTGCTCGTACTGCCGCGCCGGTTACTACGCGCAGTGCGACAACGCCAATCCCAACGGGCCCGGCACGGCATTCTACGGTGGCCCGAAGGAGGCCGGCGGGTTGAACGGGATGCAGGCCGAGAAGGTCCGCGTGCCTTTCGCCAACGTCAACCTGGTGAAGCTGCCGGACGAGGTGAGCGACGACGAAGCCATCCTCATCTCCGACATCTTCCCCACCGGCTATTTCGGCGCAGATCTCGCGGACATCAAACCAGGGCATACGGTGGCCGTGCTCGGCTGCGGCCCCGTGGGCCAGTTCACCATCGCCTCGGCGAAGCTGCTGGGCGCCGGCCGCATCTTCGCCATCGACCAGCATGAGGACCGCCTTGCGATGGCGCGGGCACAAGGCGCGGAAACGGTGGATTTCAGCCGTGAAGACCCGGTGGAGACGGTGAAGCGGCTGACCGGCGGCGTCGGCGTGGACGCGGTGATTGACGCGGTCGGCGTGGACGCCCAGCATGCACATGATGGTCCGGCGGCGGGAAAGCCCGCCCCGGGCGAGGCGAAGGACGCATCGCCCGCGGCCAGGACCGATGGTCCCGCGTGGGAAGCCGGCGATGCGCCGATGCAGGCACTGGCATGGGCGGTCGAGATGGTGGCCAAGGCGGGAACCGTATCGATCATCGGCGTGTATCCACCCACGGACAACCTGTTTCCCATCGGCGCCGCCATGAACAAGAACCTCACCATCCGCATGGGCAACTGCAACCACCGCAAGTACGTGCCCATGCTCGTGGAGCTGGTGCGCTCGGGCCAGGTGGTGCCGACTCGGATACTGACCCAGCGCGAACCATTGGCCGGAGTAATCGATGCGTACGAGGCGTTCGACCAACGCCGGCCCGGTTGGATCAAGGTGGAACTGCAGCCGGGACATGCCTCGGCCGAGGGCCGGAATGGCTGACCAGGAAACGCCGCGCACGCTCGGTGAAGCCGGCTTCCGCCGTGAAGCCGGGCATGCGTTGAGCACGCCATTGGGAAGCCTGCTGTTGCAGGCGGAACTGATCGATCATTACCTGCGCCAGGAAAAGGTTCCGCAGGCGCGGGAAGCGGTGACCGCGCTGCTTCGCGACTTCGACGCCTTCGGCCACCACTTCCGTTCCGTGTTTTCCGCGATGGCCGACATCGCCGAGGGAGGTACGGAACACGGCAGTCCGCGCGAGTGCCTTACGGAGGCGCTGGCGGAACTGGGCGAAGAAGCCGTCGCCATCGACTATCGTGGCCTCACGCCGAGCGTGTCGGTGCCTGTGGCGGCCTTGACGGCACTGATGCGCCGTCTCGCCCTGCTGGCTACGGAAACGCACGCGAGCGCCGTGACGCTCACGGGTACCGTGGCGGGCGGGGAATGCCTGTTGTCGTTGACCGGCGTGGGGGGCGATCCGCTCGCGGAAGAAAAGCAACCGTTCGAATCGGATCGCAGCCTGCACCTGTGGACGGCCAGTGAAATCGTCGCCCGCCACGGCGGCCGCCTGGCGATCACGGCAGCCACCGAGGTGAACGTCCTGGTCATCCTGCCGATCGCCTAGCTTCCCGCGGCAGTGGCCCGCCCGGCGGCGACCTGGGTCAGGGCGGCGAGCAAGGCGCGCATCGACACCGGCTTGCTGAGGTGGGCATCGAAGCCTGCCTGCAAGGCCATGCGCTCGTCCTGCAGCCGTCCGAAACCGGTCAATGCGATAGCCGCGACATGCTTCGCCGTGTCCGACTGGCGTACCCGCCGGATCAACTCGAGGCCGTCCATACCCGGCATGCCGATGTCCGACAGCAGGGTATCGAAGCGGCCCGTGTCCAACAGCGCCAGGGCCTCCGGGCCGGACTGGACCGCGCTGACTTCCGCACCCTCCATCTGCAGGAGTTCCGCGAACGGGCCCAGCAGTTCGGCGGAATCGTCGACCATGACGATGTGGCGGCCGGCAAGGGCCTTCGCTGCCGACGACTCGGTCGATTCGGAAGGCATCGGCACGTGGTCCGCGCGCAAGGGCAGTCGGACCACGAAAGAGGACCCTTTTTCGGGTCCCTCGGAACGGGCGGTGACCGTCCCGCCATGCAGTTCGACGAGGTGCCGGACCAGCGCCAGGCCGATGCCCAGGCCGCCGCTCGCCCGGTTCCTGCGGTTGGAACCTTGCTCGAACATGTCGAAGACCCGGGCGACGAGGTCCGGGGTCATGCCGATGCCGTCGTCCTCCACCAGCAACACGGCTTCGTCCTCCTGCTGTTCCAGGACGACCCTGATGTGACCGCCTTCACGCGAGAACTTGGCCGCGTTGTTGAGCAGGTTCCAGACCACCTGTTCGATCCGGACCGTGTCCGCCACCACCACGACGTCCTCCCGTGGCACACGCAGGTCCAGTTCGACGTGGCGGCCCGCGAGATCCTTGGCGATGCCGTCGGCGATCCGCCGGATGCAGTCGGACAGGTTCACCGGCGAGACGTTCAGGGCGAGCTTGCCGGTGTTCACCCGCGACATGTCGAGCAGGTCGTCGATGATCTGTGCCTGGCCCTCCACCGTCTTGCGTATGGCATCGGCGGCGCGGCGCAGGCCGGGATCGTCCTTCGCCGTGGCGGCACGCGCGACGAGTTCCGCGTTCATGATGATCAGGTTGAGCGGATGCTTCAGCTCATGCGACATGACCGCGAGGAATTCGTCCTTGAGTTCGACCGCGCTCTGCGCCTGTCGCCGAAAGGCTTTCTCGGCATTGAGCAACTCCTCGCGCTCGCGCTCGCGTTCCTTCTCCAGGGTGACGTCACGCGCGATCTTGGCGAAGCCATGGAAGCCCCCCTGGTGCAAGGGCGTGGTGATGCCGCTGCAGAAGATGCGCTGTCCACCGGCGCGGACATGCCAGCGATCGTCGGTGGCGCGTCCTTCGGTTCGGGCCTGTTCCATCTCCCGGCGGAACGCGCCGCGTTCGCGGTCTTCCGGCGTGAAGATGAGGTCGCCGTGGTGGCCGATGGCATCGAAAGCCGAGTAACCGAAGATCCGCTCGGCGCCCTTGCTCCACGAGGTGATGATGCCCTCGGCATCGGTGGTGATGATGGCGTAGTCGGTGGCGCTGTCGGCGACGAGCCGCATGCGCTCGTCGCTGCTGCGCGCCGCTTCCTCGGCGGCCCTGCGCCGGGTGATGTCGATGAAGGTGAGCACCGCGCCTTCGATGCGATCCTCCGAGGTGCGGTAGGGCAAGATCCGAACGATGTACCAGCGCCCGCCCTGGCTTCCGACTTCGCGCTCGATCGTGCGTAGCGACTGGAAAGCCTGGGAAGCATCGGAAGCCAGTTCCGGGTAGTCGAGGCTGTGGTTGAGGTCGAGCAGTGAGCGGCCCACGTCGGCGGCGATCAGGCGGAACACATCGGCGGCCCGCGGCGTGAAACGCTTGATGCACATGTCCCGGTCGACGAACACGGTCGCGATATCGGTCGAGGCCACGAGATTGTGCAGATCGTCGTTGACCTTGGCGGTCTCCTCCACCTTGAGCTTCAACTCGTGGTTGACCGTGATCAGTTCCTCGTTGATCGACTGCAATTCTTCCTTGCTGGTTTCCAGTTCCTCGGTGGCGGAGCGAAGCTCCTCGTTGATCGACTGGAGTTCCTCGTTCGAGGCCTTCAGTTCCTCACCGGAGGTCTCCGATTCCTCGATGGTCAGTTGCAGCTGTTCCTTGGCCCGTTTCAGCTCGTCCTCGAGCTGCAGCAGGAGGGGCGTTTGCTCGTTCTCACCGTCGTCGCCGGCGGAAGGGTCGCGCGGTTGGGACTCATGGAACACCACCAGCTGGTAACCGGCGTCGCTGTCCTGGTCTCGCACGGGACGCACCTCCACGGCAACCGCCACGGGCTTGCCATCGCGTTCGGTGACGACGGAACGCGAGCGCACCGGCGTTCCCTCCTGCGACGACCGGAACAACGAGGTCCGCAGTTCGAGGCGGAGTTCCGGCACGATCAGGGACGTCAATTGGTAGGATGGGGCACCGCCCGTCAGCCGCAGGTAAGGCCCGGCATTCTCCGCCATGTGGGCGATGTGACCGTCGCGATCCACGAGGATGCTCGGTGGCACGTGGTCCTCCACGGCCTTGCGATGCACCTCGGCCAGGGAACGGGCGTTGCGCTCGTGGGCCGCGGATGCCGCGACGAGGGAGCCGGCGGCGGATTGCTGCGGCAGCTGGCGGGTCGGGGCTTGCAGGTAGAGACCGGTGCGCCCGATCGCGGTGGCGCGGTAGATCCGGTTCTTCTTGTCCACCGGGGTGAACAGCTTGGAAGCCATGTCGGCCGATTCCGAACTGCCCAGGAACAGGTAGCCACCCGGCCGCAGGGCGAAATGGAACATTTCCAGCACGTGCGCCTGGATGTCGCGGTTGAGATAGATCAGCAGGTTGCGGCAACTGATCAGGTCGAGCTTCGAGAACGGTGGGTCCTGCAACACGTTGTGCCGGGCGAACAGTACTTTCTCGCGGAGCGGCTTCGGCACACGGAAGAAATTGTCGTCGCGCACGAGGAAGCGGCTGACGCGGGCAGGCGTAATGTCGGTGACGACGGCGGAGGGATAGCAGCCCTGCCGTGCATAGGTGATGGCGTCATCGTCGATGTCGGTGGCGAATACCTGCACCGTCGCGTCCGCCGGTGCCGCTTCGGTCAGCAGCATGGCCAGCGAATACGCTTCCTCGCCGGTCGCGCAGCCCGGAATCCATGCGCGGACGCGCGAATGCTCGCCGGCCGCGGCGAACAACTGCGGGATGACGGACTCTTCCAGTGCGTCGAACGCCTCGCGGTCGCGAAAGAAGTTCGTGACGCTGATGAGCATGTCCTTGAGCAGGGCCGGGCGTTCGTGGGGATGGTCGTGGAGGTAGTCGCGGTATTCCTCCAGCGTGTGCAACCCGTTGACCTGGAGGCGCCGCTCGATGCGGCGCAGCACGGTGGCGCGCTTGTAGGCGCGGAAATCGTGGCCCGTCTTCGCGCGCAGGATCAGCATGATGTCGCGCAGTGCGTCCTCGTCGAGCGCGGGACGCGTGGTGGTTTCCCCGTCGGCGTCGTCCGATGCCGGTATGGTCTCCAGCAGGGCGATCCGGGATGCTTCACGCGCGAGGCTGAGGATGCGCTCGGGCAACTCGGCCACCGGCAACACGATGTCGACGGCGCCCGTCGCGATCGCCGCTCGTGGCATCTGGTCGTACTCCGCGTCGTCCGGATGTTGCGCGAGGGTGATGCCCCCGCGCTCGCGGATACGCGCGATGCCGACCGAGCCATCCGCTCCGGTACCGGTGAGGATGACCGCGAACGCCCGTTCGCGGTGGACCTCGGCGAGGGCGCGGAAGAAGAAATCGATGGAAACATGCTTGCCCTGGGACCGTTCCAGGTCCACCAGGCGCAGGTAGCCGTCGTTCATCGAGAGGCCCTTGCGCGGTGAGATCACGTAGACCTCGTTCTTGCGCAGGAGAACCGGTTCCACGACCTGGATGACGCGCATCGCCGTGGACCGTTGCAGGATGCGGTCGGCGATGCTGTCGTGACGCGGGGACAGGTGCATCACGATGACGATGGCCATCCCCGGTTCCGCGGGCATGGCTTCGAGGAACTTGCCCAGCGCGGCGAGTCCGCCAGCGGACGTGCCGATGCCCACCACCGGGAAGTCCAGGCTGCTCGTGCGGATATGGGGATCGGCTTCCGGATCTGGCGGCAGGGGTGACTGGGACATCGAGCGGGCCTTCGATAGCGAGGGGTCGATTCTCCCTCATGTGCCCCGGAATTGGGACCTGGACCGGCCTGGCGGGGCACCACGGTACCGGGCCAGCTTGTTGTAGATCGTCTTGGTGCTGATCCCCAGCCGCCGCGCCGCCGCCGTGCGATCGCCCTTGCACGCGGCCAGCGCGCGCAGGATCGCCTCTCGTTCGATGTCGGCGAGGGTGTCCGTCGTCGACGCGGTGCCGTGCACGGCCACCAGCGACTCGACCGGCCGCTGCAGCACGAGCAGGTCGCCGCCCTGGAGATACGCCCGCTGGACGATCTGGCGCAGTTCGCGCACGTTGCCGGTCCACGCGTACCCCTGCAAGGCGTCGAAGGCGCGGACCGCGAAACGCCTGGCCGTGCCGTATTCCGCATTCAACTCGTCCAGGATGCCGTGCGCGATCACCTCCACGTCCTGTGGTCGCTCGCGCAGGCCAGGCATGCGGAGTTCGTAACCGGCCACGCGAAAATACAGGTCGGCGCGCAAGCGGCCCTCGGCCACCGCATCGCGCGGCACCCGGTTGGTCGCGGTGATCAGGCGCACGTCCACCTTGCGCGGCGAACGG
>Ga0307412_10001498_pt1 | contig 12970 bp, 7 predicted proteins | sample DK1Cmetagenome_3_FD_203823 | JGI IMG/M metagenome (GOLD analysis project Ga0307412, IMG submission 203823) | Maize rhizosphere microbial communities from greenhouse at UC Davis, California, United States - DK15-C-1 | ecosystem: Host-associated > Plants > Roots > Rhizosphere > Soil | place: USA...
AGGGTGGACTTGCCGCAGTCCATGGTGCCGGAGAAAAAGACGAGTTCAGCCACGGCGCGCGCCCTTGCCGCCGGCGGTGAAGCACAGCAGCGGCACCTCGCGTTCGGCCTTGGTCAGCGAGCCGTGCTGGCCCACCACCTCCATGGCCGTGGGGCGGCTGCGCCGCGCGTCATACAGGGCCAGGCTGTCCCGGGCGGCGATCATGACGTCGCCGATCCTGCCTTCGACGGCGGGACGCACCGGGCCGAACAGGCCGGCGGACAGTGCATCCTCGCGGGTGAATGCCCAGATCCTTCCGCGGAAGCGGGCACGCCAGGCTGCCAGCAGGCGGTCCCGGTCTGCGCCGTCTTCGAGGTACAGGTGCACCATCCGCGGTTCCCCCGCCGTGTGCCGGACACCGTCCACCAGTTGGGGGTCCGCGGAATAGTCGATGCGGTGCTGCTCGGGCACGTCCAGCATGCCGTGGTCGGCCGTGAGGAGGATGGTGGTGCCGGCGGGCAGGGAGGCGCTCAGCCGCTTGACGGTCGCGTCCAGTTCCTCGATCTGGTGCTCCCACTGCTCGGAGCCGCAGCCGTAGCGGTGCCCTGCCTTGTCCAGTTCGTTCAGGTAGAAGTACATCAATGACCGGTCGGAGCCGGCCATGGCTTCGGCGGCCGCGGCAGTGCGGGCGTGGGAGGTGGTCCCGGACACGAACTGGCCGCCGCGGAGGGCGGCGCGGGTCATGGGAGAGTCACCGAACTGCGGCAGGCTGATGGTGGTGACGTCCACCTCGGCGGCAGCGCGCTCCAGCACCGTGGGGAACGGCTGCCAGGCCTCGGGGTCCACCCCCGGGTCCCAGTTCCCCAGCAGGTTGACCACCTTGTCCTGCTTCGGATCGAGCACGTCGTAGCCCACCATGCCGTGCTGGCCGGGCGGCAGTCCCGTCCCGAAGCTCGACAATGCCGCCGCCGTCGTGGAGGGGAAGGCCGAATCGAGCCACACCGGAACGTCGCCCTGCCCGGCCTGGATCACCGACCGCAGGAAGGGGGTGTGCGCCGTTTTCTGTTTCAGCAGGTTCCGCCCCAGGCCGTCCGCCAGGACCACGCAGACGCGCCGCGCGTCGGGCAGGCCGAGCGTGTTCGTGAAGCCCCCGACGCCGATGCTCGCCGCGGCGCTGGTGAGGACTTCCGCGACGGAGCGCCGGCCGTACGCAGGGGCGGGAGGCAGGTCCTGCGCCTGGCCTGCGGGGGCAAGGGGGGTGCTGACAGCCGGGTGCCGGTCTTCGGGCATCAGCGCTGCTGGTGGCCGCGGCTGAGCCGGGTGCCGAAGACACCGGCGCGCGGGCGTGGCGGGAGCGACTGCACGTGGGGTACCGGGGCGCTGGAGCCGGTGTTCACCGCGCGAAGGGCACGGGCGAAAAGCTTGGCGTCCTGGACCGCCTGCAGGCCGTCCGCCTCGGCACTGATCCGCAGGACGATGTCCTCCTGGGCGATGGTGCCGGTGTACCCGTGGTCCGCTTCGCACTGCGGATCGCCGCAGCTGGCAGGGCCCATGTCCAGCCGCTGGCCGCCGGACCAGGCGATGGAGAGCGTGAGTTCGCGGACGGGATCGGAGGGCTTGTAGTTCTGCGGCTGGGAGTACATGTAGCTGAGGACCACGGAACGGATCTGCGCCACGGGTACCGATTCGGTGGAGATCTGGGCGACAATCTGCTCGCCGGCGTCGTCCAGCTGCTGGTCGTCGACGTGCGTGATCACCAGCATGTCCGAGGTCAGCACCAGGACGGTGATGTGGCGGCGGACCTCGGCACGGTCGAAGTGGGTTTCCAGGTGCACCAGGTGGGCCACGCAGTCGCGGCCGTCCAGGGCATCGTCCACGACGTCGGCCACCAGGCGGGGGTAGAAGCCGGCCTTCTGCAGGGCATCGTCCAGGCTCTGGCCCTGGGCACCGTGGCTGTGTGAGCTGTGGTGGCGGACGGCCTGGTTGTCATTGCCGGGCGTTTCGGGCGCCGACGCGGGAGGCTGTGAGCTCATGACCCCATTTTCACAGATCGGCCATCCACATTGCGAACCGCGCCGGTCCGGCCCGGCCCGGTTCAGCCCAGCATGGCCCGCCGGGCGCTGTCAGTCCGCTGCGCGGCGTTGCCGATCCGGACATCCGCGGCGAGGATGGTGGCGCCCGACGTGCCGCACAGCACCGGGTTGAATTCCACCAGGGCAATCTCCGGGTGGTTGTCCTTCATCCAGGCAAGCCTGCCGGCCAGGTCCTCCAGCGCTTCAACGTCCACCGCCGGAAGTCCCTGGTAGGCGAACAGCTTCCGGGCGGCCCGTGGAGCGCGGATGAAGTCGTGCACGTCGGCGGCGGACAGGGGCGGCACCCGGTGCGCCCAGTCATCCAGCAGGCTGGTGGCGTCACCGGCCAGCCCGAACGAAATTACCGGGCCCAGCAGCGGGTCCTCGATGGCCCGGAACGTGCACGCCTGGCCGACGGGCGCCATGGATTGAACCTCCAGCGCCGGGTCGCCATAGGCGGCGAGCGCCCGCCGCATCTGGAGGACGTTCTGCCGAAGCGACTCCGGGTCCTGAATGTCGAGCCGTACCCCGCCCAGGTCGAGCCGGTGCCGCAGCGCCGGAGCGGTGGTCTTCAAAGCGACTGGCCAGCCCAGTGCGTCAGCCGCTTCGACGGCCTGCTCAGGGGTATTGAAGCCCACGGACGGGAGCAGCCGGATGCCGTAGTGGCCCAGCAGGGACGCCGCCGCTGCCGGGTCCAGCTGCTTGAGCTGCTCGCCCCGGACATCCCGCAGAAGGATCTCGATCTCGGCGCGTGCCTGCTGCGGGTCGCAGCCTGCGGGTTCGACGAAATGTCCGTGGTCCCGCGATACCCACTCCGCATACCGCACCACGGCCGCGAGCGCGGCCACCGCGGCGCCGGGGTTCGAGTAGCACGGGACTGTGTGGTCAGGCGACCCCACCATGCCCTCGACATAGACGGAGGGGTCCAGGATGCCGGTGAACGCAGCGACCACGGGTTTCCCGGCGGCGGCCGAGCATTCGGCCAGCACCTCGGCGATGCTGTCCACCGTGAGTCCCCGCGCGGGCAGGAGTGCAGCCACCGCCGCGTGCACGGCTTCCGATTCCAGTGCCTTCAACAGCTCCGAGCGCAGCGCAGGCAGGGCAACGGACCTACCGGCGTCCAGGTCCACCCCGGCCACGAGCTGCGCGACGCTGAGCCCCTGGTCAGCGGCGCTGTCCGCCACCACCTTGCCCAGGGCCTGCGAGTTGCTGAAGATGGCGATGCCCGGACCGGCCGGCAGCGGCTGGCCGGACACAACCTGCGCCACGTCCACCAGCTGCTCGATGGTCTCCACCCGGATGACGCCGGACTGGCGAAGCATGGCATCCAGCGCCCCCACCGGCGCCTGAGTGGTGCGTACGGCGTGCCCCGGGGGCAGCCGCAGTCCCATGGTGTCCGATTTGGCCACGATCACCGGTTTGGTCCGGGCCAGCCGCCGGGCGAGCCGCGAGAACTTGCGCGGGTTGCCGATGGATTCCAGGTAGAGGCCGACGGCGGAGGTGTCGGCGTCGTCCTCCCAGTACTGCATCATGTCGTTGCCGGAGACGTCCGCCCTGTTTCCCGCGGAGAGGAACGTGGACAGGCCCAGCCGGCGCCGGCTGGACGCGGCGTAGAGCGAGACCCCGATGGCGGCGGACTGGCTGAAGAGGCCCAAGCTGCCGCGCAGGGCCAGAGAGGGCGCCATCGACGCGTTGAGGGAGACGTCCGGGTGCGTGTTCACGATGCCGAGCGAGGCCGGGCCAATGACGCGCATCCCGTTCGCCCGGGCCTGCCGCACCAGGTCCCGCTGCCGCTGGAGGCCGCGTTCGCCGTCGTCCGCGAAGCCTGCCGAGGCAATCACCAGGCCCTTCACCCCCGCCGCAGCGCAGTCGGCGACTACCCCCGGAACTTCCTCGTAGGGCACCGCCACGACGGCCAGGTGCACCGGGTCCGGCACTTCGGACAGGCTGCCGTAGGACAGCATGCCGGCCAGCTCGAAGGCCTCGGGGTTGATGGCGTAGACCGGCCCCGGATACTTGCCTTCGATGATGTGTTCGAGCAGCTGGTAGCCAACGGTCCCCCATTTGCGGCTGGCACCGATGACGGCAACGGACGACGGCGTCAGCAGGTCGCGCACGCTCCTCGCCTCCGCTCGGTGCTCGCGGGATTCCATGACGGCCCGGGATTTCTCGGTGGGGTCGATGTTGAACTCGAGGCTGACCACGCCGTCGTCGAAATGCCGCTTCACGTCATAGCCGGCGTCGGAGAAGACCATCAGCATTTTGCGGTTCTCCGGCAGCACCTCGGCGGTGAACCGGCGGATCCCGTTTTCGTGCGCGGCGGCGGCGAGGTGTTCCAGCAGGATGGAGCCCAGTCCCCTGCCCTGGTGCGCGTCGGCGATGTTGAACGCGACCTCCGCCTCCGCTGGATCGTCGAGCCGGTCGTAGCGGCCGATCCCGATGATCTCCCCGCGGCTGGTGATGACGAACGCCACCCGGTCCTTGTAGTCCACCTCCGTGAAGCGTTTGAGCTCCTTGCTGGACAGCCGGGCCTTGAAAGCGAAGAACCGCATGTAAATTGAATCCTGGGACTGGCGCATATGGAACGCCTGGACCGCATCGGCATCCGAGGGATGGATGGGGCGCAGGTGTGCTGTTCCGCCGTCACGCAGGACGACATCGGCTTCCCAATGTTCCGGATATTCGCCGTCCCCGGGCTGATCCACCATAGGCTTAGCCTAGCCAAAAACTTCCGGAGCACTTCGGAAAGCTGCACAGTAACCCCCAGAAGGATTTACCAACCCCATGGCCCGCCGCCAAAGTTCAGCCCCTCCCGTGGACACCACCCCCTACACGGAGAACATCGTTGACATCGATGTGACCTCCGAAATGGAGGGTTCCTTCCTGGAGTACGCCTATTCCGTCATCTACTCGCGCGCGCTCCCCGACGCCCGCGACGGGCTGAAGCCGGTACAGCGCCGCATCCTGTACATGATGAGCGACATGGGCCTGCGCCCGGACCGCGGCCACGTCAAGAGCGCCCGCGTGGTGGGCGAGGTGATGGGCAAGCTGCACCCGCACGGCGACACCGCCATCTACGACGCCATGGTGCGCATGGCGCAGGACTTCTCGCTCCGGCTGCCGCTGATCGACGGGCACGGCAACTTCGGCTCGCTCGACGACGGCCCTGCGGCCCCGCGCTACACGGAGGCCAGGCTTGCAGCTGCCGCCCTCACGCTTACCGACCACCTCGACGAAGACGTGGTGGACTTCGTCCCCAACTACGACAACCAGCTGACCCAGCCGGATGTGCTGCCGGCGGCGTTTCCCAACCTGCTGGTCAACGGCGCCACCGGCATCGCCGTCGGCATGGCCACCAACATGGCCCCGCACAACCTGGTGGAGGTCATCTCCGCCGCCCGGCACCTGATCGCCCACCCGGACGCCACACTGGATGACATCATGCGCTTCGTGCCGGGGCCGGACCTGCCCAGCGGCGGCCGGATTGTCGGCCTCGACGGCATCCGCGACGCCTACGCCACCGGACGCGGCTCCTTCAAGACCCGTGCCAAGGTCGAGGTTGAACAGCTCTCCGCGCGCCGCACCGGCCTGGTGGTCACCGAGCTCCCCTACATGGTGGGCCCGGAGAAGGTGATCGAGAAGATCAAGGACGCCGTCAACGCCAAGAAGCTGACCGGCATCAGCGACATCGTGGACCTCACCGACCGTAAGCACGGTTTGCGCCTGGTCATCGAGCTGAAGAACGGCTTCAACCCGAACGCGGTCCTGCAGCAGCTGTACCGCTACTCGCCGATGGAGGACTCCTTCGGCATCAACAATGTCACCCTGGTGGACGGCCAGCCGCAGACCCTCGGCCTGGTGGACCTGCTCCGGGTGTACGTGAACCACCGGATTGACGTGGTCCGGCGCCGGACCGTGTTCCGGCTGGGCAAGAAGAAGGACCGCCTGCACCTGGTGGAGGGCCTCCTCATCGCCATCGTGGACATCGATGAGGTCATCCAGATCATCCGGTCCTCGGACGAGGCCGCCGCCGCCCGCGCCCGCCTGATGTCCATCTACGACCTCTCCGAAGTCCAGGCGAACTACATCCTGGAGCTGCGGCTCCGCCAGCTCACCAAGTACTCCCGGATCGAGCTGGAGAAGGAGCAGGAGGAACTGCGCCGCGAGATCGAGGAACTGGAGGCCATCCTGGGCTCCGAGGAACTCCTGCGCGGTGTGGTGTCCGATGAACTGGGCGAGATTGCCGAACAGCACGGCACCCCGCGCCGCACGGTGCTGCTGGAATCGGAGGCCGTGTCCCCCACGGTCGCCGCCGAACTGGCCGGCGCCAACGGCAAAAAGGGCAAGCCCGCACCGCTGGCCCTGGAAATCGCCGACGATCCCTGCTGGGCCATCCTCACCGCCTCCGGCCAGATCGGCCGCACCACCAACCAGGAGCCGCTGGCCGAGGCGGGACCGCGGAACAAGCATGACGTCTTCACCTCCGTCGTGAAGACGTCGGCACGCGGGGAGATCGCGGCCCTCACATCCCAGGGGCGGATGCTGCGCCTGCAGGTGATGGACATGCCCGTCCTCCCAGCCATGTCGGGACTGCCCAACCTCGCCGGCGGCGTGCCGGCCAAGGACTTCCTCACCCTGGTCAAGGGCGAAACGCTGGTGGCGTTCGTCCCGCTGGACGAGGTCCTCGCCATCGGCACCGCCCAGGGCGTGGTGAAGCGGGTCCAGCCCGACTACCCCCTGAACCGCGAGGACTGGGAAGTCATCGCCCTCAAGGACAAGGACTTCGTGGTGGGCGTGGCCCCCGCGGGGGCAGACGATGCCGAGCTGGTGTTCCTCACCAGCCAGGCCCAGCTGCTGAAATTCCCGGCAGCCAACGTGCGGCCCCAGGGCCGCACGGCGGGCGGCATGGCCGGCATCAAGCTGGGCGCGGAGGACCGCGTGATCTTCTTCGGCGCCGTGCAGCCCAAGGACGAGGCGGCCGTCGTGGTCACCATCGCCGGCAGCAACGGCGCCCTGCCCGGCACCGCGCCAGGCACCGCCAAGGTGACGGCCTTCTCGGAATACCCGGTCAAGGGCCGTGCCACCGCCGGCGTCCGCGCACACCGCTTCCTGAAGGGCGAGGACACGCTGCTGCTCGCGTGGGCCGGCCATGGCCCGGCAAAGGCATCCTCCGCCGCCGGTGTGGCCAGGTCCCTGCCGCAGGAGCACGGCCGGCGGGACGGCTCGGGCGTGCCGCTGTCCCAGCCGGTGGAAGCGGTGGGTCCGGCGATGGCGTGGGCGGATCCCGCCTAGACTGCTGCCATGCCTATCGTTCCTGATGAAAAGGACTGGACCTGGGTCCTGACGCGCCCCTGCCCGGAATGCTCCTTCGACTCCTCCACCGCCACGCCGTCAACGGTCCCCGGGACCATTGAAAACATGCTGCCGCGGTGGCGGGCGGTCCTCCGCCGGCCGGATGCGGCGGAGCGCCCGGACGACCACACCTGGTCGGCTCTGGAGTACGCCTGCCACGTGCGGGACGTCTTCAGCCTGTTCGACCAGCGGCTGAACCTGATGCTGGAATCGGATGACGCCCGGTTCGAGAACTGGGACCAGGACCGGACGGCCATCGAGAAGGACTACGCCAACGCGGACCCGGCGGTGGTCAGTGCCGAGCTCACGGCCGAGGGCAAGCAGGTGGCCGAGTCCTTCGCCGGCGTGCGGGAATCGGAGTGGGGCAGGAAGGGGCTGCGCAGCAACGGCTCCGAGTTCACCGTCCTGACGCTCGCGCGGTACTTCCTGCACGACGTCGTCCATCACCTCCACGACGTGGACGGCTAAGCGTTCCCTGCGTTTGCTCCCCTCCGGGAGGCCACCAGGGCTTCTTCGCCGCCGGCCGCGGCAGCAAGCACGAGCCGGGCATCCTCCGGCTGGATGTCCGCCGGGTTGTGCGTCACCAGCACCACCGTGCGGCGGCGCAGCCCGTCCCGCAAGTCCGCCAGCATGTGGCGTGCCGATGCGGCGTCGAGGTGTGCCGTGGGCTCGTCCAGGAGGATTACGTCGGCCCCCGTCATCAGGGTCCGCGCCACGGCGAGGCGCTGGCGCTCTCCCCCGCTGAGGAACGCGCCGCCCGGGCCGATCCGGGTGTCCAGGCCGTCGGGCAGGCGCTCCATGAGGCTGGTCAAACCCACGGCCCGGATGACGGCGTCCATCTCCGCCTCCATGCCGTCCCCGCCGCGGTCAGCGGGGCGTCCCAGCAGCAGGTTGCCGCGGATGGTCGAGTCGAAGAGGTGTGCCTCCTGGGGGCACCAGGCGGCCCGGCCCGTCACGCGCGCCTGGCCCTCCGCCGCGGGAAGGAACCCCAGCAGGACCGAGAGCAGGGTCGATTTCCCCGACCCCGAGGAACCCGTCACGGCAAGCCAGCGCCCCGGTTCGGCAACAGCAGTGAGCCCGGTGAACACCGGCGGGCCGCCCGGCCACGCGGCGGCAAGGTTGTCCAGTTCGACGCCGGGGCGGTTTCCGGCGCGGGCCGGCACCGGGTGCAGCCCGTCGGACCCGTCCGCTGCCGGGTCCGGCCCCGCCAGCGCGCCGGACTCCGCCACCCGCTCCAGGACTGTCCGCAGCGCCGGGAACTGGCGTACCGCCGTCGTCATGGCTGCGTAGGGTTCCACCAGCGCGAGGAGGAGCAGGACCACCACCGCCGCGGTGGCCGGCTCGATCCGGCCGTCCAGCACTGCCGGGGCGGCGAGCCAGGCGGCCGCGAGGGCAGCGGCGCCGCAGGCGGCCGTCGTGATGGCGTGGCCCAGCCCGTCCGCCCAGGCGGAGCGCCGGGACGCGGCGGTGGCGTTGCGGTCCTGGCGCTGCAGGTCCTCGAGGACCAGGGGTGCCACGCCGTTGGCATGCAGTTCCGCGCGGGCGTCCAGGGCCGCGGAAATCCGGCGCAGCACGCCGGAGCGCAGGAGCTGCTCAGCCGTTGCCGACTTCCGGTCGCCCCACAGGGCAACCGCCGGCGCGAGCAGCAGGCTGGCAAGGGCGGCAGCGATGACGGCCGGCAGCGCGGACGGCACCAGCAGCCAGGTGGCAGCCAGCGCGAGCACTGATACGGCCACACCGGTCGCCGGCGGCAGGACCACGCGGGGAAGCAGGTCACGGATGGTATCGACGTCGTCGATCACCGTCCCCAGCACGTTGCCGCCCTGCAGCAGGCGACGGAGTGCCAGGGCCCGCCGGCTCAGCGATTCCCAGAGCCTGCCCCGGAGCCTGGTGAGGGCCGCGAACACGGCATCGTGCAGGAGCAGCCGCTCCCAGTAGCGGAACACCGCCCGGCCGATGCCGAAGAACCGGACCCCCACGATGGCGGAGAGCAGGTACAGGATGGGCGGCTGCTCGCTGGCCCGGATGATCAGCCAGCCGGACAGTCCGGACAGGGCGACGGCGAATACCGCCGCCAGCGTGCCCACCGCTGCCGCGCCGGCGAACCTGCCCTGCACCGGTGCCAGGAGCGCGGCCAGGAGCCGGACGGGCGTCCGCCGCGCCCCGCCCGCATTGGCTTCCGGGGCACGGGGGCCGGATGCGGCCGGTCCGCGGCCGGATCCGGCGGATGCAGTCAGGGCGGCACCGCCTTTAGATCCTGCGGCGGCAGGCAGCAGTTGCCGGCCAGGCCCGGCTGCGGCCGGCACGTCCGGGGCTGGGCCGCCAACCGGGACCAGGTGGTCGGCGAGGGCGCGGGTGCGGTCATTGTGCGCCACCAGGATCACGCTGGCCTGGCCGCGCAGCCTGCGGATGGCATCCTCCACCGCCGTGGCCGAGTCGTCGTCGAGGTGCGCGGTTGGTTCATCGAGCAGGAGGACCGTGGCGCCTGCCTCGATCCGGGCCAGCCCGCGGGCCAGGGCAACCCTGCGCAGTTCACCGGGGCTCAGTTCAGCGGGGTGTTTGGCAGCGAGGTGCCCCGCCGCGGCCCGCGCCAGGCAGGACCTGGCAACGTCCACTGTGAGCGCCCGGTCACGGGAATTCCGGGCGTGCGCGGACAGGTAGAGCAGCACCTCGTCCAGCACGGTGTCGGCCACCATCACGGGATGCTGCGGGACCCAGGCCACCGCGGTACGGTCCAGGCCTTTGACGGAACCGGTCACGGACGTGCCGCCGCCGTCCCCGATGGTCCCTGCCAGGACACCCAGGATGGTGCTCTTTCCCGCCCCGCTGGGCCCGTCCAGCGCGGTGATCCGGCTCTGCGGCGCCTCGAAGCTGAGGGGTCCGACGGCGGCCCGGGACCGTCCGCCGTAGGTGACCGTGAGCGCAGAGACAGTAATGGGGGCACCCGGCCGTCCCGCCCGCACGGCAGTCAGCGGCCGGGGCTCGGGTGCCCCGGTCACTGATGTGACCTCTGCGAGCGCCACGCGGCCGTCGTCGCTGGCGTGGTGGGCGGTACCAAGTTCGCGCAGCGGAAGGTAGCAGTCGGGGGCGAGGATCAGCGCCAGCAGCCCGGCCTCCAGCGGCATGTCGCCGTGCACCAGCCGTACGCCGATGAACACGGCCACGACGGCAACGGAGATGGTGGCGATCAGCTCAAGGGCCAGGGCGGACATGAAGGCGGTCCGCAGGGTGCCCATGGTGCGGAACCGGTACTCTTCGGAAATCTCTTCGAGTGCCCTGCGCTGGGCGGACGCGCGGCCCAGTCCCACCAGGACCGGGAGTCCCTTGGCCAGTTCCAGCATGTGGGCCGAGAGCCGGGCCAGGGCGGACTGCGCCTCGCGCACCTTGTCCTCGGTGTACCGGCCGATCAGCACCATGAAGAGCGGCACCAGTGGCACGGTGAGGACGATCACCACGGCGCTGACCCAGTCGGCAAAGAGGATCCGGGCGCCCAGCAGCAGCGGGATGGCGGCGCAGTTCACCAGGGCAGGCAGGAACTGGGTGTAGTAGCTGTCCAGCGCGTCCAGTCCCCGGGTGGCCAGCACCGCCAGGCCGCCGTCTGCCGGGCCGGTGCCCCGGGTGCCGTTCCGCAGTGCCCGTTCGAGCAGGCCGGACCGCAGTTCCTCCTTGATGCCCAGGGCAGCCCGGCGGGCCGCAACGGCCTGTCCCCACACGGTGAGGGAGCGCAGGACCACCCCGGCCAGACCCGGGATCATCTGTCCGGCCCAGTCCGGTTCCCCTGCGGCCAGCCCCGCCAGGGCGGAGGCCACGGCCTGGCCCATGAGGACCAGCGAGAGCGCCTTGAGCGCGGCCAGGAGCCCGAGCCAGTAGAGGGCGGAGCGGGTGGCGGGACCGGCGGGGAACGTTGGCCGCACGTCAGCCCTTGGTGGTGAACGCCCTGGCGGCCACTGCCGGCAGGAAGCTGTGGGCCTCCGGGATGGACGCGGCGCTGACCCGGCGGCGGAACACCCAGTAAGTCCAGGCCTGGTAGGCAATCACCAGGGGCAGGCCGAACGCGGCGACGATGCTCATAAGGCCCAGAGTGTAGTCCGATGAGGAGGCGTTTGAAATGGTGAGGTCGAAGGCCCCGTCCAGGGTGGACGGCAGGACCACGGGAAACACCGCGCCGAAGATGGACGCCGTTCCGAGGACCAGGAATACGCCAAGCGCCAGGAAGGCCTTGCCTTCGGCCCCGGAGCGGGCCAGCAGCCAGGCTGCGGCGGCCGCTGCAACGGCGAGCAGGACCGCTGCCCAGGTCCACGGTTTTCCGTCCAGGAACTGGATGCTGAGCGCCCAGGCCGCGATGGGCAGGAGCAGGACCGGGAGCAGCCGGACGAACCACTGCCGGGCGCGGTGCCGGACCTCGCCGTCGGTTTTCAGCGCCAGGAACGCAAGGGCGTGGACCAGCGAGAAGCCCACCACGGCGAGCCCGCCCAGGACCGCGTAGCCGCTGAACCAGGCGAAGGGGCCGCCCTCGCGGTCGCCGTTCGCGTTCAGGGGCAGTCCGGTGGTGGTCAGGGCGAGGGCTGCGCCAACGCCGAAGGCGGCGAAGAAGGATCCCAGGGCGATGGCCCAGTCCCACCGGGCCCGCCAGCGGTCGGTGTCCACCTTGCCGCGGTATTCGAAGGCCACGGCACGGAAGATCAGGGCCACCAGGACCACCAGCAGCGGCAGGTAGAGGGCGGAGAACAGGGAGGCGTACCAGAGCGGGAAGGCGGCGAACGTGGCACCGCCGGCCGTGAGGAGCCAGACCTCGTTGCCGTCCCAGACCGGCCCGATGGTGTTGAGCAGCACGCGGCGTTCGGTGTTGTTCCGGGCGAAGGCCTTCATCAGCATTCCCACGCCCAGGTCGAAGCCCTCAAGGAAGAGGTACCCGGTCCACAGCACCGCGATGGCGATGAACCAGATGGTCGGCAGCAGTTCCATAGTTCGTTTCCTCTGCGTTCTGTTCGGCTGCGGCTAGTAGGCGAAGGCCAGGACGTCGTCGGCGGGTTTGGCGCCGCCCGGTCCGCCGGGGCCCGGCGTGGCGTCCTCGTTTTCGTCCGCCGGGGTGTGCGCGAGCTCCGGCATGGCGGACACCACGCCGCCGCGGACGTACTTGACCAGCAACTTCACCTCCACCACCAGCAGGACGGCGTATACGGCGGTCAGGGTGATGAGCGAGGCCAGCAGTTCCCCTGCCGATACGCCCGGGGAGACGGCCGCCGCGGTGAACATGAACACTTGGTCGATGCCGTTGGGATCGGGGTTGGGGGCAACCACGAACGGCTGGCGGCCCATCTCGGTGAAGATCCACCCGGCCGCGTTGGCACCGAAGGGGGCCATGATGCCCAGGACGGCCAGCCGCATGAGCCACGGGGAGGAGGGAACGGTGCCGCTGCGGGTGAGCCACAGTGCCACGAGGGCTGCCAGGGCCGCGAGCCCGCCGAAGCCGATCATCATGCGGAAGCCCCAGTAGGTGACTTCCATGACCGGCAGGTAGTCGATTTCCTGGCCGGCACGTTCGCCGTAGATGGGGTTGTCCGGAA
>Ga0307412_10001499_pt1 | contig 12966 bp, 11 predicted proteins | sample DK1Cmetagenome_3_FD_203823 | JGI IMG/M metagenome (GOLD analysis project Ga0307412, IMG submission 203823) | Maize rhizosphere microbial communities from greenhouse at UC Davis, California, United States - DK15-C-1 | ecosystem: Host-associated > Plants > Roots > Rhizosphere > Soil | place: USA...
GAAGCTTGGTGCCCACGTATCTCGCGGGGCCGCCGACGCAATGTGCGTGCGGTCGAGATGGAAATGGATCCGCGTCGGTCTTATGCACCTGCCACACCAATCCATCGACTTTGTAGTCTTTCTGTATAGAAAGCCGACCTTGTGCGTCTTCGAAGGCTACGTTCTCTCCCAGGTCGACGGAAACAAAGCTAACGTTGTCTTCGACAACTGTGCCCCCTGGCCACGGGACGTCTTCGCCGGACTCTAGTATTCGTATGATCCTCAGAACAGGCATGGTCGCGCCTCCAGTATAAAGGCAAAGCCTAAGGGGTTATTCGCCTGTTGTCAGCCATCTCTAAACACCGGGCACATGTGATGACTATCGATCCGGTCGCGCCGCTACCCGACCTTCAATCGAATGCAGGCCCCGACCGACCGCGGGACGATCTCGACATGGCCATTATGGATTTCGGCGACCTGGCGCACGATGCTGAGACCAAGGCCGGCACCAGTGGATTTAGGCTTGGTGCGATAAAAGGGTTCAAACACCTTGTCGCGCTCCCCGGTGGAGATGCCAGGCCCATCGTCGGCGACCTCGATCGTTCCATCACGGGTAAGCGTCACGCTGATGTTGCCGGAGCCTCCGCCGTGCTCGACGGCATTGCGGACAAGGTTGCCGACGGCGCGCTCAAGCGAGTCCACGTCGCCCTTGACGACAAACCTCTCCCGCTCGGTATCGAAGCCGAGATCGTAGCCGCCGGCGATCGCCATCGGGGCGCTGTCGGCCACCACTCTCTCGCACACTGCAACGAGATCGACATCGGTCCAGGACTGGACATGACCGAAGCGCTGCATGTCGAGAAGTTGCTCGGCAGTCGCTGCTAGACGCCCCACATCAAGCAGCAGCCTGTCTTTTTCCGGCGAAGGCGCGGAGGCTTCGAGCCGGGTCTGCAGGATGGCGATCGGCGTGCGCAGCTCATGGGCAGCATTGGCGAAGAAACGCCGCCTCTGGCTGACATCCTCGTCGATCCGCGAGAGCGCGGAATTGATCGCATCGACGAGCGGATGCAATTCCATCACCACGTCGTCCTTGGCAAGGCGTATGCCGAGGCTGTTGGCATCGATCGAGGCGGCACGGCTGATCGTCTTGCGGATGCCCGACAGCGCCCGGCCAACCAGGATCGGCAGGGCCAGAAAGACCAGTATCACGGGCACGATGGTGAACGGGATGTAGAGAATGCTCAGCCCGAGAAACACCTTGGTGATGTAGGAGCCGGGCGCGGTCTTGCCGCCATACATGACCTTCAGCTTTCCGGCAGCCGTATCGAGCTCGGCGAAATTAGCGGTGATAGGCGAGCCATCCTCGCCGCGCACATCGAGAAAATGGATATCTGGCAACATCGAGAGCACGCCGGAATACTGGGGCGGCACGGTGCCGAACGTAACTCGGCGGCCGTCGGGATGCTGGGCAACGAACCAGAAGGACCCCGTTTCACTGGCAATTGTCTTCAATCTATCGTCGGGGGTGATCGTCAGCTGACCGTTTTGCGTGCCGATCACCGCGGCGATCACTGGGCGGACCTTCTCGTCGGCATCGCTCTTCGTCGGTAGGAGATATGCAAGCAGCGCCAGGAAGCCGACGTTCATCACCACCATCAGGATGCCGAGCACGACGGCAAAGCGCAGCACCAGCTGACCCTTTAGTGATTTCCTGCTGAACCAACGTAACATCATGTCACCTTAGCAGATAGCCGACGCCACGCACGGTGTGGATCGTCATGCTCGCACCGGCATCGGCGAGCTTCTTGCGAAGCCGCGACACATGGCTGTCGAGCGCATTCGACTGGATCTCGTCGTCGAACCCGTAGACCGCTTCCTCGAGCGACTGACGCAGAACCGTTTTCCCGGCGCGACGGATGAGGAGCTGCAGCACCCGCATCTCGCGCCGGGTGAGGCTGATCTGTTCTCCGGCGACCATCAGTTCCTGATGGTCGAAATCCATCTGCACATTACCCTCGACAACCTGCTGGCTGGAATAGTTCTCTGATCGCCGCGCCATGGCCCTGAGCCGAGCCATCAGTTCGTCCGCATGAAAGGGCTTTCCGAGATAGTCGTCTGCACCATCGTCCAGTCCACCGATTCGGTCGATCGGGGCATTGTGAGCGGTCAGCACGATCACCGGTGTCGTATCGCCTGCATTGCGCATCTCGCGCAAGAGCTCCAGCCCGTCTCCGTCCGGTAGTTGCCGGTCGAGAATAACCGCGTCATGCACCTTCGAGCGCACCGCTTCGCGCGCATCCTCGATACGGGTCATGTGATCGACCACATGGCTGTGCTGCGCCAGCACGGCGCTGAGCGCCAGCGCCATTTCGATCTCGTCTTCGACCAGCAGCAGTCTCATGCGTGCCTCCGTGCGCTCGGCGCCATGAAGCATGCCATCCACCGCGCCATGCCGTCGAGATAGGTCAGCACGACGGGCACGAAGACCAGCGTCAGCAATGTCGAGGAAATCAGCCCGCCGATGACGGCATGGGCCATCGGTGCGCGCTGCTCGCCACCCTCGCCAAGGCCGATCGCCATGGGCAGCATGCCGCAGATCATCGCAAGCGTCGTCATCACGATCGGCCGCAGCCGCACGGCCCCGGCATCAGCGAGGCTCTGGCGCAGGCTCTTTCCTTCACGCACGCCGAGATTGGAATAATCGACGAGCAGTATGGCGTTCTTCGTCACCAGGCCCATCAACATGATGAAGCCGATCATCGAGAACATGTTGAGCGTCGAGCCGGTGAACATAAGCCCGAGCAGCACGCCGATCAGCGACAGCGGCAGCGTCATCATGATCGCGATCGGCTGGATGAAGGAGCCGAACTGCGAGGCGAGGATGATGTATATAAAGATCACCGCGAGCCCCAGCGCCTGCAGCGCATAGCCGGTGCTTTCGGCAAGGTTTTCGGCATCGCCGCCGAAGGTGATCCGGTAGCCGATCGGGATATTCATCTTGGCGATGGCTGCGTTGAGATCGGTCGTCACGTCGCCGAGCGCCCTGCCCTCGATATTGCTGGTTACGCGCACCTCGCGCGACAGGTCCTTTCGGGTAATCGAATCCGGCGCAGTGCTTTCCACGACATCGGCCACCTGATCGAGCAGCACGGTGACCGGCTTGCCGTTGTCGTCCGTGCGGCCGGTAGAGATGGCGAGGTTGCGTAGCTGTGCCGCATCACGCCGTCCGGTCGCCGGCAGGCGCACGGTAACGTCATAGGATTCCCCATCCGGCGCGTTCCACACCGAGATCGCATCTCCGGCCACCAGCGGACGCAGCGTATCGCCGATTGTGGAGATCGAGACGCCGAGATCGCTCGCGGCCTCGCGGCGGATACGCACGGCGAGCGTCGGCCGCACGTCCTCGATGGAGGACTCGACGTCCGTTGCTCCGGCAATGCCCTTCAGCACGGTACTGATCTGGTCGGAGATACGGTGCAGCTCCTGGTCGCCGTCGCCAAGGATGGAGAGCTGCAGCGGCCTTTGCGATCCGCCTGCGCCGGCGGCCTGGCCGACGGAAATCTCCAGCCCGGCTATACGCGCCAGCCGCTGGCGGATTGGGTCGATGCTCGCCGAAGTCGTCAGCTTGCGCTCGTCGTTCGGCACTAGTTGCACCGCGACGACCGCTTGATTGAAGCCGCGCGCGCCGCCGGAATTGATCGTCGAATAGATCGTGGCGACCGCATCGAACTCGCGCAGGGCCTTCTCCACCTGAGACACCTTGGCCGCCATGTAGTCCAGCGAAGCGCCTTCATTGGCCTTCAGCGTGACACTGATCTCGCCCTGATCGGCCGGCGGTAGAAATTCCGTGCCGATCTTCGGCACCAGAAGAAGACTGCCGACAAAGAGCGCCAAGACGATACCGACCGTCGTCTTGCGGTAATCGAAGGTCCAGTGGATCAGAGCGCGATACCGCCCCGCCAGACGCTCGAACCACAGGTCGAAGCGCTCCACGGCGCGCCCGATGAAGCCGCGTTTGGCGCCCTTCTGCGACTGCGGATCGTACCAGACGCTGGATAGCATCGGATCGAGCGTGAAAGAGACGAAAAGCGAGATCATCACCGCGCCCGCCACCGTCACGCCGAACTGCAGGAAGAAGCGGCCGATCAGCCCGCCCATGAACGCAACCGGCAGGAAGACGGCGACGATGCAGAGCGTGGTGGCCAGCACGGCGAGGCCGATCTCGTTGGTTCCGTCGAGAGCGGCCCGGACATGGTCCTTGCCCATCTGCAGGTGCCGCGTGATGTTCTCGCGCACCACGATCGCATCGTCGATGAGAATGCCGATCGACAGCGACAGCGCCATCAGCGTCATGGTGTTGAGAGTGAAGCCTAGCGCATGGATGACCGCGAAGGTGCCGATCACCGAGATCGGCAGCGTCAGCCCGGTGATGATCGTCGACCGCCAGGAATTCAAGAAAAGGAAGACAATGACGATGGTCAGTACGCCTCCCTCGATCAGGGTTCGCTGCACCTCCGTAACCTGCTCGGCGATGGCGCGGGAATTGTCGCGCGTGATGGTGAGCTTGACGTTTTCCTTCGCAAGCTCGGTATTCAGCGTTTCGAGTTCCTTGCGGAGTGCATCCGCCACCTGCACCGTATTGGCACCCTGTACCTTGACAATATCGAGCCCGAGTGAGGTCACGCCCTGATAGGTGGCGCGGCTGGTGACCTCCGCCCCGGTGTCAAGCACGGTGGCGACATCGGAGAGGTAGACTGGATAGCCACCGCTCTGCGCGACGATGATACTGTTGAAGCCCGCCGCATCGGCAATCCGTCCCTCGACGGTAACGATGCGCTGATTGATGCCGGAGATCAGCGTCCCTGCGGCGCGATCCTGGTTCTCGCGGCGGATCGCATCCATGACAGTGACGACGCTGACGCCATAGGCTTCCAGACGGTCAGGATCGACGACAACGAGCACCTGCCGCTCGCTGCCGCCGACCAACGTCGTCTGCCCAACGCCTGCGATCACGTTCAGCCGGTTAGTGATGACGCGGTTGGCGAGTGTCGTGATTTCCGACAGCGTGCGGGTCGGCGATGAGGCTGCCACCGACAGGATCGGCTGGTCATCCGGGTTGAAGCGGGTCACCTGCGGCGTATCCACGCCATCCGGAAAGCCTGCCTGCAACCGGGCCACGCGGTCGCGCACCTCTTGAGCTGCGACCTGCGAATTCACATCGAGGTCGAACTGGACGACGACGATCGATCGACCCTCGAAAGATTCCGAGGTGATGTTGTCGATACCGCCGATCGTGTTCAGTGCCTGTTCGATCGGTCGTGACAATTCGCTCTCGACGGAGGCCGGAGACGCACCCGGATAGGTGGTTGAGACCACAACGATCGGCAGATCCGTCTCCGGAAAAAGATCGACGCCCAGCCGGTTATAAGAAAACAGTCCGATGACGACGATCGTCACCATCATCATGGTGGCAAAAACGGGATGTGCGACGCTGACACGGGTCAGAAACATAATCAGAAACCCTCGATCTTGACCGAGGTTCCGGCAACGAGATTAGGCAGGGGGGCTGTGACGATGACATCGTTTTCGGTGACGCCCGATACCTGCACTAAGTTGCGATCGGTCCAGGTCATGCCGAGTTCGACCGGCTGCCGGCGCAGCACGCCGCCTTCAACCTTCAGGACGAAGGAGCCTTCTGCATCATGCCGGATCGCAGCGGCTGGAAGGGCGATGATATTCTTCTGGTCATCCACCTTGAGAATGCCGGTGGTAAACATGCCGCCCCGCAGCGCACCGTCGTCATTGTCGATTGCCACGAAGACACGAACGGCGCGCGAGCCCGCGACCGCGGTGGGCGAAATGCGCATCACTTGGCCGGGAAAGACGCGACCGGGGAAGCCCTCGACGGTGAGTTCGACCTGTTGGGAGGGCCTGACGAGCGGAATGCGGCTCGTCGGCACGCCGGCATCCACCTCCATCCGGCCCAGATCGACGATGGTCATCAGCTCGGTGTTGAGCGGCACTGTCTGCCCCTGGTCGACCTGTCGGGTGGAGACGACGCCGTCGAACTCGGCCCTAAGTTCTGCATGGGCAAGAGAGCGCTCGGCATCTGCGACCTCGGCTTGTTTGGAGCGCAGTTGAGCGCGTAGGTTCAGCACGTTCGCCTGTGCTTCGAGCCGGGTGGCTTCCGAGGTCGCGCCGCGCTCGCCAAGCGCCGTATTGCGCTGGAGCACCGATTGCGCGAGCTCGATCTGCGCCGTGAGCGCATCGATTTCGGCGCGCCGCGCAGTCACCGCAGAGGCAAGTCCTTCCGTGTCGAAGCGGACGAGCAGGTCGCCCTTCTTCACTACATCGCCGATCTGCACCGGCAGTTCGGCCACGGTAGATGATACCTGCGAGTTCAACGTCGAGCGGCGGATCGGGGTCAGCGAGCCGGCAATCCGCACCTCGTTGGCGATATCCTGCCGCATTGCCGTGCCGACATCGACATCTGACAGCTCGATCGGCCCCGACTTATCCCGGGGACCCTCCTGCGCAACGCCGGCCTGAGCCAAACCGAGGGCGATCGTTGCGGTAAAAAGAAAAGCAAGGGAACGGCGCGAGGCTGTCATAACGGGGGTCTCTCTTGTAGCGGTGGCTGTGAAGGCCACTAGGGCACCCGCCTCCTAGAGGGGCGACGGGCGGGTGCCCATTCCATTGCCGGCTGTGGTCAGTAACCGCAACTGGAAGATCATGAATAGGCATCACGTAGATTGCAGCAACATTACCGATGTCCATGAAAGTCCGCCGAAATTTTCGTTTCCCGCTGCAATGTTCTCACAATGTCGGCGCGTCACATTTGTCTCTCCCACTTCAAAAGCTCGTAAAGGAGAGAAAGATGAAGACCCGAAAACTGCTGACTGCACTGATGGCTATTCCGCTGGCAGTGTCTCTCGGTCTCGCGCCCGAATTCGCCGACGCCCGCGACAAGTCGCGAGACAAGAAGATCGCGATCGGCATCGGCGTCGGTCTGCTCGCCGGTGCACTCGCCTCCCAGGGCGATCCGCGCGGCGCGCTCGGCGGCGCCGTGGCCGGCGGGTTGATCGGGGCTGCCGTCAGTCGCGACCGCGACCGTCATCGCTACGACGACCATGACGGCTGGCGACACGACCGCGATCGGCCTTGGCGCCACGAGTACCGCGGCTACCGGCCGCAATATTGAGTAGCGACCCGACCTGACCTGACCCTACATAATGGAATTCAAAATGAAGCCTATCATCATTCTCATCGCCGCCATGGGCATCGCTTCAGCGGGCACATCCCATGCGCAAACCGCGAATGACGCGAAAGCAACGCCGGAGGAGGCCATCACAGCGGAGATCGGGTCCACCTTCCTCCGCATAGACACAAACAAAGACGGATCTCTGTCGCGCGACGAGTTCAGCGCCTTCATGGAAGAGGCCATCGGGAAGCAGGTGGAAATTTTCAACCAGATTTTCGACACACTGGACCTCGACAAAGACGGCAAAATCAGCCGCACCGAGGCCGCGGAAAACAAGGCGTTTGCCGCCGGTTTCGACGACGTCGATAGCGACAAGGACGGGTTCATCTCGAAGAATGAGCTCGCCGTGGCGATGAAAGCCGCCCGGGACGCAAAGCCAACAGAGGCGAAATAGAAAATGGCGGGACTCGTCCCGCCATTAAACACGTCTGTCTTCCCTGTAGTCATCAACGCCGGCACGCATGTTCGAATCCTCATCTTCTGGTGCCAATGATGCTTGGCTCCAGGTCAAGAACCTCTCTGCGGCGCGACCTAAGGATTTAGACGTTAGCTCGCCGAAGTATCTGACGTTGACGCCGATAATCGCGTCGTGCCGGTTCACCCCTATTATACGTTGCCGCGCTTCAGGCCGCCGAGCTCGGGCCGAAACTACGACTGGTCCGTATCGAAACCCGGGCCGGACATCGCAGGTATGCCGCTCGACAAGGTCATCGCCCAGCATGCCGCCATGTGGCCATTCGCGGCACACTGCATAGGCCTGAAATCACTCCGACACCTTCAAGTGGAGAATTATGATTTATGACGATGTTTGATTCCACAACCAGGGTTCTGGCGTCCATCTGCGGCGTCGGCCTGATGTTGCTGACGCTGACGGGTTGCTCAGCGGCCGACGACGATCGTTACAGCGGCAGCGGTAGGTGCGCCGGGTATCGCGATTACAGCGACTGCATGTCGACGCAGCGGCACTATCGCGACCGCGAGCAGCTCATCAATCAAGAAAAGGCGCTGATCAATGCGGCGCAAGCCAGAGAGAACTTGCGCATGCTTCGGGAGATCAGACGTCGGCGCCGCGAGTAGTAACATGCACGATCGTCGAACGGGGTTAATCCGTCCGGTTGCAAGACCGGGCAGGTCCTATCAGTGAGAGAGGTGGTCTTTTCTCATCTGTCGCGAGCCTCGGCCCAGTGCGGATAGGTCACAAAGGCCGTCGTCGCACCCTCGCCCTCTGTCGTGATGGTGACGGATTGGCCCTTGGGCATGTAAACGATGTCCCGGGTCCCGCGGTGACCGTTCCGTCGCTGGTGGATACGGACAGTCGGCCCTCGAGGACGATCATGGTGTCGTCGACGGCCATCGTCTTGGTCAGCGACTGACCGGGTGCGTACCGCCCATAGCCGATCGAGACCGGGCCACCGTTTCTCTCGTCCACCAGGTTTCCGACATAAATGTCGGCATCCTGTCCCGGCGATTTGACGAGTTCCGCGTCCGAAATGCTGAACTTTTGGACCTTCATCTAAGACCTCCCGTGTTTAAACCGAGATAGTGCAATATCCAGTGACGCCAACCATGATGCCTTGGAGAAAGATATGACTGAGAAGACCTGCTCCGCGCCGACGCCTGAACAGCGGAAATACCTTGAGATCCGCAATGCGGCGGAACGTTCGATGTTGGACAAGGTCTTCAAGGCAATCGACGCCGCGGCTGCCGAGGTCGCGGACGGTTTCAAGAAGGCCGGTCTGGAATTCGAGCCTACCAGCAAGGAGTATTTCATGTTCACGGTTCAGCAGGTGACGTTCGTTCGCCTATGCGGCGGCGACCCGGATACGCTGAAGGGCGGCGATCCCGAACTCGGTCAACGGATTGTCAACAATGGCCAGCACATCATCGACACCTACTGGCGTGGCGGCTGAGGTCCTCCTCAGACGGAAAGCGGTGTAGAAAATTCCCTTCGTCGTAGACGAGACTATCAGCCGGGGAGCGCTAAAGTATGGCCAGATCCCAACCGCCGATCCACCGGGCCGGCACCTTACCGTTTTGCGACCAATTACACCGCGACCGCGCTGATTGGCTCAGCGAATGACGAGCTGGCTTCCTCCGATCTCGGTCTTATTTAGGTCCCACATTCTACAGGATAGGAAGGGTCGAGCGGATATGTTCGGCAAGAGCCTTCGCAATTACCGAAGGCCGGCTGTCACCGAACTCCACTGACAGTCCTATCGTAGGAAGGGCGGGCAGTCCTCCCGTGACGACGTAGAGATCCGGCGGAACGGCAGTCCTCGTGAACACGCTAATGGCGTGACCTGACCGAGTGATCGCTGTCAGGCCCGCGAGACTGTTGCTTGCGAAGGCGACGCGGTATCGTCGCTTTGACGTTTCCATGACGTCGCAGGCCGCGCGGTAGTCAAGCGTGGCAGGTGCGGAAAGGGCGAGCGGAAGGATAGGCCGATCCAAGATAGCTGGCTTGGGCGAATTTGCCACCCACACGAAATCCTCTCGCCTGATGATCTCCGGGCTGGCCAGTTCCGAAAGCGAGATGATCCCGAGATCGATCTGCCTTCTTCTCAGCATTGGCCTCAGCTCGGTGGTTGGCGCGCATACCATTCGTAGTTCCACATCCGGGTGCCGTTCGAAAAAGCCCTTCAGGATGGAGGGAAGGAAAGCGATCGAGTAGTCTTCCGGACAGCCCAAACTGACGGAGCCCTGCAGAGTCGCACCGCTCATATTGGCCAGTAGCTCGTCATGCTGGGCGAGAAGCGCTTCTGCATGTACGAGCAGCTTTTCGCCCGCGGACGTCAGGCGAACACCGGATCCGCTCCTATGGAGGAGGGACTGTCCGATCGTGTCCTCAAGGCGCTGCATCTGCATGCTCAATGCCGATTGCGTGCGACCCACCTGCTGAGATGCCACGCTGATGGATCCCGCCCGGGCGACCACTGCGAAGTTCCTTAGGACTGAAAGATCAAGTGTCATTAGGCCATCGATTTTATTGATATCGGAATAAAATAATATCAATTTGCCGAGAAAGAAAACAACTCGTAGTTTTTCCTCAGTGCCAACTGAAGGAACGACCCATGTCCCTCAATGATGAACGTAGCTTCTGGAACCAGGCGAACAGGCACCTCACGCGATATGGGCCAAGCTTCGAGAGCATCATCGTTGAGCGTGCGAACGGAAGCTACGTGTATGACGCGGACGACCGCGCCATATTGGACTTTACCTCGGGGCAGATGAGTGCCCTCCTCGGCCATACGCATCCGGACATCGTTGCGACGGTCGATCGGCAGATGCGCTCGGTCGCGCATCTCTTCAGCGGCATGCTCTCGCGTCCGGTGGTGGAACTGGCCACACGCCTTGCGGCTCTCGCGCCAGGGCTCGACCGTGTGCAGTTGCTGACGACGGGAGCGGAATCCAACGAGGCCGCCATTCGCATGGCCAAACTTGTAACCGACGGACATGAAGTGGTCGCCTTCGCGCAGAGCTGGCATGGCATGACCGGCGCCGCCGCCGCCGCGACCTACAGCGCGGGGCGTCGCGGATACGGGCCAACGGCTGCAGGGTCTCTCGTGATCCCCGCCCCTAACTCCTATCGTCCTCGGTTCACAAAGCCGGATGGCACGAACGATTGGCAAACCGAGCTCGATGACGCGTTCGCGCTCATCGACAATCAGTCGACGGGAAATCTTGCCGCGTTCATTGCCGAACCAATTCTATCGAGCGGTGGAATTCTTGAACTTCCGGTGGGTTATCTGGCCGCGCTCAAGCAAAAATGCGAGGAGCGGGGCATGCTTCTCATCCTGGACGAGGCCCAGACTGGCGTGGGCAGAACCGGGCACATGTTCGCGTTCCAAAGGGATGGTGTCACTCCCGATATCCTGACCCTTTCGAAAACGCTGGGTGCCGGCTTGCCGCTGGCCGCGGTGATGACGACCGAGGCGATCGAGCAGAAGGCCTTCGAGAAGGGATATCTGTTCTACACCACGCACGTCTCCGATCCGCTTCTCGCCGCAGTCGGCGTCACTGTTCTGGACGTTGTCGAACGAGAGGGCCTTGTCGCTGCCGCAATCGAGCATGGGGCAAGGTTGCGAGCCGGACTTGTCTCTCTTCAACAGAGATTCGAATGCGTTGGCGATGTGCGCGGCCGCGGCCTTCTGATGGGTCTTGAGATCGTAGCGGACCGGCAGACGAAAGCGCCTGGGTTCGCTCTCGGTGCCAAGATCATGGAAGAGGCGATGCGGCGGGGCCTGAGCATGAATATCGTCAAACTGCCTGGAATGGGTGGCGTTTTCCGTATCGCGCCGCCGCTGACAGTCTCAGACGAGGAAATCGACCGTGGCATCGAGATCATGTCCGATTCCATTCAGGCTGCCTCCGGAGCCTGACCGATCTGTCTCGTGATGATAGGTTGAAGGAAATGCCTTGGGCAGGATGAAAGTGCGGGGAGGCTGCGGACGATGCTTAGTAGTGCCATAAGCAGCTACCCACTGACGCATGCCGCCGTGCTGGTGGCTGCCACAAAGCTCCCGTCGCGTCGGTCGGCATGCGCGGCCGGCCTCCGGCCGCTCTTCTCTTGGCATCGTCGGTAGCGGCGACCATGGTCTCTGGTTGCGACCTGCTTTGATACGCGGAGGGTGCGCCGATGGACAGTGACTTGCGGCTTGCCGTTGTCGCGTTGCTCCTCAAACGAACCTAATCCTGTTCCTGCAGCTATACACTAGCGTGCGGGACTTGGTGACGCGGACAGCTGAAAGACAAGGATGACGCTTCGGTTCCTCGTTCCTTCCGCTCGTCACCATCGCGCTGGACTACGTTCTGGCGGTTATCAACGCCGCGCTAAAATCGGCTTTATAAAGCTTCGCTGCGGCAACGGGCAGGTATGCAAGACCTGCACCGTGCGTGGTCATGCGACGCGTTCGTGTAATCGGGGAGCGGCTGCGCTTCAAGCCGATCGATCAGGACGGCCAGCACAAAGTCTTCGTGGAATACTGCGCCCCAGCGGGTGTGCCGGAATGAACGTCGAAACCGCTTCGGCAAAGATAGAATTCGAACTGCCAAGTTATTGAACCATAAGTATGCAATATGCCTCCGACTTGTCAGCGTCACCGGCAAGCCCGTCCCGTTACTGACGGGTCGGGCAAGTCTCTCAGTCGACCGTCTTGGTCCAAACTGCCTGGGCATTGGTGAATTCACACAGACCGAAATGCGACAGCTCGCGGCCGTAACCGCTCTTCTTCACTCCGCCGACTGGAATGCGCGGGTTAGAGGCGCTGAACCCGTTGATGAATACGCCCCCGGTTTCCAGGCACCGCGCGATGCGCTTGGCGTGGGCGGTGTCGGCGGTCCACAAATTCCCGCTGAGTCCGTAGTCGCTCGTATTGGCCAACTCGATCGCGTGTTCTGGATTGTCGGCGATTGTGAGTGCTGCTACCGGCCCGAAGGTTTCCTCATCGAATGCCGTCATGCCTGGGGCGACATCGCCCAGCACCGTGGGTTCGTAAAAATTGCCCGGTCCATCGCTCTTTCTACCGCCCAGCAGCAGCTTGGCGCCCTGCTTCAGCGTCTTCTCGACCTGGTTATGAAGTTCGTCGCGCAGATCATGTCGCGCCATCGGTCCGATCTCGAAAGCGGGGTCCATCGGATCGCCTGCCTTCAAGTTCCGGACGGCGGCGACAAACTTACGCGTAAACTCTTCGGCGATCGGGCGCTCCAGAATGAAGCGCTTGGCCGCA
>Ga0307412_10001500_pt1 | contig 12960 bp, 9 predicted proteins | sample DK1Cmetagenome_3_FD_203823 | JGI IMG/M metagenome (GOLD analysis project Ga0307412, IMG submission 203823) | Maize rhizosphere microbial communities from greenhouse at UC Davis, California, United States - DK15-C-1 | ecosystem: Host-associated > Plants > Roots > Rhizosphere > Soil | place: USA...
CGTATCGCCGATGCGCTGCGTGCCGAACGCCCCGGCCTGGCCGAGCCCATCCGGCGCAATCCGCCGAATCTTCGCCGCATACCCGTCTGTCTGGCTAGCGGTGATTTGCCCAACGCATGGTGTCCCCAGGTGGGAAGCACGTGGTACATCCCCGGCAAGTCGCCGATCAAGGTGAGCAACGTGCACCGCCCCGTCGTGGTCGATACGGCGACGGGGAAGCCGGCGTGTCCGCCCTACGAACCGGGACGGACGCGTACGGAAGTCTACGAATACTGGCCCTCCGATCTCGCCCGCGTCTTCGCCCAGGCGGGCATGCCCCGAAGGAATCCACCGTCGCTGCCGGACTGCCAGGGCGGTGGCCAACTGGTGGGTGATCCACCGAAGATCACCTCGCCCTTGAAGGGCAGCACGTACCAGATACGCGTGTCGCGCCTGGGTAGCGAAAGCATCGCCTTCTCGGCGACGACCGATGCCGCCTCGCACACGCTTTACTGGTTCGTGGACGACGCCTACCTCGGCAGCGTTCCGAGCGGCCAGTCCTTGATGTGGGTACCGGAACGTTCCGGCCGCTTCCTCGTGCGCGTGGTGGACGACCATGGCCGCACGGACTCGCGAGAGATGGGAATCGGGGCGCTGGAGTAGCGCGGTCACCGTGGGGTGACATGCCGCACACGGGATGGATACATGCCTAGGCCTCCAATGCCGGGCATGTCATCCATAGAAGGACCCGTTTCCATGGACGTCGCAGCCCATCGAACCCAGGCCAACCCCAAGGCCGCCATCGTCACCACATGTGTCATCGCCGCACTCGCCGGCTTGATGTTCGGCCTGGACATCGGCGTGATCTCCGGCGCCACGCAATTCATCCAGTCCGACTTCAAGGTGTCCGACAGGACCATCGAGTGGATTGTCAGCGCCATGATGGCCGGTGCGGCGGTCGGCGCGTTGGGCGCGGGATGGATGTCCGCCACCCTGGGGCGAAAACGATCCCTGGTCCTGGCGGGCGTGTTGTTCATCGCGGGCTCCCTCTTCTGCGCTGTCGCGGGATCGGCCACGATCCTCATCGTGGCTCGCTTCGTGCTGGGCCTCGCCATCGGCGTGGCGACGTTCACCGCACCGCTCTATCTCGCCGAGGTCGCGCCGGAACGGATTCGTGGCGCGATGATCTCGACCTACCAGCTGATGATCACCACGGGCATCCTGCTGGCCTTCCTCTCCGACACGGCCTTCAGTTCGACCGGGAACTGGCGCTGGATGTTGGGTGTCATCGCCGTGCCCGGTGTCTTCTTCCTTCTCGGCCTGTTCTACCTCCCCGATAGCCCGCGTTGGTTGCTGATGCGGGGACGACGCAAGGATGCCGAGGTGGTGTTGGTGAAGTTGCGCGGTGACCAAGCCATCGTGAAGAAGGAGATGGACGATATCGACGAGCAGCTGAAGACGCGACAGCACGGCTTGAGCATGTTCAGGGAAAACCCGAACTTCCGCCGCTCCGTGGGCCTCGGCGTACTCCTGCAAGCCATGCAGCAATTCACGGGCATGAACGTGGTGATGTACTACGCACCACGCATCTTCAAGGACATGGGATACGACACACAGGCACAGATGTGGTTCACCGCGGCCGTGGGTCTGACCAACGTGCTGGCGACGCTGATCGCGTTCGCTTTCGTCGACCGCCTGGGTCGGAAACCGATTCTCTATGCGGGCTTCACGATCATGGCGGTGGGTCTCGGCATCGTCGGGACGATGCTCGGCCTGGGCGTGGATTCGCGCGGTGAGCAGTACTTCACCGTGGCGATGTTGCTGCTCTTCATCGTCGGCTTCGCGATGTCCGCGGGGCCGCTGATCTGGACCCTGTGTTCGGAGGTACAGCCACTCAAGGGGCGCGACTTCGGCATCGCCTGCTCCACGTTCACCAACTGGGTGACCAACATGATCGTGGGAGCGACCTTCCTCACGCTGCTCAGCGGCATAGGCAACGCCCAGACATTCTGGCTATATGCCGCGCTCAATGCCTTGTTTATCGTCATCACGTTCTGGTTGGTGCCGGAGACGAAGAACGTGACGCTCGAGCAGATCGAAAGAAACCTGATGAGCGGCAAACCGCTGCGAAAGATCGGCCAATAGGCACGGAATCGGCAAATCGGCCGATAAAAAATAAATACGAACTTGCTCGTGTCGTCGGTTAGCACGGCACGGGCTTTGCTGTCCTGAGAAATTGGATCACGTGACGAAAGCGTGAGCCGTGTCGAAGGTCGAGAACAAACTCGAAATTTTGAGGAATCTTCCATATGGATTGCGGGCGCATTCCTACACACTTTCGTTAGCGCTCGCGTTTGTCGAGCACGGCTGCGTGATGCGCGGGGATGACCCCGTGTCTCCCCAGGCCGACGGCTCCGAAGGAGTCGTTGCTCAAAAAAAATCATGAAATGAAAGGTTGATTGGATGAACCTCAAGGTAATGACCTCCGCCCTGCTCATCGCGGGCCTGGCGGCTCCGTCCGCATTCGCGGTCGACGGCGGCACGATCACGTTCGATGGCTCGATCAGCAACGTAACCTGCTCGGTCCATGGTGGCGATCCCGGCAACGGACCGGATTTCACCGTCGCGATGCAGGGTGTAAGCGCGGCGAACTTCGCCAACGTGGGTGACTTCGCCGGCAAACCCGGCCAATGGGTACGCAATGACAACGGCACCTTCGACGTCGGTGCGCTTCAGTTCAACACGGCCTATCTCCACGACCTCGATCGGTACGGCATTACGGCGGCGGACGTCGCCGCACCCGGGTGTTATCCCTTCATGCTCGCGGCATGGCGCATACGCGGGCACCTGCACAACGACAGCGGCGATGTATGGACGCGAGCATCGAACTATCACTCGCGCACGCCCCGCTTCAACAGGCGCTACCGCGCGGACCTGATCCGTCGCGCGGTGCGATGGACCACGTGGCTGGACAGCCACTTTCCCACCCACGACGTCGTCGTGGATGTCACTCCTTACGGAACGAGGTAAGCAATGAAGCATACGAGCAAGCGACTCCACCGAAACCTGCTGCTTGCGGTGGTTGTCGGCGCATCCTGGCATTCCGGCGCAGCGTGGGCCAAGGGAGGTTGCTATCACTCCGCCGATGGCTACTACCAGATCGGGCAGACCGCGCAGATCACCGTCACCAACGACATGCTCCCCGGAACCATCGTCCGTGACGAGAAAGCACACGGCGATGGCAATGTGCTGGCGACGTGCACGGAAGGCGAGGCGACATTCGAAGGGGCCTACAGCAGGGTCACGGTCAATGGCCTCGTACCGTTGACCGTCGATGGAAAGGACTCGGGCTTCGGTGTCGAACTCTACATCGACGAACTTCAGGAAGGCACCAGCTTTTCATTTCCGCATATCTATCAACGCACATTCAAGCTGGGTGAGCCGGTGCGTAGCAACCATGCCGACATCGGGTACCGCATCGTCCGTACGGCGGGTCCGGTGGAATTCGGCGCCTTCGACAGGTTGATCATCGGTCAGCAATGGACATATCAGCCTAACGGTGCGGCGACGAAACCGTTCCGTCACATGAAGATCTACGACCTGACGCTCATCCGTCCGGCGTGCAGTATCGTCTCGGAGGATCTCAACCAGACGGTGACGCTGGGGCCCTTCAACACGGGCAACTTCGCCACACCCGATCGGGCGACACGATGGGAAGCCTTCCATCTGAGGGTGGAGCAGTGCCAGGAGCCGGTGGGCCTCGTCGCCAAGTTCACCTTCGGCGATCCCAGTGATGCGGTCGTCGGCCAGCCGGATCTATTCACGCTCGACGGCCCCGAGAATGTCGGGCTCGAACTCGCCGATGAGAATGAAAAGAATATCGCTCCGGGTGCCGAGACCCGATTCAATGCCTTGGGCACCGGCGAGATATATACCTTCAATGCGCGCTTGCGCGAGATCCGCCCGACCGTGCGGGGTGGCCGTTTCAGCCGCAGGGTCAGGGTTCTCGTCGAGTTCATGTAACCCCTCAGTACTCCGCCGTGAGGGTGTGGAAGGGCTTGGCGAACCTCACGCCATCGGCATCCCATTCCTTCACCGCCTTGCCATCGGCGGTGACCTTCACGGGCTTCGCCCGCCCAGGCCAGAACACCCGCACCGGGGTTCCGGCGCGAATGCCCTTGTCGAGTGTCACCGTTAAGGTCTTGCCGTCCCTGTGTGCGGTCATGCTCAACGATCCATAGGCGACGGGTAGCCGCGTTACCGAGAGGCCGCTTCCCGCCACCCACGATGCCGGCACTCCCGGCAGAAGGTACAAACCGTCGTCGGCTTCGCGCATCAGCATGCCGAAGATGGTGCGCGCGTACTCGGAGCCGATCCAGGTATGCGGCATGTCGCCGAGATAGCCGGGATGGCGCAGCCGCGAATGAACCACCTCGGCCCACATGTTCCATTCGGGCGGCCGGCGATCGCGAACGACATCGGCGAGCAGTTCGGCGGCGTCGTCCGGCCGGTCGAGATACACGTAGGTCAGCACGTTGCGCAATTCATACGGGGTGTATGCGAACAACTCGCCCGGCGCTTCGCGCTTGCGTACGTCGGCAAGGTAACGGTCGAAAGTCCGGACCAGCGCATCGTGTGGCAGGACATCCATCTGTCCCGCCGGGTCGAGGGCGATCGACACGCTGGTGGGGTCGCCGTCGCCGAGATCCGCGGCGGCGGGAATGGTATCCACGCCTTTCCACGCCATCGTCGTCTCGATCGACTTGCGCAGCGACTCTCGCAGGGCGGCGTACTGTTCACGCGCATAGGCGGCCAGTTCCTTGTCGCCCCATTGGTCGGCCAGCCACGCACCGTCATGCCAGCCCTTCAACGCCCAGTAATCGTCCCAATAGCTGTGCGTGGGGCTGGAATAGCCTTCGTGGCTGATCGAAGGCGCGATGATCCCGTGGAAGCGTTCCGGCGCGGGCAGGTTCGACAGGTAGCCCGGCACCATCGTGCGTTCACGCAGCTCCTGCATGAAACGCATCGCGGCACGAACCTTGGGGAGATAATCCTTCACGCTCGCAGGGCCACCACCGAAGCGGGCCACGTCGGCGACGAGGTTGATGAATTCCCCTTGGCTGTCGTATTCGATGTCCGAGCCGAAGCCGCGGTTCACGCTGCCGTCGGCGTTGAGAATCGGTGAAACAAGGCCGTTCTCGTGCACCGCATGTGCCGCGTACCAGTCGAGGTAGTCGCGTGCGGTCTTGACCTCGCCCATGCGCAACAGGATCGAGGCGGTCGCGGCGCCGTCGCGGATGAACGAGCGATTGTAGTTGCGCGGTCCCGCCTGCATGGCGTGGCCGGTCTGGTTCACGAGCATGTATGCCGCCTGCGACCGCAGGATATCCACGAGCGACTTGTCCGGCAGCGAAATGCCCACGCCGCCGAGGCGCTTCTGCCATTCGTCGGATACGTTGTCCGCCAGCGTATCGTATCCGGCGGCGGTGAAGAGCGAACGGTCGATCGCCGGTGGCTCGGGCAGATGACCGTTCGCATCGGCCGGGGCGTTGCCGAGTGGGAAAGCCAGTACGACGTCACGCTGCTCGCCGGGCTGAAGGTGCACGCGATAGCCGAGCAGTCCGGCGGCGAGACCGTCGGCGTCGTGGGCTTCCCTCGCGCCGGGAGCGGTGCCGGCGGCCGCGTTCGCCGTGATCTCCGTCTCGCCATGCGCGCCGAAGGGAGCGGCCCCGGCCTGGTCCACCGGCGTGAGCGAGGTCAGTAGCGTCCGCCCTTCCACGCGCACGTTCGTGCTCGCGCCGGTGCCGGTGATCGCGATGTCGTGGATCGGCGATGCGCCACCATTTTGCCAGGGCGGATTCACCTGGATCGGACGCACGACCAGGGACAGCGTGCCATCGACGGGAGTGGCGCCGGCATTACGGAGGCGATGACGCAGAAGCACGACCGGCTGGCCGTTCCCTTGCACCGCGATCGCCTCGCTGGTCATGGACAAGCCGGGTTGCACGGTCCAGCTGACGGATGGCATGGGTTTCCAGCCGTCGCGCAGCGCGTGTGATCTTTCGGCACCGTCGGAGACCGCAGTGCGGCCGGAAGCGTCGCGCCAGATCGCCTGGATCTGCGGGCCGCCCTTGAATGGCTCGATATTGCCGTATTCGTCGAAGATCGACTTCTGTAGCCCGGCGGGCACGCCGACGGCCGTCCAGTACACCTGCTGCATGTGCAGCGAGGAAGGGAACAGCGTGGCGTTGGCGCGTGAAGCGGCTACCTGGTACCGCTTCATCGGCGTCATGGCACGGAGCGGGCCGAGGAAGCGCAGGCGTTTGATCCGAGGCGAGGCGCCATCCTTCGCGCCGACGACGAGACGCAACGCACCGACGTTCCGCGCCTCACGCGCCGCGAGGTAGGAACTGTCGCCGAGGCTACCGGGATCGCTGTCGAGAGTGGACCATGCGCCCGTGGCGTCGCGTCCCTGGAGCGTGGCCCCGTCGCGCGGCCCATCCCAGAGAACCTCGATCCCGGCGATATCCAGCGGACGGGGCAGGGTGACCTCGAGTTGCCGTGTACCGCCCGGGCCCTTGCCGACGATCCCCCGTGCGTGGCCGTCGGACCAGAGCGAGGCGCCATCATCCTTGCCATCGAGGCCGGCGATGCGCGCCGCATCGGCTGCCGCGAACGGTTCGAACTCGAACACGGAGACGCCCCAGTCCGCCGTGCGCGCAGGCGCGGCGAGGCGTACGAAGCGTGCCTCGGTGGCGGGGAATACGAGGTACTCCGTCCCGCCTGGCGAGTCGGTCACGGTATAGACGGGATGGAAATCCTTGCCATCCACGGAGGTCTGGATGGAGTACGCGGCGGCGAAGCCGCTGTCCCAATGGACCCGCACGCCGCCGACCTTCGCTACCTTGCCCAGGTCCACCTGGAACCACTGGCCCGGGCTGAAGGCGCCACCCCAGCGCGTGGTCTCATCGGTGTCGATCGCGTGTTCGGGCGCCAGCGCGGGTACCTGCTGGGAGGAGCTGCTCGCCTTCCATTCCGCGCGTGGCGGCAACCGGTCGGCCGCGAACGCGGGGATGACCAGGAGGGCGGTCAGGGCCAGGCTCAGGCGCACGGAGCGCGGGGAAATGAGGACGTGCATTCGTTCTACCTCCGGGGAGGCCACCAAGCCTAGGCACGTAACGCGATGTAACCAACCCTTCGGCGCTAGAATCGATGTCCCAGCGGAAAAGAAACGTTCGCCATGCGCAACCCATTACAGGAACAACTTCTCAAGGCCGGCTTGGTCAAGAAAGACAAGGCCGCCAAGATCGTGCGCGACCAGGCCAAGCAGCGGCAGGGCAAGGCGCCGCCGCCTCCGGCCGATGATTCCATCGACGCACGCAAATTGCAGGCGGAACGTGCCGAACGGGACCGGGCCCTGGCCGCCGAGCGCAACGCCGAGGCCCGCGCGAAGGAAATCCGCGCCCAGGTGCGCCAGATCATCGAGACGACCAAGGTGAAGCGCGAAGGCGACAGCGCCTATCGTTTTCCCGATGGCGACAAGATCGCCAGCATTTTCGTCAACGACGCGCTCCGCGCGCAACTGGCATCCGGCGCGCTCGCCATCGCACGTGCCGGCGAGGGCTACGAGTTGATTCCCCGCTTGCCCGCCGACAAGATCCACGCCCGTGCGCCGGACATGATCGTGCTCGACCACGGGCGCAAGGAGGGCGCGGCGGCGCCGTCGGAAGAAGATGTCGACGACTACTACAAGCAGTTCGTCGTGCCCGACGACCTCATCTGGTGAGGATGCGATGACCGTTCTCGTCACAGGCAGCGCGGGCCATCTCGGCGAAGCGCTCGTGCGCCGCTTGCGAGCGGACGGCCGTGCGGTGAAGGGCCTGGACATCAAGCCCTCGCCGTACACGGACATCGTCGGTTCCATCGCCGACGAGGCCTTCGTGCGTGATGCCATGTCCGGCGTCACCCGCGTGATCCACGCCGCCACGTTGCACAAGCCGCACGTCGCGACGCATTCCAAGCGGCAGTTCGTCGACACCAACGTCGGCGGCACGGTGGCGCTGCTGGAGGCCGCGGTGGCGCATGGCGTGCGCTCGTTCGTTTTCACCAGCACGACGAGCGCATTCGGCGCGGCGTTGTCTCCCGCGCCCGGCGAACCGGCGGCGTGGATCGACGAAGACGTCGTGCCCGTGCCGAAGAACATCTACGGCGCGACGAAGATCGCCGCCGAGGGCATGTGCGAACTGGTGGCCCGTAAGGACCGCCTGCCGGTGCTCGTCCTGCGGACCTCGCGCTTCTTTCCCGAAGACGACGACAATGCCAGCGTGCGCTCGGCATACGGCACGCTGAACATGCAGGCCAACGAACTGCTGTATCGGCGAGCCGACATCGAGGACATCGTCGAGGCGCATCTGTGCGCACTCGACAAGGCGCCGTCGCTAGGATTCGGTCGCTACATCGTTTCGGCGCCGACACCTTTTTCGCGGGACGACGTCGCCGCGTTGCGCCAGGACGCAGCCGCCGTGGTGCGAGGGTTGTTCCCGGAGGTGGATGCGCTCTATTCAGCGCGTGGGTGGAAATTGCTGCCGTCGCTGGACCGCGTCTATGACAGCGCCCGCGCCCGCCGCGACCTTGCCTGGACGCCGAAGCGCGACTTCCCCTTCGTGCTGGAATGCCTGCGGCGCGGTGAGGATTTTCGTAGCGACCTGGCGCGGACTATCGGCGTGAAGGGGTATCACGACGAGGTGTTCGCGGAAGGGCCGTATCCGGTGTTGGGCTGAGGCGAGCACCCATCGCGGACAGGGTCCGCTCCCACCACGGCTCGTGCCCGGTGGGAAGCCTGCCCGGTGGAAGGCCTGCACAGTGCGAGCCTTGCCTGGTGGGAGCGGACCCTGTCCGCGATCAAGTTGCCGCCACCTTCCGCTCGTGCCGCAACAGCCAGTCCTTCCGCCATAACCCACCGCCATATCCGGTCAGCGACCCATCCGCGCCGATCACCCGGTGGCACGGGATGACGATGGCGATCTGGTTGGCCCCGTTGGCCCGGGCGACCGCCCGGACCGCCGTGTGCCGTCCCGCCGCCGCCGCGATCTCCGAATAGCTGCGTGTCGTCCCCGGTGGAATGGCGATCAACTCGTCCCACACCGCCTTGGTGAACACCGAGCCATGCAGGGCGAGGGGCGTCTCGAAGGCCAGCCGGGTTCCGGCGAAATAATCACGCAGCTCCGCCTCGATACGGTCGATGACCGGCGTGCGGCCGAACGTGATCGTGGAACGGCTCGCCTCGCGCAAGCGTTTCAGTTCGGTGGGCAAGGCGGCCCGGTCGAAGAACTCGAGCAGGTGCAAGGCATGGGTATCGGCCACCGCCAACATGCTGCCGATAGGGGTTTCGATCCAGTCGGCCTTGAGCAGTTCGCGCCCGCGCAGCTCCACCGGGCTGTCGCCGATCAGCTTGACGATGGCTTCGCGGAAACCGCTGCCGGAGTCGTAGCCGGCCGACTGTTGCGCGTCGATGACGCTGGCTCCCGCCGCCAGTCGATCCATGCCACGTCCGGCCCGGCGCAGGCGGGCCATGTCGAGGAAGGTGAGGCCGAGGTGGCGCTTGAAGGCCCGGCGCACGGTGGAAGGATCATGGCCAAGGCGGACGAGGTCGTCCTCGGACCAGATCCGCTCCGGTTCGTCTTCCAGCCGCCGAAGCAGGGCCGACACCACGGGTTCGCGCTGGCCCACCGGGTCGAGGGGGCGGCAGCGAAGGCAGGGCCGGAAGCCGGCTTCGAAGCAGCCGGCGACGGAGTCGAAGAAGCGGGTGTTTTCGAGCTTCGGCTTCCGCGCGGGGCAGGTGAGCCGGCAGAAAACGCCCGTGCTGGTCACGCCGACGAAGACATGGCCGTCATAGGCGGGATCACGCTCGAGCAGGGCCCGGTAGAGGGTCTCGTGGTCGGGGAGGTCGAAGAGCATGCGACATAGGGTACGCCGTGCCGGAGAGGCACGGCGCCGAAGATCGGGCGGCTATTCGGGGACGATCCGCCCCCCTCAAGCCTTGTTCCGGTCCGTCTCGAAGGCCTTGTTGATGCGCAGCGCCAGCAGGGTGCAGGCCACGCCGGAGAGCAGATAGGCGCTGACCGCGACCAGGCCGAAGCGGGCCGACAGGCCCAGCGCCACCAGCGGAGCGAAGGCCGCGCCGATCAGCCAGGCGAAGTCGGAGGTCAAGGCCGCGCCGGTATAACGGAACCGCTTGGCGAAGTTGGCGGTGACGGTGCCGGCCGCCTGGCCATAGGAAAGGCCGAGCAGGGCGAAGCCGACGATCAGGAAGGCATCCTGGGCGATCTTGCCGCCACCCAGCAGCCAGGGCGAGGCGATGGCGAACAGGCCGATCAGCACGGCCATCGTGCCCAGCGTGTTGCGGCGGCCGACCTTGTCGGCGATGACGCCCGAGGCCACGGTGGCCAGGATCGCCACGAAGGCACCGACGATCTGCACGATCAGGACGTTGTTGATGTCCTGCGAGCGATTGAGGGAGATCCACGACAGCGGGAAGATCGTCACGATGTGGAACAGCGCGTAGCTGGCCAGGGCGGCGAAGGCGCCGATGAACAGGTTGTAGCCCTGTGCCTGGATCATCTCGATGATGCCGATCGGCTCCAGCTCGCGCTCTTCCAGGAGCTGGGTGTATTCCTCGGTGACGACCAGGCGAAGGCGGGCGAACAGCGCCACGACGTTGATCGCGAAGGCCACGAAGAAGGGATAGCGCCAGCCCCAGCCGAGGAAATCTTCACGGGACAACTGGGTGTTGAGGAAGAGGAACAGCGAGGCGGCGATCAGGAAGCCGGTCGGGGCGCCGAGCTGGCCGAGCATGGCGTACCAGCCGCGGCGGTTCTTCGGTGAGTTCAGCGAGAGCAGGGAGGGCAGGCCGTCCCAGGAACCGCCCAGCGCAATGCCCTGCAAGAAGCGCAGCACCGACAGAATCACAATGACCGTGTAGCCATTGGACGTGTTGGCCGGCAGGAAGGCGATGCAAACCGTGGAGGTGCCCAGCAGGAACAGGGCGGCGGTAAGCTTGGTGCCCCGGCTCCAGTTGCGCTGGATCGCCATGAACAGCGTCGTGCCGATGGGGCGCGCGATGAAGGCGAACGAGAAGATCGTGAAGGCCAGCAGGATCCCGTCCAACTGGCTCAGGAATGGAAAGAACACCGACGGGAACACGAGGACGGACGCGATGCCGTACGTGAAGAAGTCGAAGTATTCCGAAGCGCGGCCGATCACCACGCCCACGGCGATTTCGCCTGGGGCAACGGCGGCATGGCTGGTCTGGTGCTGGCGGCGGACGTCGTTCTCGGCGCCTTCCGCGGCATTGTGATGGGCGTGTGAAATGCTCGACATCGTATTCGGCCCGCTCGGGGAGGTGGATGGCAGGATAGCCAAGGATCGCACTACTCGGCTTGCAGGGCCATGGGACAAAGTGTCCTATGGCCTGTGCAAGCGTATCGGCGTATTTTTTCGTGTCCCCACGGTTGCCTCCATCATGCGAATGTCCATGAAGATGTTGCGCGGATTGCTGATCCCCGCCCTGGCCCTGCTCTTGTCGGGCTGCGATGCCGTGCTGCTATCCCCCTCGGGCGACATCGCCCGGCAGCAGCGCGACCTGATCATCATTTCCGTGGTGCTGATGCTGATCATCATCGTCCCGGTGATCGCGATGATCCTGATCTTCGCCTGGAAGTACCGGGCGTCGAACGAGGCGGCCCGCGCCGAATATGCCCCGGACTGGAACCACTCCACGGTGCTGGAGCTGCTGATCTGGGCGGCCCCCCTGCTGATCATCATCGCCCTGGGCGCCGTGACCTGGACCAGTACCCACAAGCTGGACCCGTACCGGCCCCTGGAGCAGATATCCCAGGGCCGCACCGTGGCCCCCGGCACGAAGCCCCTGGTGGTCGAGGTCGTGGCGCTGGACTGGAAGTGGCTCTTCCTCTATCCGGAACAGGGCATCGCCACGGTGAACGAGATGGCGGCCCCGGTGGACCGTCCCATCGAGTTCCACATCACCGCCTCGACCGTCATGAACGCGTTCTTCGTGCCCTCGCTCGCCGGCATGATCTACGCGATGCCGGGCATGGAGACCAAGCTCCATGCGGTCATGAACAAAACCGGCGATTTCGAAGGCATTTCCGCCAATTACAGCGGCGCCGGCTTCTCCGACATGCGCTTCCGCTTCCATAGCCTGTCCGACGCCGATTTCGACGCCTGGGTGGCGAAGGCCAAGGCGAGCGCGGACCAGCTCGGCCGCGAGGACTACCTCAAGCTCGAACAGCCGAGCGAGAAGGAACCGGTCCATTACTACGGGACGGTCACCCCCGGCCTCTACAACGCCATCCTCAACCGCTGCGTCGAATCCAACCGCATGTGCATGAACGACATGGCGGCGCTCGATGCGCGTGGTGGCCAGGGCGTGGTCGGTGCCTACAACGTGACCTCGCTCGACGCCGCGACCCGCGCGCGAGTGGGTCTGGCCGACGCCCGCCAGCGTTATGTCGGTGCCCTGTGCGTCGGCAACGGCAGCGCCGGCCAGCCGATGACACCTGCCGGACGTCCGCTCTAAGAGCGGCGGCCTCCTCAGAATTCAAGCCTTGCCGAGTCCGGTAATGAACATGCCCGATCTAGCCAAACTGATCTTCGGACGCCTCACCCTCGAGGCGATCCCGTACCACGAGCCGATTCTCGTCGGCACCTTCATCGCGGTCGCCATCGGCGGTATCGCCCTGCTCGCCGTCATCACCCGGGCGAAGCTGTGGGGTTACCTGTGGAGCGAGTGGTTCACCAGCATCGATCACAAGAAGATCGGCATCATGTACATGGTGTTCGGCATCGTGATGCTGCTGCGCGGCTTCTCCGACGCCCTCATGATGCGCGCCCAGCAGGCGATCGCGTTCAACGGCAATCCCGGCTTCCTGCCCCCGCACCACTACGACCAGATCTTCACCA
>Ga0307412_10001501_pt1 | contig 12959 bp, 10 predicted proteins | sample DK1Cmetagenome_3_FD_203823 | JGI IMG/M metagenome (GOLD analysis project Ga0307412, IMG submission 203823) | Maize rhizosphere microbial communities from greenhouse at UC Davis, California, United States - DK15-C-1 | ecosystem: Host-associated > Plants > Roots > Rhizosphere > Soil | place: USA...
TTTAGGTATTGCATTGCTGATGTCTATCGTTCTGGTGTACCTCATCATGGTGGCCCTGTATAATAATTACATACATCCTTTCGTTGTATTGTTCTCTATTCCGCTTTCGATTATAGGGGCGTTACTGGCACTGGCGCTAACAAACAATTCGCTTAATATTTTCACCATTCTGGGGTTAATTATGCTGATTGGCCTGGTTGCCAAAAATGCAATTATATTGGTGGATTTTACCAACCAACAAATTGCTGAAGGTAAAAGTGTACGAGAATCGTTAATTGCGGCAAACCACGCCCGCTTGCGTCCCATATTGATGACGACTATCGCGATGGTGATTGGTATGCTTCCGATTGCAATTGCTCAAGGTGCCGGCGCTGAATGGAAAAATGGTTTAGCCTGGGTTATTATCGGCGGCTTGGTGAGTTCATTGTTCTTAACCCTGATTATTGTTCCGCTTGTTTATGAGGCTTTCGATAAGATCATCCGGAAATTTAATAAAAACAAAAAGCATCAGGACATTGGTGCTCTCATGGATGAACCGTACACAGACGAGATCTTAGAGGAAGAATTTGAGGTTTTAGAATATCAAAGATAATCCTTAAGTGGTTAGTTTGGAGTGAGTGAGAGTGATGGGGACGCTGGAGAGTGTCCCCTTTTTTATTAGAGGCGGAGGGCAGCAACTACGCCCTACCCCGAAATATACTTACCTCCGGGGAGTTTATTTACCAGCCAAACAATAACTCCGGAAATAAAAAGGCAGGCAACAAGTGTCGCCACAATTCCAACCGCTGGGTTAACCGAAAAACAATTTATCCCTTTTTTAGTCAGCTCGGACAATACAAGTACATGTACCAAATAAATCCCGAAACTGTATTTACAAAGAAATGCCCGAATACTTTCAAGCACCTTAAACTCAAACTCGAAATTGCTGACAAGCATAAACATACCTGAAGCCGTTAGCAATACGTTCGGCGTTAAAAACCCATAGAATAAGGAGTCAAATTGTCCCTTCTCTCGGGTGTATAGCCATGTTCCTAAAATCGTAATAGCAGTTCCAGCTATCAGCAATAGCCACGAATAAAGGCTGGGCCAGTTTCCTTGCTTCCGCTTCAATGATAAATAATAGCCAAGAACCAGATATCCCAAAAATCCTGAAAAGTACGACAAATCGAAATTCGGCTTATGCCGGAATAATATAGGATGGCTTACCACCATCGTGCCCATCCAGATAAAAAGAAAATATCTAACCTCCTTCTCTGTACAAGCCCTAACTGCCTTGCTGATAATTGGAATAAACAGGTACAAGCCAATAATCATATAGATATACCAAAAGTGATAAGCAGCCCCGTGAGCTATTTTATTCCAAACAAGCTCAAAAAAAGCCGCGTAATTCCCCTGAGAATACTTTATCAAATCATAGCCGATATAGACAACACTCCAAAATATGAATGGCAGCAAAACCCTTATTACCCTTTTCTTCAAAAAGTCTCTGATATGATATTCCTTGCCAAGTAATAGGGCGCCCGAAAGCATTACAAACACCGGTACGCAAAAGCGAACCGAGCTATCAATAAAATTACCCCAATGCCAGGTAGCCGTAGACACTGCACCAAATTTATATAGGATGGGAGAAGTTACATGAAGTAAAACCATAGCCACCGTTGCTATGATACGAAGATTGTCTGGCCAACTCTGCCGTTTTGGATGTTCCATTAAAATGAGGCTATCAAACCTTAATATTCGACTAAAGTATTAACAATTGGCGGTATAAGCATATTCGAAATTATTACACTGGGATATTTGATTTTGAAAAGAAATCCACACCGCCAAACATTTTTACATTTAATATTTTATTACTATCACAGATGTAAAAACATTTAATTCAGCTAGATAAGAAAGTTCCTTTATATATTTAGGCAAGATTTTAAATTCTATAATGAAACTACTTGCTATATCCGGAAGCTTAAAGAACACTTCTTCTAACACAGCTATAGTTAAGGCGATAAAAAGAATCGCTAACAACGTAGATGTAACTATTTATACCGCGCTTGGAGATTTACCGCATTTTAACCCTGACTTAGACAATGAGGATGCGCCGGAAACTGTGTCTGCTTTCAGAGAATTAATCAGGTCGAATGATGCTGTGCTTTTTTGCACGCCCGAATATGCATTTGGAATGCCTGGAGTACTAAAAAATGCATTAGACTGGACTGTATCGTCAGGAGAATTTGTTGAAAAGCATGTTATTGCCCTTAGCGCCTCTCCCTCGTTTATGGGCGGCGATAAAGCTCTTTCTTCCTTAGTGCTTACCCTAAGTGCTCTTTCTGCAGTAGTACCTCAAGGCGCTCAGCTTAGTATTCCAGGAATTACTAAAAAGTTAGATGAGGAGGGAGAATTAATTGACCAATCAACCGAGATTGCTTTAAAAGGCGTCCTATTGGCCCTCACAGAATCACTAGAAAAACAAAACATATTAAATTAATCATGACAAACCTTAATATCCCGGAAGGCTATCAAACCGTAATGCCGTATTTAATTTTAAGAGATGCAAACGGCTTTTTAGATTTCACGAAAAAAGTTTTTAATGCCACCGAAAAAATGAAACATATGCGTGACGAACTCATTATGCACGCTGAGATTCAGATCGATGGAAGCACTATTATGTTTGCTGAAAGCACTGAGGAATACCAACCGCAAACGGCGGGCCTTTTCGTATATGTGAAAAATGCCGATGAAACTTACCAAACAGCCTTAAACAATGGCGCAGCATCAATACTTGCTCCTCGCGACCAGGATTATGGCAGAAGCGCCGGGATTAAAGATCCTTGTGGCAACACATGGTGGATAACTACGGCGAATTAGGTGAGCAGAGATCAGTGATTGGAGATTAGAGACTGACGTAAAGCATAAAATTTTAATAAACAACAAAGGCTCCAAATGGAGCCTTTGTTGTTTATTAAATTATCTATTTTAGATATGTAAAGCCCTGTTTCCAGTTGCAGCCAAAGCAGCTTCCTTAAATGATTCAGTAAATGTTGGATGGGCATGGCTGATACGGCCAATATCCTCAGCAGAGGCACGGAATTCCATAGCAACAACTGCTTCTGCAATCATATCCGCTGCACGAGGCCCAATCATGTGAACACCCAAAATTTCATCTGTTTCAGCATCAGCCAAAACCTTAATTAATCCGTCGATATCCATACTTGCACGGGCACGGCCACTCGCTTTGAATGGGAACGAACCTGTTTTGTACTTTTTACCTTGCTCCTTTAATTGTTCCTCGGTGTAACCAACAGCAGCAACTTCTGGCCAGGTATAAACTACACCCGGAATAAGATTATAATTGATATGAGGCTTTTGTCCCGCAATGGTTTCGGCCACATAAACACCTTCCTCTTCAGCTTTATGCGCTAACATAGCACCTTTAACAACATCGCCGATAGCATAAACACCTTTCACAGAAGTTTCCAGATGATCGTTTACAGTGATTTTTTTGCCGCGCTCTTCTAATTGGATACCGATTTTGTCTAAGCCTAATCCTTCAGTATATGCGGTACGGCCTACAGCAACGATGCAGTAATCGCCCTCGATGGTAACTTTCTCTCCTTTTGGATTATCAGCTGTTACTACAACTTTTTTACCTTTTACAGAGGCGCCTGTAACCTTATGACTTAATAAAAATTCGAATCCAATTTTTGACAAAGTTTTTTGAAGCTCTTTACCTAAAGTTTTATCCATGGTAGCAATAATGCTGTCAACATATTCAACAACAGTAACTTTTGAACCAAGGCGGGCATAAACAGAGCCAAGCTCTAATCCAATTACACCACCACCAATCACAATAAGGTGTTTAGGAACTTCCTGAAGGTTTAAAGCTTCGGTCGAAGTAATGATACGTTTTTTATCAACAGGAAGAAACGGAAGCGCAGTCGGTTTAGAACCAGTTGCAACAATGACGTTCTTTGTAGTAATAGTTTCTTCACCACCATCTGCTTTAGTAACCTTTATAGTGTTTTTGTCGACAAAAGAACCAAGGCCGTGGAAAGTAGTGATTTTATTCTTCTTCATCAGGAAGGTAATACCGGCAGTTGTTTGTTCAACCACCTCGTTTTTACGCTTAATCATTTGAGGAAGGTCAACACTTAAATCTTTTAGGTTGATGCCATGAGTTTTAAAAGTGTGGGCAGCATTATGATAATGCTCAGAAGAATCTAAAAGCGCTTTTGAAGGGATACAGCCTACATTAAGGCATGTACCACCGTAAGTACTGTATTTTTCTACGATAGCCGTTTTAAGTCCTAATTGTGCACAACGGATTGCGGCTACATATCCGCCTGGCCCGCTGCCTATAACTGTTACGTCGAATTGCATGGATGAATTTTTGGTTGCCCAAAGTTAAACGATTAATGCTCTTTAGGAAAAGAAAATCCATTATATCTCCGGATGCCGCCTGAATTCTTTACTCCGGTCAAACAAATAGCGGTAAGTATGATGGGTTTTATAAATTTTAGCGCCAATTTGCTCCGCAACATGCATCATTCGGGGGTTAAAATCACCAATCCAGTTCATTTCTATATCTTTATAGGGAACTTTGTCCTTTATTGCTTTTGCAGCAGCAACAATAAGTGCAATTTCAACACCTTTGCGCTGAAACCCAGGAACGATTCCGAAAGCCAAGCCCGACATTGAACGTGTTGCTCCTGTCCATTTATTAAAAAGCAGCCTTAATTTTCCGAAGGAATCCAGCTTACCATCCACATACTTTACAAATAGCTGATTCAATTCCGGAATACTTATAAAAAACCCGATTGGCTCATCTTTATAGTATGCAAACCATATAATACGCTCGTCAATAACTGGCTTAAGAGAATTTACAAGTTTGCACGCCTCCACTTTTCCCATCTCCCCCACCCCTTCATGGTTTACCCAGGCTTTATTATAAATCAGCCTGAAGTCTTCTGCGTATTTGTCAATTTTACTTTTCTCAAAATGTCTAAAAGAATAATCTCCATTTCGCATAACTCGCTCAGCTACAACGATCAAAGCTTTAGGCATTGGCGAGTGAACAGCTCTGATATAAGTAAATTGTTTAAAGTATAACTGGAAGCCATAAGCCTCAAATAAATCTTGATAATAGGGGAAATTATAGTTACAACAATAACCCGGTTCGAAAAAGCCATCAGCTAATACTCCCCACCAACGTTCCCTGCTTCCGAGGTTTACCGGACCGTCCATTGCTTGCATTCCCTGCTCCTGTAACCATTGCCGCGCCACATCAAACAATAAAAAAGCAGCTTCTCTATTATTTATGCAATCAAAAAAGCCAATCCCGCCAGTCGGTTGTTCTTCCAAATTAGCTGTCATGGGATTGATAAAAGCCGCTAGCCTCCCAAGCACGCCACCCACCTCGTTCTTTAAAAGCCAGCGCTTACAATTATCATCCTTAAGAAGCTTGTTTTTGTCCGCATCAAAAACTTTAGAAACATCTTCATCCAAGGGCCGTATATAGTTTTTATCATTGGCATAGTGAAACGTAGGAAACTCTATAAATTCTTTAATCTGCTGTAGCGTTTTAACTTCGGTTAATATCATATTAAGATAGCTTTTCATGGAAAAAAGCGCTATGGACGTATTTCAACAATTATAGTTATTTAAAACTGTTTCAAATTATTTACCTTAAACATAAAATGAAAAGATTTCGACTTTGGCTACTAATTCCCCTCCTGTTTCTTAGCCTGGCTGCCTCTGCACAGCACTTAGAAAGCTTTTCCAAAGCCGATACATTACGTGGCTCACTTAGTCCGCTAAGAACCTGCTATGATATCAACTATTATCATCTCGATATTCGGGTAGACGTTGGCCAACAATTTATATCTGGCTCAAACTTATTTAAATTCACCGCAACGCGAGACTTTAACAAACTCCAATTCGATCTTTTCGATAACTACGAAATCGAAAAAATAATCTATCAGGGAAAGGAATTAGAATATACCGCCGAATACGATGCCGTATTTGTTCAATTTCCTACAATAATAAAAAAAGGTAGCAAAGCCGAGTTTACGGTTTTTTATTCTGGTACGCCAATGATTGCCCAAGATGCACCATGGGGAGGCGGATTTGTTTTCACTGAGGATGCAGGTACAGCTCCCTGGGTTAGTGTAGCCTGTCAAGGCCTGGGCGCCAGCGCATGGTGGCCCAACAAAGACCACCAATCAGACGAAGTAGATAGCATGTTAATTAGTGTCACTGTTCCACGTGGCCTAAAAAATATAAGCAATGGAAGGTTAATCTCTACGCAAGTGCAACCAGATGGATCTACCAAGTTTAATTGGTTTGTTTCTTATCCGATTAACAATTACAATGTGACGCTGAACATTGGAGATTTCGCCCACTTTTCCGACGAATATATTGGATTAAAGGGCAAGCTAACTCTTGACTATTACGTGCTTCGCGAAAATCTTGATAGAGCTAAGTCACACTTCGAGCAGGTAAAAAAAATATTAAAAAGCTTTGAATACTGGTTCGGTCCGTATCCATTTTATCGTGATGGCTATAAACTGATTGAAACGCCATATCTTGGAATGGAACACCAAAGCGCAATTTCATACGGCAATAAATATAAAAATGGCTACTTGGGTTCTGACTTATCAAAAACAGGGCTCGGATTGTTTTGGGATTATATTATAGTTCACGAATCCGGGCATGAATGGTTTGGCAACAACATAACCTCAAAGGACCTTGCAGATTTATGGATACATGAAAGCTTTACTACCTATTCGGAAGCACTTTATATCGAAAGCCAACAAGGAAAAAAAGCTGGCATGCAGTATCTTAATGGGCTTCGCCAGACTATTCAGAATGATAGTACAATTATAGGCACTTATAACGTAAACCGGGAAGGTTCTGAAGACATGTACTTTAAGGGGGCGAACTTACTGCATACCATCCGAGCTATAATTAACAATGACCAGCAGTGGCTCCGTATTTTGAGAGGCTTAAATCAAACCTTTAAATTGCAAACAGTTACGTCTGAACAGATTATTAGCTATATTAACAAACAATCAGGCAAAAACTTAACGCCTATCTTCGATCAATACTTGCGCTTTAAAGACATTCCTACTCTTGTACTAACGTGGACATCTGAAAATTCGGTTGCCTATAGGTGGCAATCGGATGTTAAAGGTTTTAATATGCCGGTTAAAGTTAAACTTCCAGGAACCAGTGAGTGGCAACTAATTCAACCCACAAATGTTGCCAAAGTATTAACTGTGCAAGGGCCAGCATCCGAGCTGCTTATCGATACCGACAACTTTTATATTAAAACGAAAATATCAACAAATTAATGTAACGTTTTTTAATTGTGGGCGTCATATCTATCTAAACATTTGATGATATGAAAACAACGCTTGCATCGTTCGGCTGGCTGCTGCTTTTAGTCCCTTTTATAAGCGTGGCCGGTACCAAAACTATCTTTCACTCGGTAAATAGCAATAACCTCGATGAAGACCTACGCCAGCTTCAGCCTTTCCATGGAATTGAATTAAGCGGTTCATCCGAAGTGCGGGTAACATTTGGCTCTAAAGAGGAAGCCAGACTAGAAGGCAGTTCTGAAGACATACAATTGCTGGAAACCAAAGTCGAAAACGGTATACTTAAAATCAGGAGCAAAAAAAATGGCTGGAATTGGAAAAGTGCTAAGGTAAAAGTTTATGTCACTGCCAAATCAATTAACAGTGCAGTAGTAAGCGGCTCAGGAAATCTAGACCTTAGCCAATCTTTCAAAACCGATAAACTGAACATGGTAGTAAGCGGTTCTGGTAGTATCGAAGCAGCATTCGAAGCTGAAACCGTAAATGCTGCAATAAGCGGTTCTGGTAGCATTAAAAGCACAGGCTCCTCAAAAAGCTCTAATATCCGTGTCAGCGGCTCGGGAAACTTCAATGGTAAAAAGCTTATCTCCGACTCAACAAACATTCAAATAAGTGGATCTGGACAAGCTAATATCCATGCGGAAAAATCGATAAATGCACAACTAAGCGGATCTGGAGGAGTGCGTTATTCAGGCAACCCGGAGGTGAAAGTTTCAAAAAGTGGCTCTGGTTGGATTTCAAAAATATAATGATTAGTACGTTGCTTACGGACCAAGCTTTCCGTTGCAATCTTTTTTACCCACAGCATCAAATCCCGGCACTTCTAAAAAGGGCTTCCGCTTCAATACTTAACAGAATACTCTGCTCATGGCCTGTGCTTGCTTATCTCGGTTGCGGGCATAGCAGCACCTCTTTTTTCAGATAGGTTTAAGTTTAAGCAGGGCAATTCTTTATTTGAAGCATTTTAAATAAAGAACTTAAACCAATTTATCACAAAAAATGTCCCTCCATTTCTACCTAATTCTAATTGGTTTCTGCCGTTTCTTTTAAATCCTTTATTTAAAAGAAACGGCAGAAACATTTCCTTATAACTAAACATCAGGCTTTTAACAATACATTAGATTAAAAAAATATCTATTTAACTATTTTTTTAATAGTTTTGCAAAAAATAACCATTGAAATAGTTACAATATTTCACTATGTAAACAAGATATTTCATATGCAATCTAATTGCTCGTCAAACAATAAAACTATAATTAAAACGGAGTCATAACGACAAGTCCAAAAGTTGGTTTAAGCAAAGCACACTATTTTTTTCTCAAACATATAACTATAATAAATTCATGAAAATCAAATCGATCAAATCCTTATCACTTTTCCTACTATTATTTGCAATTACAACATCATGCAAAAAACAACTTGAAAATGACCCTACAATTCCAGTAGTCGAAAAAACGGCTAATAGTTCCCGACTAAATTTTAGTAGTCAGGATAATTTTGAGCAATTAGCAAATGAATTGGTAGGTAAAGATAAATCAGAGATCTTAAATAAAATTAGTTCCATAACAAAGGGATCTGAATTCATCTCTTTACAATCTGTGATGAACGCTAAAATGAACCAGAAATCCGGTATTTTTACTTCTGATGAAGAGAGTACAGATACACTGGATCTAGTGCAAGATGAGTTTTTTGCCAGTGTACTTAATGAAAACATGGAGATTAAAGTAGACAGCGTTATTTATAAAGTTACGCCATTTGGAACCTTTATCATTGATTCAGAAAAATATGGCAGAACAATCGAATTACTCGAAGCAAACCATTTTGATGAAAAAGAGGATTTCTCAGCGCACAAATTCTTTTCACATTTATTACATGACGACTTTTATAAAGTTGAAGATGGCATAATTTTACTTGACACATATAAACGTATTAGCGGTGGTTTGGATGAAGATGCTACTATAAGCCAGCCCGTTGCATTAAGCAATAAAAAAGCATCAACAGTAAGCGCTGAAGGAGACGATTACATTTACAACAATATACCAACTATTTCTTTTGGAGCAAAAACCATTGCTGGAAAGCTATTCGAAAAATTACGCGGCAGAGAAGAAGTATATACAGATGAATTCGAAAATAAAAGGCGGATAAGAGTAAACTTCTACAATGCCTCATGGGGTATCTACTCCTCTATTGGAGCCTCTGTAAAAATGCAGAAAAAAAACTGGATAGGGTGGTCTGGAACTGATGCTCCGGAATTAAGATTAGGATGGGATGGCCTAGAGTATTATTGCGGAACAGTACCGTCAATTCCTACTCCTACACAACCTGGGGGTCCTCAAAGGTTTAATCCACTCGATCTTCCATACGTAAGCAAAAGATATGTCGAAGTAGATTTATTAGGCTATCCCTTTACTTATGACATCAATAAAGGCATACAGCAAGGCGTAAAAAAAGCCTATGATTTTGCAAAAAGTAACATTCAAGGTCTTTTCCCTCAACCCCCTAATGTAAATTATGCATACAAAGCATGGAATGACTTTACTAAAAAAAGCATCTCAATAATTGGAGGCCAAGATGAAGTGAAGGGTTATAATAGAGAAAGCCTATCAAAGGTTTTTGATTGGGCTGTGGGTATAACTGTTAAATCTAATTTCGAAAATATTAATTTTAATGCCCAAAAGAATATAATGAACCCTGCATTGAAATTCGAACTGCGTAAGGCATCTGTTTACGGATTAGTAAAATATGGCAATATTTGGAAAGGAGCTAGAATTGTTGCGCAATAATCTGATAACCCAATTTTTATTGTTTGCTTTTTTACTTGCGTACTCAAATAGCCTGTACGCTCAAAAAGAAAATAGAAAACAAATGACGATGTTAAGACTTGGAGCCTTGGGAAGGGTTAAGGAAACTCCAGTACTTACAGGAGCCTTTAAAACTGGAAGTGGAACTGATATCTCCTTAATTCATTTAAGGAGAGTAGCTTCTACTTTTTATTTAGGAGGAGGAGTAGGCATCTCGGCATATGTAAACCCAACCACAACAACAATTCCTATTTATCTAAGTTCTGCCTACTATTTAAGATCAAGAGTATCATCGCCCTTTTTATTTCTAAATGCAGGATTAGCCCTCAGAGATAAAAGCTTTCACGACGGCGAAATTATTGAACCCGGTATAGGGTGGGCATTTAAAATTTGGAAGAGTGCCGCACTAACCCCAGAAATAGGTTATAGATTTCAATCTTATGGAAGAAATGAAGAGAACGGAAAGATTAGCTCACTTCTTCTCGGCATAGGCATTTCTTTTTAATTGCATATTGACGTTGCTTGTTTAATGATAAAAAAGTTTTTACTGTTAACGCTATTAAGCTTTAGTTATTCTCAAAGAACTTATGCGCAAAGGGTGAATTTTTACACATCCTTAAAAGTGCCCCTATTAGATTATGTTGTATACCTTGTTAATGACAATAATGATCCGAATACAACAACATCACAGGGTGTTATTTTTGATACAGGCGTAAGCGTTAAAGTACACAGGTCCTTCTTTTTGGAATCAGGAATTGAATATTTCGTCATTAATTATTACAAAAAAAAACAACCCGTTACAACTAGTTCACCATACAATGAACTGGTTGTAACTAATTCAGCTTTTGCATTCCAAGGCAAACCGGTGTTTAGTATCCCATTAAACAAAAACACAAGACTTAGATTAGGTCTGGGATTAAATTATCAGAAGCTTATTTCCAAAGCTAATCTATATAGTTATCAGAACAACAATACACCCTCATCAACCGTCAAAACTGAAAATTCTCAAACTAAATTCCGTGGCAATATGCAACCTCTGACAGGTATTCAATTCAAAATGTCCTCAAAAATCGCGATGGGATTCGATCTTAACTATATTAAGGTTAACTGGAACGAATCTATGAAAGACCTAACCTTCTTTAATGCTGTTGGAGGCAGGTCCTCGCACAAAACCTCCAGCGTGTTTTTAAGCGCAAGAATTGTTTATTAATACACTCCAGGCTGATTGATAACCTAAATTTCTATTTCATATCTCAATAATTAAAATTTTTAGAAAAGGAGGAGCAAATTATATAAATGGAAGCTGAAATTTGATAGTCGTTCACTGTAATCACATTTTACAAGCATGATATCTGAAAGCTATCGTTTTAAAATGGAGAAAAAACTAACATCGCTTCTGAATAAACCTCTCAAACAAAAATCGTTCACATTTTTAACTTAAAACCTCAATGAACAAAAATTTATTTTACCTATTCCTGGTTGTATTTTTCCTTGCCGCATGTCAAAAACGCGAGGAAACAACCCCAATTGAAAACCCCAATACAGAAGTCTCCAATAATACACAGGACGAAGGTCCAATGGTTTTAGGGAAAAAATTAGAAAATCCCTATTCTGTAAAAAATATGCGTATAGCATACAAGAGATTAATGGGAAAAAAGAATTATTCCGTAAAAACTTCTGCTACAGACGAAAATGCGGTAACCACAACTCATTATTATGTTCGTTTTCTGCCTAAAGACACTGCTGAGTATGATAGATTGAAAACAGACACAACCCTTCATTTATATCAAATCCCTCTGGACTATGAAATAATTTCATCTGGGTCTAACTACCAGGATACCACAGGAAAACCAACGTGGCAATATACTGCGGTAAAAAAGGGATACCAATTTGATCCTAATATTCAATATGAAATACTGGAAGAATTATACATCCCGGAAACAGTCGAAGCAACAACCACTTCGGCATTGGGATCGAATAAATCGAATCCCAACCAGTTTACTATAGATCTGGTTAATGAGTCTATGAAACTAACTAATAATTTGAAGGACACGCTCAAAAGCACCAATGACATTAAAACATTATATCGGCCTTCGGGCAGAATAAGAGTGTTTGACACCCGTTTAAATGCTTATATCCCTTTAGTTGGAGTTCAGATAAGAGGCAGACGCTGGTTCAATTTTCAGCGTACATATACCGATGCGAATGGAAATTATTCGTTGGGATATTTTGGAGGAAATACCAATTTATCTATTTTTTATGAAACCAATGACTTTGATGTGAGAAGTGGAACTTTTGGTCAAGCTTGGTTGGATGGCCCGCATACGAACGACCCGTGGAGTGTCGATATCAGCGGTGGCGTTCAAAGATTCTATGCTCATGTGTTTCGCGGCGCCAGAAGATATCATCATGGAGATATTGGTGGATTAAATCGTCCGGATAAGCCCTACAATATAAAGTATGCAGCATATGACAAAAGAGGTTCTTCACAAGGAATGAATGTAATGGTTCATATTGTTTGGCCCGATATTAGTATTTGGAGATATAAGAGTAATGGTGAAGAATACTCTTCTGATGAAATATTCTCTACAGCCGTACATGAAACCGCACATAGTTCACATTTAACTAGAATGAATTCGGGATTGATTCAATATGCACAAGTGAGTTCAAAATTAATCGAAAGTTGGGCAGTTGGAGTAGAGTGGATGATTACCCAAAAGGAGTATAGGGAAAGGGGGATTACTAATTACTCGGGGCCTGAATATGATCGGACCGGCACTATTTCTTA
>Ga0307412_10001502_pt1 | contig 12955 bp, 5 predicted proteins | sample DK1Cmetagenome_3_FD_203823 | JGI IMG/M metagenome (GOLD analysis project Ga0307412, IMG submission 203823) | Maize rhizosphere microbial communities from greenhouse at UC Davis, California, United States - DK15-C-1 | ecosystem: Host-associated > Plants > Roots > Rhizosphere > Soil | place: USA...
CCGCGCGGCGCCCGCGGACGGCAGGGCCGGGGGCAGGTGGCGGTGACATCCTTCGCCGTGCTGCCGGGCGCGATCGGCTTCTGGGTCGAGCGCCTCGTCAAGCACGGCGTCGCATTCGAGGGGCCGGCGCGGCGCGGGGACGAGCAGGCGCTCGCCTTCCGCGACCACGACGGGCTGATGCTCGAGATCGTCGCGCACGCCGGCGCCGAGGGGCGCGCGGCGTGGGACGGCGCGGGAATCCCCGAGCGGCACGCGCTGCGCGGCTTCCACGCCGTGACGCTGTGGGAGGAGCGGGGTGAGGAGACTGAGCGGCTGCTCGTGGACGCGCTCGGCTTCCGCGGCGTGGACGAGGGACGCGACGGCACGCGGCGCTTCGCGGCGGGCGACGGCGGGCCCGGCAGGCTGGTGGACGTGCGCACCGTCGGCGGCTTCCTGCGCGGCGTGGACGGTGTCGGCGCCGTGCACCACGTGGCGTGGCGCGCGCCCGACGACGCCGGCGAGCTCGCGATCCGCGAGCGTGTCGTCGCCGCCGGCCTCGCGCCGACGCCGGTCATCGATCGCCAGTACTTCCACTCCGTCTACTTCCGCGAGCCGGGCGGCGTGCTGTTCGAGATCGCGACCGACCCGCCGGGCTTCACGGTGGACGAGCCGCTCGCCGAGCTCGGGACGGGCCTCAGGCTGCCGCCGCGCTACGAGACGATGCGCGCGGAGCTCGAGCGGAGTCTGCCCGCGCTGCACGTGCCGTCGCCGGCCGCGGCGGGCGCGCCGGTCGCCACATAGAAGGCGCGCCGGTGGCGAAGCGGCTGCAGACGTACCGCACGTCGGAGATCGAGGTCACCTTCGACCCGAACCGCTGCACGCACTACGCGGCCTGCATCCGCGGCCTGCCGGAGGTGTTCGACTCGCGCGTCATCCCCTGGGTGCGCCCCGAGGCCGCCGACCCGTCGCGGATCGCCGAGGTGGTGTCGCGCTGTCCGACGGGCGCGCTGCACGCGCGTTGGCTCGACGGCCGCGTGGGGCCCGCCGAGCCCGCGCCCGCGACGGCGACCGTCACCGCGTCGCGCAACGGCCCACTCTACGTGCGCGGCGACGTCCGGCTCGAGCTCGAGGACGGCACACTGCTCCTCCACGACGAGCGCGTCGCCCTGTGCCGGTGCGGCAAGTCGGCGCGGCAGCCGTTCTGCGATGGGTCACACAAGGCCGTGGGATTCGTCGCGGGATAAGAGCCAGGCGTCGCGGACGGTCCGCGTCAGGTACCTGGTACCCGGGACTGCCAACCCACGGTGCCAGTACGCCCAGGGACCCGGCATTGGGGACCGGTCCCCAATGCCGGGTCCCTGGGCGTGGCCGGCTTTGATGCGTGGAAGTGCCCGGTACCTCGTACCCAGAGCGGACCGTCCGCGACGCCTACAAGCGAGGCAGTTTATGCGCCCGGTATGCTGAGCTTCTGCCCCACCTTGATCAGATCCGGATTCGCCGCCAGCTCGGGATTGGCGTCGCGGATCGCGTGCCACTTCATCTCGTCGCCATAGAACTCCTTCGCGATCTTGCGCAGCGTGTCGCCCGGCTTGACGGTGTACGACTGGCCCGCGCCGGCTGCCGTGTCGGCGCCGCCCTGCACCTGCAGGTAGTTGGCGACCTCGGTGTCGGTGGCCGCGCGGAGCGCCTGCTCGGCCTTCCGCTTCTCCGCCTCGCTGCTCACCGTGCCACGCAGCGCGACGCTCGCCCCGGTATCCTCGATCTGGAGACCGAAGACGCTCACTCCTGCCTTCTGCAGCGCTGCCGCCGCCTGCTGTTGAGAGACTGCCATCGGCTCCTCCGTTGTTGGGTCCGCAGAGTGGTGCAAGGGGAGGACCACGAGCGCGGGGTGTGGGATGTCGGGTGGGGGCTGTCGAGTGTAAATCCGCAGAGGGGAGCGGTGAGATGATTTGTGCTTCGCCTCACATCTCACGCCCTTCGTAGTTTATCCACACCCCACACGCCGCACCCCGCTTTCTATCTTACGTCTCCCGCCTGACCCACCTTCGCGCCTCTCCGTGGCCACCGTCCTCCCGCCGAACAAGCGCTCCGCCCGTCTCCTGTCGCGCCTCTTCGCGCGCGGCGGCGGCGGTGCGGCGCGCGAGCTGGCGCCGATCGTCGGGCCGATCCAGGGTGAGCTGCTCGGCGCCGAGGGGCTCGCCGAGCGGGCGCGCGAGGTGGCGCGGGCGCAGCGCGTCGTGCCGCCGGAGGCGCGCCAGCCGCGTGGCGCGCGCGGCGGCCCGCTCTTCCGACGGCTCGCCGAGACGCAGGACATCCTCGCCGAGGCGCGCGCGACGCTCGGCGAGGCCGCCGACCGCGACGTGGACGTCAGCCCGGCCGGGGAGTGGCTGCTCGACAACTACTACGTCGTCGACGAGCACATCCGCGAGATCCGCGAGAGCATGCCCGCCGGCTACTACCGCGAGCTGCCGAAGCTCGCCGGTGGCACGCTCGAGGGCTACCCGCGCGTCTACGAGGTCGCGATCGAGGTCATCGCCCACACCGAGGGGCGGCTGACGCTCGCCAACATCGAGACGTTCGTCGAGGAGTTCCAGCGCGTGAGCGCGCTGACGATCGGCGAGCTGTGGGCGATCCCGGCGATGCTGCGGCTCGGGCTCCTCGAGAACGTGCGGCGCCTCACCCTCCGCACGACGCAGCGCCTGGCCGACGTCGAGCAGGCCGACCACTGGGCGGAGCGGCTGCGGCGGGCCGGCGGGGCGGCGGGCGACGGCGGGCCCGCGGGCGCCGCCGCCCCGCCGACCGCCGAGAGCTCGCAGGCGCTGGCCAGCGCCCTCTCGGAGTTCGTGAGTCGCCACCCGCCGCTCACGCCGGCCTTCGTCACGCGCTTCCTGCAGCAGATCCGCGGCGCGCAGGCGTCGTTCCCCCCGCTCGTCTGGCTCGAGCAGTGGATCGCCGACGACGGCGGCATGACGGCGGAGGACGCCGCGGCGCGCAGCAACCAGCGCCTCGCGCTGACGCAGGTCATGATGGCGAACTCCATCACGAGCCTGCGCGCGATCGCCCGCCTCGACTGGAAGTCGTTCGTCGAGCGGCAGAGCGTCATGGAGCGCGTGCTGCGCAGCGACCCGTCCGGGCACTACCCGGCGCTCACCTTCGCGACGCGCGACCACTACCGGCACGTCGTCGAGCGCGTCGCCAAGCGCGCGCGGCGCACCGAGCGCGAGGTCGCCGAGGCCGCCGTCGGCCTCGCCCGCGCCTGGTCGCGCGGCGACCACCCGCTGCGGACGGGAGACGAGCGGCGCTCGCACGTCGGCTTCTTCCTCGTGGACGACGGGCGGCGCGAGCTGGAGCGCTGGGCGGGCTACCGCCCGGCGCCGATCGAGCGGGTGCACCGCTGGGCGCTGCGCAACCCGAACGTGGTCTACTTCGGCGGCATCGCGCTCGCCACCTGGGCGGCGCTCTCGGCGGTCGCCGCCCTCGCCGCGCCCGCGTCCGCCGGCGCCGAGCTGCTCGTCCTCGCCCTCGCGCTCCTCCCGGCGAGCGAGGTCGCAATCGGCGTCGTGAACCAGCTCGTGACGCTGCTCATGCCGCCGCGCGCGCTCCCCAAGCTCGAGTTCCGCGACGAGGGGATCCCGGCGGCGCACCGCACGGCGGTCGTCGTCCCGGTGCTGTTCGGGAGCGTCGAGGCGGTGGCGGAGGCGGTCGAGCACCTCGAGGTGCAGTACCTCGCCAACCGCGACCCGAACCTCCACTTCGCCCTCCTCAGCGACTTCACCGACGCGCCCACCGAGACGCGCGACGGCGACGCGGCGATCGTCGAGGCCGCCGTCGCCGGTGTGCGCGCACTGAACGAGAAGTACGCCGGCGGTGCGCAGAGCGTCTTCTACCTGCTGCACCGGCCGCGGCGCTGGAACGAGCGCCAGGGCGTCTGGATGGGGTGGGAGCGCAAGCGCGGCAAGTTGGCGCAGTTCAACCACGTGCTGCGCGGCGCCGACGCGGACGCCGCCTTCTCGACCGTCGTCGGCGAGCTCGCCCTTCTCCGCGACGTGCGCTACGTCATCACGCTCGACTCGGACACCGTGCTCCCGCCCGAGGCCGCGCACGCCCTCGTCGGGACGATCGCGCACCCGCTCAACCGCCCCGTCTACGACCCCAGGGTCGGCCGCGTCGTGCGCGGCTACGGCATCCTCCAGCCCCGCGTCGGCGTCTCGCTGCCCAGCGCCCACCGCTCGCTCTTCGCCTCGATCCACTCCGGCCACCCCGGCGTGGACCCCTACACGACCGCGGTCAGCGACGTCTACCAGGACCTCTTCGGCGAGGGGAGCTTCACCGGCAAGGGGATCTACGACGTGGACGCCTTCGAGCGGGCGACCCACGGGCGCTTCCCGGAGAACACGCTCCTCTCGCATGACCTGATCGAGGGGAACTACGCGCGGGCCGGGCTCGTCACCGACGTCGAGGTCTACGACGACTACCCGGCGCGCTACCTCACCTTCACGCGTCGCAAGCACCGCTGGATTCGCGGCGACTGGCAGCTCCTCCGCTGGCTGGGGCCCGTCGTCCCCGGTCCGGCGGGGCGCGAGCGCAACCGCCTCTCGGCGATCTCGCGCTGGAAGCTGCTCGACAACCTGCGCCGCAGCGTCGTCGAGATCGCGCTCCTCGCGCTCCTCGTCGCCGGCTGGACGGTGCTCCCCGGCTCGCCGCTGCGCTGGACCGCGATCGCCCTCGCCGCGATCGCCGCGCCGTGGGTCGTCAACCTCCTCCTCGCCGCGCTCCGCCCGCCGCGCGACAAGAGCTGGCTCGCCTATTACGCCGCCGTCGGGCGCGACGCGGTGACGAGCGCCCAGCAGCTCGCGCTCGCCGTCGTCTTCCTCCCGCACCAGGCGGCGGTCTCGGCGGACGCGATCGTCCGCACGCTGTACCGTCTCCTTGTCTCGAGGCGCAACCTGCTCGAGTGGCAGACGGCGTCGCAGGTCGAGCGCACCGTCGCCCGCTCGAGCACCGAGGTGTGGCGCCGCATGTCGCCGGCGACGGCGCTCAGCTCGGCGATCGGGCTCGTCGTCGTCGCCGCGATCCTCGCGTCGGCCGGCGACGGCGGGGCGTCGGCGCTCCGCCTGCCGGGACTCGCCAACCGCGGCGAGTGGTGGCAGTGGCTCGCCGTCCTCCCGCTCGTCGGCGTGTGGCTCTTCTCCCCCGCCGTCGCGCACCTCCTCTCGCGGCCGGCGGTGCGGCGCGAGCTGCGCCTCGCCGCCGCCGAGCGCGAGGCCGCGCTCCGCTACGCGCTCCTCCACTGGCGCTACTTCGACCGCTTCGTCGGCCCGGAGACGAACTGGCTGGCGCCCGACAACTTCCAGGAGGAGCCGCAGCCGGTCGTCGCCCCGCGCACCTCGCCGACGAACGTCGGCCTGCAGCTGCTCGCCGTCGTCAGCGCGCACGACCTCGGCTTCCTGACGAGTGGCGAGGTCGTGGACCGGCTGGAGCGCGTCTTCCGCACGCTCGAGCGGCTGCGGCGCTTCCGTGGCCACTTCTACAACTGGTACGACACGACGACGCTCGCCGTCCTCGAGCCGGCCTACGTCTCGACCGTGGACAGCGGCAACCTCGCCGGCCACCTGCTCGCGCTCCGCCAGGCGTGCCTCGGTCTCGCCGACGCGCCAGTCTTCGGCGGCCGGGTGTGGCGCGCCCTCGAGTCCGGTCTGGCGCTCGCCCGCAACCGGCTGAGCGAGCTCGCCTCCTCGGGCGCCGTCGCGTCGCCGGCGGAGTGGCAGGCGCTGGCCGCCGCTGGCGAGCGCGTGCGCGGCGCGACGGCGGCCGTGGCGCGCGGGCACGTCGGCGCGACCGTCGTCTCCGAGCTGGCCGACGTCGAGCGCCTGCTGCGCGACGCGAGCGACCAGCTCGCTGCGGCCGGGCTCGGCCCGGCGGGCGACGGCGGCGGCGCCGACGGTGTGCCGGACGCGGAGCCGGCGGTCGAGTGGCTGGCGTGGGGGACCGCGCTCGCCGCCGCCTACCGCGCCGAGCTCACCGCGCTGGGGATGGACGTGACGAGTCTCGCCGCCGGCGGCACTCAGCCGGGCGCCGACGGCCGGCGCTCGACGCTCGGCGCCCGCCTCTCGGCGACCGCGCCCGCCCTGCGCGAGCTGGCGGCGACGTCCACCTACGCCTCGGAGGCGCTGGCGCGGCTCCAGGTGCTCGCCGATCGGGCGCGCGACTTCGCGCTCGAGATGGACTTCCGCTTCCTCTTCGACGAGCGGCGGAAGCTGTTCGCGATCGGCTACAACGCGCAGAGCGGCGACCTCGACGCCTCGTTCTACGACCTGCTCGCCTCCGAGTCGCGACTCGCCAGCTTCATCGCGATCGCCAAGGACGACGTGCCGGTGGAGCACTGGTTCCGGCTCGGCCGCACGCTGACCGCCGCCTCGGCGGGAACGGCGCTCGTCTCGTGGAGCGGCAGCATGTTCGAGTACCTGATGCCGCTGCTCGTCATGCAGAGCTTCCCGTTCACGCTCCTCGACCAGACCTACCAGGGCGCGGTGCGGCGCCAGGTCGCCTACGGCGCCGAGCGCGGCGTGCCGTGGGGGATCAGCGAGAGCGCGTACAACGTCCGCGACCGGTATCAAACCTACCAGTACCGGGCGTTCGGCGTCCCCGACCTCGCCCTCAAGCGCGGGCTCGGCAAGGAGCTCGTCGTCGCCCCCTACGCGACGCTGCTCGCCGTGATGGTGGACCCGCCCGCCGCGCTCGCCAACGCCCGCGCCCTCGAGCGCGAGGGGGCGCTCGGCCCGTTCGGCTTCCGTGACGCGCTCGACTACACGCGGCCCGCGGGCGGGGCGTCGCCGTCCGGCGCCCCGCGCCCGGCGGTCATTCGCGGCTTCTTCGCGCACCACGTCGGGATGGGGCTCGTCGCGCTCACCAACGTGCTGGAGCGCAACGTCTGGCAGCGGCGCTTCCACGCCGACCCGATGGTTCGCTCGGCGGAGCTGATCCTCTACGAGCGCATCCCGCGCCGCCTCGTCCTCGCGCAGGGCGGGGGGAGGGACGTCGAGGACGCCGCCGCACCGACGGAGACCGAGAAGCCCGCCGTCCGCGAGTTCGACACGCCCGACACGCCGCAGCCGCGCGTCGCCCTGCTCGGCAACCTCCCCTACACGATCATGGTGAGCAACGCCGGCTCGGGCTACAGCCGCTTCGCCCCCGAGGCCGGCGCGACGGTGGCCGTGACGCGGTGGCGGGCCGACGGGACGCGCGACGCGGCCGGGCAGTGGTGCTACGTGAAGGACGTCGGCACGGGGCGCTACTGGTCGGCGGCCCACCAGCCGGTGTGCGCCCTCCCCGACTGGTACCGCGCCGTGCTGGCGACCGACCGCGTCGTCTTCCAGCGCCGCGACGGCGACGTCGAGACGGTGACCGAGATCGCCGTCGTCCCCGACGACCACGCCGAGGTGCGGCGCGTGACCGTCGTCAACCACGGCGAGGAGGAGCGCGAGCTCGAGCTGACGAGCTACGGCGAGATCGTCCTCGCCCCGCCCGACACCGACCGCGCGCACCCGGCGTTCGCCAACCTTTTCGTGGAGACCGAGTGGGTGGCCGCGCACTCGGCCGTGCTGGCGAGCCGCCGGCCGCGCTCGGCGAGCGAGCGGCGGCTCTGGTGCGTCCACGTCGCCGCGGTGACCGGCGAGCGCGTCGGCGACGTGACGTGCGAGACCGACCGCGCGCGGTTCGTCGGGCGCGGGCGGAGCGTGCGCGAGCCGGCGGCGCTCGACGGGGCCGGCGGCGCGCTCTCGGGGACGGTGGGCGCGGTGCTCGACCCGGTGTTCGCGCTGCGGGCGCGGGTGCGCGTGGCGCCGGGCAAGAGCGCGCGCGTCGCCTTCACGACGCTGATGACCGACGACCGCGGCCGCGCCGAGGAGCTCGCCGACCGCTACAAGGACCCGTACAGCGCCCAGCGCGCCCTCGACCTCGCGTGGACGCAGACGCAGGTCGAGCTGCGCGACCTCGGCATCTCGCCGGCCGACGCCGCGCTGTACCAGCAGCTCGCCGGCCACCTGTTCTACTCCCACCCCGGCCTCCGCGCGCCGCAGCGCGAGCTGCAGCAGAACCAGGGGTCGCAGCCGACGCTGTGGGCGCACGGCTTTTCCGGCGACTGGCCGATTCTGCTCGCCCTCATCGACTCGGCGCAGGGGTTGCCGACGCTGCGGCAGCTGCTCGCCGCGCACCACTACTGGCGGCTCAAGGGGATGACGGTGGACCTCGTCGTCCTCAACACCCACCCGCCGACGTACCTGCAGGAGCTGAACGACCAGCTCGTGGCGACCGTGCTCGCCTCCACCGAGTCGGGGCTGATGGACAAGCCGGGCGGCGTGTTCATCCGGCGCCGCGACCTGCTGAGCGCCGCCGACCTGCTGATGCTGCGGGCGACGGCGCGCGTCCACGTGACGTGCGACGGGCTGCCGCTCGGCCAGCACCTCGAGCGCCGCGAGCCGGCGGCGCCGGCGGGGAGCGACGCGCCGGCGGCGACCGACGCCGGGCCGGGCGAGGCCGCGGCGACGGCGGTCCCGACGGCGGCGGTGGGGGGCGGGAACGGCGCGACGACGGCGGCGATGCTCGGCCGGCGGGCGAGCGACCGCGTGGCGGCGGCGTGGGCGGGGGCGGCGGCGTCGGCGCGCAACCTCCGGCCGTGGGGGGGCCCCCCCACCGGGACGATCGCCCGCCGCCCCGAGCGGCGCGGCACCGCGATGCTGCGCGACGGCGCCGACGACCGCGTCGACGATCGCGCGGCGGCGGCCACCCTCCCCGAGAGCGGCGCCGACCTCCTCTTCGACAATGGCTTCGGCGGACTCGACGCGGCGAACGACGACTACGAGATCCGCCTCGACAGCGGGCGCCTCCCGCCCGCGCCGTGGGCGAACGTCGTCGCCACGCCGCGCGGCGGCTTCTGCGTCACCGAGAGCGGCGGCGGCTTCGCGTGGGCGGCGAACAGCTACTTCTTCCGCCTCACCCCGTGGCACAACGACCCCGTGACTGACGGGCCGACCGAGGTCCTCTACCTCCGCGACGAGCAGAGCGGCGAGGTGTGGAGCGCGACCCCGAGCCCGGTGCGCCACGCGTCCGCCTACCGCGTGCGGCATGGCGCCGGCTTCTCGCGCTTCGAGCACGTCCACGCCGGCATCGCGACGACGGTGACGATGGCGATGGCCGAGCCGGCCGCGGGCGGCGGGGGCGACGCGCCGGTGAAGGTGACGCGGCTCGTCGTCACCAACCGCGGCGACCGGCCGCGCCGGCTCGGCGTCACGAGCTACGTCGAGTGGGCGCTCGGCGTGATGCGCGAGCACACCCAGCACCAGGTGCGCACGCGGCACGACCGCGCGACGGGGGCGATCTTCGCGCAGAACTTCTTCGACCCCGCCTTCGCCGGCTACGTCGCCTTCAGCTGGATGAGCGCGCCCGTCGAGTCGCACACGGCCGACCGCCGCGAGTTCCTCGGCCGCAACGGCGCGCTCGGCCGGCCGGCGGCGATGGCGCGCGAGTCGCTCGGCGGGACGACGGGCGCCGGCTTCGACCCCTGCGCCGCGCTGCGCGCCACGATCGACCTCGAGCCGGGCGAGACGCGCGAGATCGTCGTCCTGCTCGGCGCCGCGGTCGGCGAGGGCGAGGCGCGGGCCGCGATCGGCCGGCTGCGCGACGCCGGCGCGGCGCGGGCGGCCGCCGAGTCGAGCGTCGCGCGGTGGGGCGAGCGGCTGTCGGTCGTGCGCGTGGGCACGCCGTCGCCGGCGCTCGACGCGATGGTCAACCGGTGGGCGCTCTACCAGGCCCTCGCGTGCCGGATGTGGGCGCGCTCGGCGATCTACCAGTCGAGCGGCGCCTACGGCTTCCGCGACCAGCTCCAGGACGTGATGGCGTTCGTCTACGCCGAGCCCGCGCTCGCCCGCGAGCACATTCTGCGCGCCGCGGCGCGGCAGTTCCTCGAGGGGGACGTGCAGCACTGGTGGCACCCGCAGAGCGGGCGCGGCGTGCGCACGAGGTTCTCCGACGACCTCGCCTGGCTCCCCTACGTCGTGGACCACTACGTCGCCGTGACGGGCGACGCCGGCGTCCTCGACGCGTACGTCCCGTTCCTCACGATGCGCGAGCTCGGCCCCGACGAGCACGAGGTCTACGACCTGCCGGTCGTCACCGACGAGCACGGGAGCGTCTACGAGCACTGCCGCCGCGCCCTGCGCCGCGCCTGCACGGCGGGCGAGCACGGGCTGCCGCTGATCGGGATCGGCGACTGGAACGACGGGATGAACCGCGTCGGCGTGCACGGGCGCGGCGAGAGCGTGTGGCTCGCCTGGTTCCTCGTCACGACGCTGCGCAAGTTCGCCGCGATCGCCGACGCGCGCGGCGAGCGCGCCGACGCCGGCGACTGGCGCGCCCGCGCCGACGCCTACGCGCGCGCCGTCGAGGAGCACGGCTGGGACGGCGCCTGGTACCGGCGCGCCTACTTCGACGACGGCACCCCGCTCGGCTCGGCGCTGAACGACGAGTGCCGCATCGACGCCATCGCGCAGAGCTGGAGCGTCATCTCCGAGGCCGCCGAGCCGGCCCGCGCGGCGCGCGCGATGGACTCGCTCGACGAGCACCTCGTGCGCGAGGACGCGCGGCTCATCATGCTGCTCACCCCGGCGTTCGACCGCATGCCGCACGACCCCGGCTACATCAAGGGCTACCTCCCGGGGGTGCGCGAGAACGGCGCGCAGTACACGCACGCCGCGCTGTGGGCGGTGCTGGCGGCGGCGATGACGGGCGACGGCGACCGCGCCTTCCACCTCTTCGACCTCCTCAACCCCCTCACCCACGCCCGCACCCCCGAGGAAGTCGCCACCTACAAGGTCGAGCCGTACGTCGTCGCGGCCGACGTCTACACCGCCGAAGGGCAGCTCGGGCGCGGCGGGTGGACGTGGTACACCGGCTCGGCGAGCTGGCTCTACCGCGTCGCCCTCGAGGCGATCCTCGGCTTCAGCAAGCGCGGCGAGCGGCTGTGGATGGACCCCTGCATCCCCCGCGACTGGGACGGCTTCGCGGTCGAGTACCGCCACGGCTCGGCCGTCTACGCGATCACCGTCCGCAACCCGGCGCGGGTCTGCGAGGGCGTCGCCGCGGTGACGCTCGACGGCGCTCCGGTGGCCGGCGGCGCGGTGCCGCTCGCCGACGACGGCCGCCGGCACGCGGTCGAGGTGACGATGGGCGAGGTCGGGGCGCTGCGGCCTGCCGCTGGTCCGCCTTCGACCTCTGACCACCGCTAGAGGCGACCCGTGCTCCTCCGCTCGGCCCCGATCGTCCACCACCCGTTCGACGTCGCGCTCGGGCCGCTCACGATCAGCGGCTTCGGGATCGCGGTGGCGCTCGGCTTCGTCATCGGGCAGATCATCGGGCAGCGCGAGCTCGCCCGGCGCGGCCACGACCCGCAGCCGGTGGGGGACGTCGTCCTCGCCGCGGTGGTGGGGTTCCTCGTCGGCGCGAAGCTCTACTACGTGATCCTGATGGGCGACTGGAGCCTCGTCCTCAGCCGCGGCGGCTTCGTCTTCTGGGGCGGGCTCGCCGGCGGAGTGGCGGCGGGGCTCTGGATGGCCTACCGGCGCGGCATGCCGCTGATGCGCATCGCCGACGTCGCCGGCCCCGGGATCGCCGCCGGCTACGCGGTCGGCCGCACCGGCTGCTGGGCGGTGGGCGACGACTACGGCCGGCCCTGGGACTCGCCGTGGGCGGTCGCCTTTCCGCACGGCGCGCCGCCGTCCACCGCGGCCAACATGCAGGAGCAGTTCGGCGTCCCGATCCCACCCGGCGTCGCCCCCGACACGGTGCTCTCCGTCTACCCGACGCAGCTCTACGAGACGGCGCTCGGCTTCCTCATGTTCATGGTCCTCTGGCGGCTGCGCGACCACGGCCACGCCGAGGGGTGGCTGTTCGGGCTCTGGATGGTGCTGGCCGGCGTCGAGCGGTTCGCGATCGAGTTCCTGCGCGCCAAGGACGACCGGCTACTCGGCCCGCTCACCGTTGCCCAGCTCATCGCGGTCGGCTTCGTCGTCGGCGGACTGGCGCTCATGGCGGCACGACGCCGGGTGACGGCCGCGGCGCCTGGCGTGCGCGCCGCGACCGCGTGACGACGACACACGCACACAGCGACATCGGGAGGAGCGCGACATGGAGCGACGCGAGATCGAGCGCGTGACGCTGGCCGAGAAGTTCGCGGCGTTCGACGAGCACTGGAGCCCGCGCATCGTCGGCGAGCTGAACGGACAGCACGTGAAGCTGGCGAAGTTCCGCGGCGAGTTCGTCTGGCACAAGCACGACGACGCCGACGAGCTCTTTCTCGTCCACCGCGGCCGCTTCCGGATGGAGTTCCGCGACCGTACCGTGGAGCTCGCGGCGGGCGACTTCCTCGTCGTCCCGCGCGGCGTGGACCACCGGCCAGTGGCCGACGAGGAGGTGGAAGTCGTCCTCTTCGAGCCGGCGGGCACGCTGAACACGGGCAACGTGCGGAACGAGCGCACGGTGGACGCGCCGGCGCGGCTGTAGGCGGTCCTCGGACCTCGACTACTGCAGTAGACGGTTGACGGCTCTCGGTCCACGGTGACTGTCGATCGTAAACCGACAGCCGTGAACCGTGCACTGCCGTTGTCGAGCGCCCAATCACCCCTTCCAGGAGCTCACCCCATGCGCCGCTCCGCCCTGCTCGCCACCACCATCGCCCTCCTGCTCCTGCCGGCTGCCGCGGCGGCCCAGCAGAAACGGCAGCCCGCGCGGCGCTGGCAGCAGGTCGGCACCACCTCCTCCGGCAACCCCGTTTTCGTGGACGCGAAGAGCGTTGCCAAGTCGGGGGACGTCGTCACGGCGACGGTGCGCGTGCAGTTCGTCGAGCCGGTGGCGACGCCGAAGGGCGCCTACACGAGCGCGCGGACGGTGGCCATGTTCGACTGTGCGAAGCGCACCGTCGCCG
>Ga0307412_10001503_pt1 | contig 12949 bp, 7 predicted proteins | sample DK1Cmetagenome_3_FD_203823 | JGI IMG/M metagenome (GOLD analysis project Ga0307412, IMG submission 203823) | Maize rhizosphere microbial communities from greenhouse at UC Davis, California, United States - DK15-C-1 | ecosystem: Host-associated > Plants > Roots > Rhizosphere > Soil | place: USA...
TGCGTGCGGCCGATCTTGATGATGTGGCTGAACTCGGTGACCTTCATGTCGAGCGCGGCATGGAGATGCTTAAGGCCCGGCAGCAGGTGGTGGACGATCTGCTCGACGCAGGCGATGTGCATGGCCGTCGGGTAGGTGTCGTTCGACGACTGGCTCATATTGACGTGGTCGTTCGGATGCACCGGCTTCTTCGAGCCCATGACGCCGCCGAGCATTTCGATCGCGCGGTTGGAGATCACCTCGTTGGCGTTCATGTTCGACTGCGTGCCGGAGCCGGTCTGCCAGACAACCAGCGGGAAGTGGTCGTTGAGCTTGCCGTCGATGACTTCCTGGGCGGCGTCGATGATGGCGTTGCCGACTGCCGGTTCCAGCTTGCCGAGCGCCATGTTGGCGCGGGCGGCGGCCTGCTTGACGATGCCCAGCGCGCGCACGATCGACAGCGGCTGCTTCTCCCAACCGATCTTGAAATTGCCTAGCGAGCGCTGCGCCTGCGCGCCCCAATACTTGTCGCTTTGTACTTCAATCTCGCCGAAAGTATCGGTTTCGATACGGGTGGAAGTCATGGCCATGCCTTTCTTTCGCGTGAGCGGCTGCGGAGATGCCGTCTTATAGGTCTCAAGCCAACCCAAGAAAACAGCGGCGATCAAAAAATATGAGCCGCGAAGTCATATTAGCGGCTGCGCTATACGTGGTTTTTTGGCCACGTCTTATTTTTTATCTAACAACGTCTTTTGGGGGACTGTGTGAGCAGGCGAAAATAAAGTAAAAAATTAACCAATAATTTCATAATTTTGTGTGAACTGGCGGGAGGCGGCGGGTTTGCTACGTTACGGAAGAGTGAGTTCTTCGAGGCTGGCGGTGGCGTCCCGTTTCTGCCATGTCACCTGACAGCGACGGGTGAGTAAAGAGTTTGAGCTGGGCGATGCCCATGACCGAAGACAGCATGAGACTGGGACTGGAAAAAGCATGAGATTCTTCTTGAAAGGTGCGGTTTCCGCACTGGCACTTTCCTGCGGCATGGCCGCTATGGGTGTCGCACCCGCGCATGCCTATACGCTGATGGACATGATCCGAGGTGATCGTGCCCGCACCCAGAGCACCATCATCAATCCGGCTCCCGAAGTGCTGCCGCCGCAGGTCAATACCAGCGCACCGCTGCCGAAGGTGTCCGCACCGCGTTACTACACCTACAAGGTGGATCCGATGCGGCTTGTCGATACCGGCAAGTTCACGGATCCCGTCGTCACCGGCGCGGTTGCAGCCGTCGGTACGCCGAGCGATGCCACGCCGTCGGTGCAGCGTCGTTATCTGATCGATGCCAAGGTTCGCGCCCCTGTCGAAGTCGCCAAGGCGCTCGAGACTTACTACGGCGACACCAAGAACGAACTGGTCTGGCTGACCGGCACCGAGGTCAACGATCGCGCCAAGGCGGCGATGGCCTTCCTCGCCAATGCCGGCTCCGTCGGGCTCGACCCGGCCGACTATGCCGTCGAGGTTCCCGCTGTCGATCCGGCCAATCCTGATCCCGCGATGCGCGACCGCGCGCTGACGCAGTTCGAGCTGGCGCTGTCGGCCAAGGTTCTGGCCTATGTGCAGGATACGATCCGTGGCCGCGTCGACCCGAACAAGCTTTCCGGCTATCACGATTTCGCCCGCAAGACGGTCAATCTCGATCCGGTGCTGAAGCTGGCGCGGATGAGCCCCGATGTCGGCGCCTATCTCTCGAGCCGCACGCCGAATGGTCCGCAGTTCTCAGCACTGCAGGCCGAGCTTGCCAAGCTGAAGGGCGAAGGCAATGGCGAGCAGCCGATCAAGATCGAACTGAGCGGCGTTCTCCATCCCGGCGAAACGTCTTCGGAAATCCCCAACATCGTCAAGGCGATCGACAAGCACGGCTCGGCCGCGCTGAAGAGCGAGAACGCGGCGACGCTGGCTGCCTACACCGGTGGTGTCGATTACTCGCCGGAGATCGTGACGCTGGTCGAAGCCTTCCAGAAGGAACATGGCCTGAAGCCCGACGGCATCGTCGGCCAGGCGACCGTTCGCACGATGACTGGCGGCGACAGCAACAGCTCGAAGATCGAGAAGGTTGTCGTGGCGATGGAACAGGCCCGCTGGCTGCCGGCCGATCTCGGCCCGCGCTACGTCTTCATCAACCAGCCGGCCTTCATGGTCTACTACAACAACGACAACAAAGAACAGTTGTCGATGCGCGTGGTGATCGGCCAGCCGTCGCACCAGACGTTCTTCTTCCAGGACCAGATCCAGACGGTCGAATTCAACCCGTTCTGGGGCGTGCCGCAGTCGATCATCATCAACGAGATGTTGCCGAAGCTGCGCTCCGACCCGAACTATCTCGATCGCATGGGCTATGAAGTCGCCGTCGGCGGCCGCGCCGTGCCTTCTTCCAGCGTCGACTGGTACGGTTCAACCGCGAACGTCTCCGTGCGCCAGCCACCGAGCGGTGACAATGCGCTTGGCGAACTGAAGATCCTGTTCCCGAACGCGCATGCGATCTACATGCACGACACGCCGTCGAAGAGCTTCTTCAAGCGTGACATGCGCGCGCTGAGCCATGGCTGCGTCCGTCTTGCCGATCCGCGCGCGATGGCGGCTGCCGTCTTGAACACCACGGTCGACAAGATCGGCCAGGAGATCGCGACCGGCAAGAACCATGCGGTGCAGGTGCCGCAGAAGTTCCCCGTCTACATCGCCTACTTCACGGCTTGGCCGGACAAGAACGGCGTCGTTCAGTATTTCAACGACGTCTATGACCGCGACACCTACGTCCAGAAGGCCTTCGACGCCACGACCAAGGCACGCGGCGCCCAGATCTGATTTCAGACGCCGCGCGGCCCATCGGTCGCGCGGCGCCTTTCAAGCTGTCGATGTCTGGTGATATCGGCAATCAGCCGGCGTGCAGGAAGCGGATCGCTTCGTCGCGGCGGAAGAGATAGAGCAGGGTGCGCACGGCGTTGCCCCTTTCGGACGTCAGGTCAGGATCACGCTCGATCAGATAAGCCGCATCCTTGCGGGCGATCTCCAGCAAATCGGCATGCGCCTCTAGGCTCGCAATCCTGAACCCCGGGGTTCCCGACTGCCGCGTTCCCAACAGTTCGCCTTCGCCGCGCAGCTTCAGATCCTCTTCGGCGATCCTGAAACCATCTTCCGTATCGCGCATGATCGTGAGACGCGCGTGGCCGGTTTCGCCGAGAGGGCCGCGATAGAGCAGAATGCAGGTCGATGCCTCGTCGCCGCGCCCGACGCGGCCGCGCAGCTGGTGAAGCTGTGCCAGACCGAAACGCTCGGCATGTTCGATGACCATGATCGTCGCATCCGGCACGTCGACGCCGACTTCCACCACCGTGGTCGCGACCAAGAGGCGAATCTCGCCTGACTTGAACGCCATCATCACCGCGTCCTTTTCCGCACCGCTCATACGGCCATGGATCAGGCCGATGCCTGGGCCAAGTGCTGAGACGAGCGTGGCGTGGCGCTCCTCGACGGACATCAGGTCGCTCTCTTCGGATTCCTCGACCAGCGGGCAGATCCAGTAGGCCTTCTTGCCGTCGGCGAGCGCCGCCTTCAGGCGTCCGACGATATCGCCGATGCGCTCGGTGGGGATGGTGATCGTCTGGATCGGCTTGCGGCCGGCGGGCTTTTCGGTGAGCTTGGAGACGTCCATGTCGCCGAAGGCGGCGAGCACCAGCGTGCGCGGGATCGGCGTTGCTGTCATGACCAGCATATGGGGCGTGATGCCCTTGGCGGTCAGGCGCAGGCGCTGGTGGACACCGAAGCGGTGCTGCTCGTCGACAACAGCCAGCATCAGGTTCTTGTAGTTGACGGTATCCTGGAACAGCGCGTGGGTGCCGATGACGATCTGGGCCTCGCCGGAAGCGATGCGCTCAAGGATTTCGTCGCGTTCCTTGCCCTTGGTGCGGCCGGTCAGCACCTCGATGCGGATGCCGGCGGCGGCCGTGTATTTGGCGATGGTCGCGTGATGCTGGCGGGCGAGAATTTCGGTCGGTGCCATCAGCACGGCCTGGCCGCCGCTTTCGATGACCGCGGCCATCGCCATCAGCGCCACCAGCGTCTTGCCGGAGCCGACGTCGCCCTGCAACAGGCGCAACATGCGATCGTCGCCGGCCATGTCCTTCAGGATCTGCGCGATCGCCTCGGTCTGGCTGCTGGTCGGCGAAAATGGCAGGGCTTCGAGGATCTGGCGGCTGAGATGGCCCGTCGCATGCACCGGCTGGCCGGAGACCTTGCGCAACCTTTGACGCACCAGCGCCAGTGACAGCTGGCCGGCCAGGAACTCGTCATAGGCGAGGCGGCGTCGGGCCGGCGCCTGCGGGTCTATATCGGCGGGGTCGCGCGGCTCATGCAGGCCGTGGAAGGCATCGGCGGTGGAGGGCAGGCCCTGCTTTTGGGCCAGCGCCGCATCGATCCATTCGGGGAACTCAGGCGTCTTCGGTAGGGCGGCTTCGATGATCTTGCGCAGCGTCTTCGGCGAAAGCCCCGCCGTCAACGGGTAGATCGGCTCGACCAGCGGCAGGTTCTCCGCTTCGCTGGCTTTGACGATGTAGTCGGGATGCACCATCGAGGCGCGACCGTTGAACCAGTCGATCTTGCCGCTGACGGTGACCTCTTCGTCGAGGGGGAGCTGTTTCTCCAGCCATGTCGACTGGCCGCGGAAGAAGACGAGCGTCAGCTCGCCGGTCTCGTCGTGCAGGAAGACGCGGTAGGGGACGTTGCTCTTCTTGTTCGGCGGCGGCTGGTGGCGGTCGACGCGGCCGGTGATGGTCACGATGGCGCCCTGCGGCGCGCGCGCGATGCCCGGCTGGTTGCGCCGATCGATCAGCGAGTGCGGCGCGTGGAAGAGCAGATCGACGACACGGCAATCCTCCGGCGTCTCGCGGCCGAAGAGCTTGGCGAGCAGTTCGGCGATCTTCGGGCCGACGCCGGGCAGGCCGGAGACGGAGGAGAACAGCGGATCGAGAATGGCGGGGCGCATGCCGGCAAAATGCGATGAACAATGCGTGCTTGGCAAGGCTGACAAGCAGCTTTCGAGGGTCTATAGAGGCGCATCAACAGGAAGCTATGCCATGACAGGTGTCACACTCTCGAGCGCCGATCTCGATCCCCGCCGCCGCCGGATACTGTTCCGCTGCTGGCATCGCGGCATCCGCGAGATGGATCTGGTGTTCGGCCAGTTCGCCGAGCGCGAGATCGCGGGCCTCTCGGATGAGGAGCTCGACGAGTTCGAGACGATCATGGCGGAAGAAGATAATGATCTGGTGCGCTGGATCATGGGAACCTGGCCGATCCCCGAGCGTTTCCAGACACCGATGTTTACGCGCCTGTGCGCCTACAAGCCCGATTTCGAATACCCCGCCGACAGCCTGCCCAGGAATGGATGATGATCCCCGGTTTTGATGCGAAGAAGCTGACGGCGCTCAACGTGCCGCTGACGATAGGCAATGTGCCGGCCGGATTGGAGCCGATGCTGCTGGCCGAGCTTGCGCGCGCCGGTGAACCGGTTGCCTATGTGCTCTCGGACGGGCAGCGCATGGCCGATCTGGAGCAGATGCTCGGTTTCGTCGCGCCCGATATCCCCGTTCTGACGCTGCCCGCCTGGGACTGTCTGCCTTACGACCGCGTGTCACCGAGCGCAGACACCTCCGCGCGCAGGCTCGCCGCACTCGGCGGGCTGATCGCGCATCGCAAGAAGCCGCATGCGGCAATCGTGCTGGTGACCGTCAATGCCATGCTGCAGAAGGTGGCGCCGCAGGATGTGATCGAGAGCCTGACGTTTTCGGCACGGCCGGGAAATCAGGTGCGGATGGACGACGTCGCTGGAAGGCTGGAGCGCAATGGCTTCGACCGCGTCGCCACGGTGCGCGAAGTCGGCGAATATGCGGTGCGCGGCGGTATCCTCGATGTCTTTGTGCCGGGCTCGGAAGAGCCGGTGCGGCTCGATTTCTTCGGCGATACGCTTGAGAGCATCCGCAGCTTCGATCCGGCCAGCCAGCGCACGACAGGGCAGGTGCGCTCGCTCGACCTCAACCCGATGAGCGAAGTGACGCTGACGCCCGATACGATCAGCCGTTTCCGCAAGAATTATCTCTCGACCTTCGGTGCCGCCACCCGCGACGACGCGCTGTATCTCGCGATCTCGGAAGGGCGGCGCTATCCGGGCATGGAGCACTGGCTGCCGCTGTTCTATGATCGGCTGGAGACGGTGTTCGACTATCTCAAGGGCTTCCGTCTTGTCACCGACCATACGGTGCGGGAAGCTGCCGAGGAGCGCTCGAAGCTGGTCTTCGACTATTACGATGCGCGCCTGAACTCGGGCAAGCCGGTGAAGGGCATGTCGCAGGGCACGCCCTACAAGCCCGTGGTGCCCGGCCAGCTCTATCTTGACGGCAAGACGTTTGCTGCAACGCTCGACGCCTTCGACGCGATGCGGATCACGCCGTTCAACGAGCATGAGGGCGAGGCGCGCCGCGTCGTCAATCTCGATGCCCGCCAGGGCGAACGCTGGGCGCGGCCGAGCGCCGAAGGCGGCGGCAATGCCGAGCGCGTCAACGTGTTCGACGTCGTCGTCAAGCATATCGCCGACAAGCGGGCGAGCGGCGCCAAGGTGCTGATCACCGCCTGGACGGAAGGGTCGCTGGAGCGCTTGCTACAGGTTCTCGCCGAGCACGGGCTGGCGCGGGTCAAGCCGATTGCGGCGCTGAAGGAGATCGACAAGCTCGATCAGGGCGAGGCGGCCGCCGGTGTCTACAGCCTGGAGACGGGCTTCGAGGTCGGCAATCTCATTGTCATCGGCGAGCAGGACATTCTCGGCGACCGCATGGTCCGCCGCTCCAAGCGCCGTAAGCGCGCAGCCGACTTCATCTCGGAGGTTGCGGGTCTCGACGAAGGTTCGGTCGTGGTTCACGCCGAGCACGGCATCGGCCGGTTCATCGGGCTCCGGACCATTCAGGCGGCTGGCGCGCAGCATGCGTGTCTGGAGCTGCAATATGCCGACGAGGCGAAGCTGTTCCTTCCCGTCGAAAACATCGATCTCCTGTCGCGCTATGGCGGCGAGGGGACGGAGGCTCAGCTCGACAAGCTCGGCGGTGGCGCATGGCAAATGCGCAAGGCCAAGCTCAAGAAGCGCCTGCTCGACATGGCAGACGGCCTGATCCGCATCGCCGCCGAGCGGCTGACGCGGCATGCGCCGGTGCTGACGACGCCTGAGGGGCTCTACGACGAGTTCGCCGCGCGCTTCCCTTACGACGAGACGGAAGACCAGGACAACGCCATCGAGGCGGTGCGCTCCGATCTCGGCGCCGGGCGGCCGATGGACCGCCTGGTCTGCGGCGACGTCGGCTTCGGCAAGACGGAAGTTGCGCTGCGCGCAGCCTTCGTGGCGGCGATGAACGGCATTCAGGTCGCGGTCGTGGTTCCGACGACGCTTCTGTCGCGCCAGCACTTCAAGACCTTCTCCGAGCGTTTCCGCGGATTGCCGGTGCGCGTGCAGCAGGCCTCGCGCCTCGTCGGCTCGAAGGAGTTGGCGCTGACGAAGAAGGAGATTGCGGACGGCAAGACCGATATCGTCGTCGGGACACATGCGCTGCTCGGCTCCGGCATCCAGTTCGCCAATCTCGGCCTTTTGATCATCGACGAAGAGCAGCATTTCGGCGTCAAGCACAAGGAGCGGCTGAAGGAGCTGAAGAGCGACGTTCACGTGCTGACGCTCTCGGCCACGCCGATCCCGCGCACGCTGCAGCTGGCGATGACCGGTGTTCGCGAGTTGTCGCTGATTACCACGCCGCCGGTCGACCGCATGGCGGTGCGCACCTTCATCTCGCCGTTCGATTCGCTCGTGATCCGCGAGACGCTGATGCGAGAGCATTATCGCGGCGGCCAGAGCTTCTATGTCTGCCCGCGTCTGGCCGATCTCGAAGAGGTTCACGCCTTCCTGCAGTCCGATTTGCCGGAGCTGAAGGTCGCCATCGCCCACGGCCAGATGCCGCCGGGCGAGCTCGAGGACATCATGAACGCCTTCTACGAGGGCCGTTACGACGTGCTGCTATCGACGACGATCGTCGAATCCGGTCTCGACGTGCCGACGGCCAATACGCTGATCGTGCACCGCGCCGACATGTTCGGTCTGGCGCAGCTCTATCAGCTGCGTGGCCGCGTCGGTCGCTCCAAGGTGCGCGCCTTCGCGCTGTTCACGCTGCCTGTGAACAAGGTGCTGACGGCGACGGCGGAGCGCCGCCTGAAGGTGCTGCAATCGCTTGATACGCTCGGCGCCGGATTCCAGCTCGCGAGCCACGACCTTGATATTCGCGGCGCCGGCAACCTGCTTGGCGAGGAGCAGTCCGGCCACATCAAGGAGGTCGGCTTCGAGCTCTACCAGCAGATGCTGGAAGAGGCGGTGGCCGAGGTGAAGGGTGTCGACGAGATCCAGGATACCGGCTGGTCACCGCAGATTTCGGTGGGCACGTCGGTGATGATCCCCGATGGCTACGTTCCGGATCTGCATCTGCGCATGGCGCTCTATCGGCGCCTCGGCGAGATCACCGAGCTCAAGGAGATCGATGCCTTCGGCGCCGAGATGATCGACCGCTTCGGGCCGATGCCGATCGAGGTGCAGCATCTGCTGAAGATCGTCTACGTCAAGTCGCTCTGCCGTATCGCCAATGTCGAGAAGGTGGATGCCGGGCCGAAGGGCGTGGTTATCCAATTCCGCAACAAGGAATTCCCGAACCCCGGCAATCTGGTGGGTTATATCGCCAAGCAGGGCTCGATGGCGAAGATCCGTCCCGACCACAGCGTGTTCCTGACCCGCGACCTGCCGACGCCGGAGAAGCGGCTGCAGGGAGCGGCAGTGATCATGACGCAGCTGGCGGAGCTGGCGAAGGGCTAAGGCAAATCGGGACGGAAGGCCTCAGCTTTCCGTCCCGATTTGCATGCAACAATATCGAAAAACCGGTCGATCAGTTCATCCCGGCGCGGGCTTCGGCCTTGGCCTTGGCGATATCGCGCAGCGCGCCGGCGATGACATCAGGGGTCTGGGCGCCGCTGACGGCGTATTGCTGGTCGAAGATGAAGAAGGGGACGCCGTTGACGCCCATCTTCTGCGCCGATTCGATTTCCTCGACGACGAGACCCTTGTCGGCTTCGGAGGCAAGCAGTGAGGCGGTCACGGCGCGGTCGAGGCCGGATTTTTCCGCGATGTCGAGCAGCACGGCGTGATCGCCGACATTCAGGCCCTGCTCGAAATTCGCCTTGAACAGCCCATCGACCACCTTATCGGCCTTGTCGCGATCCTCGATCATCGCCCAGTGAATGAGGCGGTGGGCGTCGAGCGTGTTCGGGCCGATCTTGATGGCGTCGAAATTGAAACTGATTCCGACCTCGCGGCCGAGCTCGGTCAGCATCTTGTGCCCTTCGGCGACACGCTCGGCACCGCCGAGCTTCTTTTCGAGCGCTGCCTTCTGGTCGACGCCTTCCGGGGGATAATCCGGGTTGAGGCGATAGGGGCGCCAATTGACGTCGACGCCGACTTCGTCCTGGACTTCCGCGATCGCGAGTTCCAGCCGGGCCTTGCCGAGATAGCACCAGGGGCAGACGACATCCGAGACGACGTCGATGACTATGCGTTCCATGGGTTTTCCTTTCCCGGGTTTGCTAGGCCCCAAATGGGCGTTTGGAGCCATCTAGTCGCTGCGGGCGGCCAGTTCAACCAGGCAGGAAAAGAGAACCGCCTGTTATTGTACGCTCTGATCCCACCAAGCCGGCAGCTGGTAGCCGTAGAGCGGCACCTGGTCGGGGTGGCCGATGCGCTTGCTGCGCGCGACCCACTGGTTGTCGACGTGATAGAGCGGCAACACGTAATAGCCGGACAGGAGCAGTCGGTCGTGCGAGCGGACGGCGGCGGTGAAATCTTCGGCCGAACGCGCATTGAGGATGTGCTGGATCAGCGTATCGACATCGGGATCGGCGACGCCTGCGAAATTGTCGGTGCCATCGCGATCCCGCGAGGCGGACGACCAGCGGCCAACCTGCTCGATGCCTGGGGATAGCGACGAGGTGAAGGATTTGACGATTACATCGTAGTCGAAAGTGTTGGTGCGGCTCTGATACTGCGAATCATCGACCGTGCGGATCGAGGCGTTGATGCCGAGCAGTTGCAGTGAGCGCTGGTAGGAGACCGCGAGTTTTTCCTGGTCGGTGTTCTGCGTCATGATCTCGAAGGCGAGCGGGCGGCCATTGGCGTCGCTCATCTTGCCGTTCTTGATCGTGTAGCCGGCCTCCTTGAGAAGCGCGACAGCCTGCTTCAGCACATTGCGGTCGCGGCCGGAGCCATCGGTCACGGGAAGCTTGTAGGTGCCATCGAGGATGGCGGGATCGATGCGATCCTTGATCGGGCCGAGCAGCTTCAGTTCGCGCTCGTCAGCGGGCACGCCGAAGCTGGAGAGGTCGGAGTTCTCCCAATAGCTTTGCGTCCTGATATAGGCGCTGGAGAAGAGGTTCTTGTTGGCCCATTCGAAATCGAAAATCAGCGACAGGCCCTCGCGCAGCTTCACGTTATCGAAGAGCGGCCGGCGGGTGTTGAAGACGAAGCCGAACATGCCAGAAGGCAGCTTGGGCTGAAACGTATCCTTGACGACATTGCCCGATGTGACCGCCGGGAAATTATAGGCGCTCGCCCAATGGCCGGGGCTGCCATCCGGATAGATATCGACATCGCCCTTCTTGAACGATTCGAATAGTGTCGTGTCCTGCAGAAAATACTGGACGGTGATCTGGTCGTAATTGTCGAGGCCGACCTTGGCCGGGAGATCTTTGCCCCAGTAATTCGGGTCGCGCTCGAAGGTGATGCTTTCGCCCGGCTTCAGCGACTTGATCTTGTAGGGACCGGAGCCAATCAGCGGCTTCAGCGTCGAGCGGTCGAAATTCTCCGCGTCGATCGCGTGCTTGGGGAGAATGGGCGTCGAGCCGGCGAGAATCAGCGGGAATTCGCGGTCGGCCTTGTCGTTGAAGGTGAAGCGGACGCTGTGATCGCCGACCTTCTCCATCTTGTCGACGGCATTGAGGCGCGTGCTGAACGGCACGCGGCCCTTCTCCTTCAGGATATTGAAGGAGAAGATGACATCATCGGGCGTGACCGGCTGGCCGTCCGACCATTTGGCGTCTGGGTTAAGGTTGAACTGGATATAGGTCCTGTCGTCGTCCCATTCGACGGATTGCGCCAGGAGGCCATAGAGCGTGAAGGGCTCGTCGCGCGAGCGCAGCATCAGCGTTTCATAGACCAGATTGCCGTATTCGGGGTCCCACATGCCGCGCGCCGTGGTGCGCATGCTCTTCAGGATGAACGGGTTCAGGTTGTCGTAGGTGCCGACGACGCCATAGGAGATCTTGCCGCCCTTCTTCACGTCGGGATTGACGTAGGGCAGGTGCTTGAAATCTTGAGGCAGAGCAGGGGCGCCGTGCATTGCAATGCCATGCACGGGCTCGGCAGCGGCTACCCCGCAAACAAGGGTGAAGACGACGGGGAGAACGATCCGGAGCATAGTCGAAATCCTTTCCGGAAAACGGCGCGATTCGCGCGAAGACTACCATGCGGCCGGCCCAATTCACCATCCACGGCAAATTCTTTCCAGCGACGCCCAAAACGCCAAAGAAACACTGGAAATCTCCAGCAACGCGATGTAACAGGGACCCCGAAGTCGGGGGGTCATGCATTTGCCTCATTGTTTTAAGAGGTCAGATGCGAACAACCCTGTTGGTGAGGACGGCAAATGGGCTGTCCCAACGGGATATCAGGAGACGGAATTCGTTATGATGTTCAAGTCTGAAAAGAAAACACGGGCAGCCCTGTCCGTAATGGCAGTGATGCTTGGCGCCGCAGTGGCTCCGGTGTCTTCTTATGCGCAGGACGCGTCTGCCGACGCTGGCGCACAGGCTGCTGGCGCACCGCGCCTTGGTTGGTACAAGACCTGCAACAAGCAGGAAGACAACGACGTCTGCGTCGTGCAGAACGTTGTTCTGGCCACCGGCGGTCAGCTCGTTACGGGCGTTGGCCTCATCACCGTTTCCGGCAAGGTCAACAACAAGAGCCTGCAGGTTTCCGTTCCTCCGGCACGGCTGATCCCTCCGGGCATCGGCATGCAGATCGACGGCGGCAAGCCGCAGAAGATCGACTATCTGATGTGCATGCCGGATCGCTGCGTTGCGCAGATCCCGCTGACGGACGCCATGGTCGCCAGCCTGAAGAAGGGCACCGATCTGGTTCTGACCTCGATCAACTTCCGCCGTGCGCCGAACCCGATCAAGATTTCGCTTGAAGGCTTCACCGGCGCATTCGACGGCGAAGCGGTTTCCGCTTCCAAGCTCGCTGAAAGCCAGAAGAGCCTGCAGGACAGCATGCAGAAGAAGGCTGACGAAGCGCGCAAGAAGCTTGAAGACGCCCAGAAGGCTGCCAAGGCCCAGTAATTTCGATCCTCATGGATTGTCGAGAAACCCGGCTTCGAGCCGGGTTTTTTGTTGCCTACATTCCGGGTTCCGGCCAAAGAAAAACCCCGCCGGGAGGAGCGGGGTTTGAAATGGATATGCAGCGGCTTAGTGGGTGAAGCTCATCTTGGGTTTGAACTGCCCCGTCGGCGCCATATCGAAAATCTGGTAGACCTGTTCATTGCGAAGCGGTTCGCCGCTTTCGTCATTCATCAGGTTCTGTTCGGATACGTAGGCGACGTATTCATTTTCTTCGTTTTCGGCGAGCAAGTGGTAGAAGGGCTGGTCCTTGCTGGGGCGCACGTCGGCGGGAATAGAATTCCACCATTCTTCCGTATTCGCGAATTCCGGATCGACATCGAAGATGACGCCGCGAAACGGAAATACCTTGTGCCGAACCACTTCGCCGATACTGAACTTAGCTAGTCTTTCTTTC
>Ga0307412_10001504_pt1 | contig 12947 bp, 9 predicted proteins | sample DK1Cmetagenome_3_FD_203823 | JGI IMG/M metagenome (GOLD analysis project Ga0307412, IMG submission 203823) | Maize rhizosphere microbial communities from greenhouse at UC Davis, California, United States - DK15-C-1 | ecosystem: Host-associated > Plants > Roots > Rhizosphere > Soil | place: USA...
ACCGTCCGGGCCTTGCCGTTCAGAAAGCGGCCATAAGGTCTGGAACAGGCCGAACCGGCAACCAGCCAGCCGGAAATCATGCCGAGCAGCGGGACGGCGCTTCGCCCCAGAAGCTCCATCAGCGCCGAGCGCATCGCGCCCTGTCCGGTCGCGTCCGCTTTAACGAGGTCCATGCCGCCAAGGCCGGTCCAGGCATGGACATAGACCACACCGAGGACGCAGATTACGCGGGAAACGGCGATGGCTCCGGAAAGCCGGGCCATGTGCAACCCATCCGGAAAGGGAGAGCGGCTGTCAGTCTGTTTCAGCAAGGATGCACACCATGGGTCATCCGATCGCCCATTCCCCATTCCGGCAAGCAGCGCCAGTCCCGACGCGGCAAATCCCGTGCTGGGCAAGGCAGGCCGTGTGTGGAAGGCCGATCACTTGCGTTTGAAAGCGTAGCCCGCCGCCCAGCCCAGCACCAGGGCAAAGGCCGTGGCGGTAAGTCCGTAAAGGAAGGACCAATCCTCCGCCGCCATGGCGACGAAGCGTTCGAAGCCGGATTTCCGGATTTCGATTTCCCGCACGGCCGCGGCAAGCACCCGCCCATCCTGGATCAGGAAGGTTTCGGCGGTATAGGTGCCGACAATGACCCGCGCGGGCAGTGGCAGGCGCGCCCGGTAGAGCACGCCGTCGGTAATTTCCACGGTACCCGGCTCTTCGACATATAGTCCCGAGCGGCGGCGAAGATCGACCAGCCCGGCCCGAAAGCGTTCAATCTCTTCCGTGACATTGAGCGACGAAGGCGAGAGCTGGATCTTTTCAACGCCAAGTTCATAAATCGCCGCCGTTCGCTCGTCCACGATGTCGGCGAGCGGCCGGGACGAAGCCATGGCATAGTAGGATGGCGCGGAACGGAAACGCGCGCTTGCTGCGTTGACCCAGACCCCGGCCAGCTTCTGCTTTTCCCGCATGGTTATGGACTGGGCCGGTCCCTTGAGCACGACCACGATGTCGGCCGAATGCCGTAGCGGCTTTCCGTCCGGATAGACGATCGCGCCGAACAGCAGCAGTTCCGCTCCGGTGAAACTATACTGGATCTCAACCGACCGCTGCGACACGTCCGGCACCAACATGGGCTTCGACGCGCCGCCCAGCAGCAGGAGCAGCACCGGCAGCACCAGGAAAATCCGGGCGCGCGTCACTGCACCTCCACCGAGTAGATTTCGTCCGGCTGCCAGCCAAGACCAAGCGCCATCCGGATGGCGACGATCAGCACGATGAAGGCCAGGAAAACGCGCAAATATTCGGGACGGAACTTCATCGACATGCGCGCGCCGATCTGCGCGCCAGTGACGCTGCCGATCAGCAGCAGCAAGGCGAGCACCAGATCGACCGCCTTGGTCGTAAGGCTATGCACCATTGTCGCGGCGATGGTCACAAACAGGATCTGGAACAGCGACGTGCCGACCACCATCTGCGTCGTCATGCCGAGCAGATAGAGCATGGCGGGCACCATGATGAACCCGCCGCCCACACCCAGCAGCATGGTCATGATGCCCGTCACCAGCCCGAGCAGGAACGGCGCGATGGGCGAGATATAGAGACCCGACCGGTAAAAGCGCCAGCGCATCGGCAGCGCCGCGACCAGCGGATGGTGCCGCCGCTTGCTCGCCTTGGGCCGCTGTCCGGAGCGCAGGGCAACGATCGACTGCACCGATTCCTTCGCCATCAGCAGGCCGATACCGCCCAGCATCAGCACATAAAGGATGCCGATGACTGTATCGATCTGCCCGATTTGCTGCAGCAGCCGGAAGATGCCCGCGCCCGCGACCGCGCCCGTGATGCCGCCCGCGACCATCACCAGGCCCATGCGAACGTCCACGGCGTTGCGGTGCAGATGCGCGAACACGCCCGATACGCTGGCGCCGGTCACCTGCGTGGCCGCCGATGCCGCCGCGACCGTGGGCGGGATGCCGTAGAAAATGAGAAGCGGCGTCGTGAGAAAACCACCGCCTACGCCGAACATGCCCGATAAAAGGCCGACGAGACCGCCCAACCCAATGATGACGATGACATTCACCGACAGATTGGCGATGGGAAGGTAAAGATCCATTATCTGTTGGCTAGACCTAAACCGCGCCGATTTAAAGACAGCGTGTGGCCGTAATGAGTCAAAAATCCGCAGCCAGCACAAGGGCCGGGCCGGAGGCAGGGCGCGCGCTACCCGCAACACGCTCGCGCCATTCCAGCGCCGCGCGGGCGTAACCGCCGCCGACAGGGAAACGCGCGGCCAGTTGCGGGCCAAGGTCGAGGCGCGACAGCGAGGGTTGCGCGCCGCCCGAAAGCGCCACGCCCGCCATGATCGCCACGCCGTGACTGTCATCGAAAAGCTCTCCGGCAACCGCGATCCGGCCGTCGGCAAAAGTGTCCCTCCGCGCCGCACCGACCACACCGGCCTGGCCATAGCCCTCCAGCTCGATGCCCGGAGCGATGGGCATCGGCCCAATTCCTCCGGCTGCATAGGCCGCCAACGCATTGCGACCTCCTTCGGCGATGGCGGCGCGGCGCTCGATCGACAGGGCGATGGGAACCGAACGCACCGGTCGCCACGTCAAACCCAAAGCCGCCTCCGCCCCCAGGGGGGATTCCAGCGCGCTCGACACGCGACCATGGATGGCAAGCCTATAGGACGATGAGGGCGAAAGATCGTAGGCAAGCCGTGCGCCAGCCTGGCTGGCGCCCAGCTGACCCCCGCTCGCCAATCCCGCCTCGCGATTTTCGGGCCGGTACAGCATCCATGCCGACAAGGACCAGCGATCCCGCTTTCCGGATGGTCCGGGCCGGCCGGGGGCAATCGCAGGAGGAAATCCGGGCGGCCGGTTGAATATTCCGCCAGGCGTTGCGCCTGGCGCGCTGGTCTCGGCGATCACCGGCCCCCCTTCGGCCGGGTCATTATTCTCTCGACTGGTGAACGCAATTCTCGTCGGCTTGGGCGGATCGGCGACGGTAGGCGCTGCCGTCCCCGCCGGAATGGGAGCGGTCGATTGCCCGCCTGAGAGCACCGCCCCGGACGCCGGTTTCCCGGCCCGTCCCTTGCCCCCTTGCGCGGACAGAGCGTTACCCGATCGGTTCGCCTTGTCTTCATCAGGCTGGGTCAGCAAAACACCGGCGCGTCCCGCAATCCACAGGCCAAGCACCAGATAAAGGAACCGTACCGGTCGGCCCGGCACCATGTGACGAAGAATCACGTCGGCTGCACCAATTCCTCCGGAAAGTGATGGGATGTCTTTTCCCAGACAGGCTTCGCGCCGCGCCTGATCCTGGCATAATGCGACACGGCCCGCCGCGCCGCCATGATGGTGATGATATTGGCGACGAAGTTCCGTGGAATGGAGCGCATACCCTCCCGCCATCCGTAGAAGCGCGTCACAAACACGCAACGCATGCCGATCCGCCAGAGCAGCAACAAGCCGTTCACCAGCAACAGCGTCATGAGCGATTCGGAAAATGGCTGGGCCGCAGTGCCTTCCCACCAATGGGCCAGGCTGACGATCCCGTATAGCAATATGGCTACGTAGCCGACGCACAATATGATCGCCGCCAGCGGCGAACGCCGGTCACGCAATCGCATCCAGCGTTCCGTCAGGCTGCCATGCCAACCCATCCGGTCCCAGCCCGCCAGCGCTATGCCGGTCATCCAGCGCGCCTTCTGCTTGACCGCGGCATCCAGCCGCGCGGGGAAATATTCCCGCGTGCAAACCGTGCCGCCATGCCCATCCGGCATGCGCACAAACACGCCCTGGCCGCCCAGTTCGCCGACGCGCAGACCAAGCTCATAATCCTCGGTCAGGCAGGCCGGATCGAAGGGCGCGTCGCCTTGCTTCGCCGCGATCCGGCCCATGCAATCGCGGGAAAAAGCGCAGCCAACACCAGCCGATGGCATGGCCGCGCCCACCGCCTCACGCACTGTCAGATATTTTCCATGGGCCTCCGCAAATTCATCGCAATAATGGCCGGCCACCCATCGCGAGTTTCGGTCCACCAGCGGGAACACGGGGATCTGCACCAGATCGAAACGGTCGATCATCGCATCGAACAGGCGAATTTCGGCGGGATGCACGACATCTTCCGCATCGTGCAGAACGATGGCCTTGAACCGGAAGCCCTGCGCGGCTTCCTGCCGCCGCATCGCCGCCCAGATGCTGTTAAGGCAGTCGCCCTTCGTGGTCGGGCCGGGCTGGCTGGACAGCACCGGCAATATTCGCTGGTCCTCCGCCGCTATCTGTACGACTTCCGCCATTGTGGCCGGATCGTTGGAATAACAGCCGACGAAAAGACGGAAGTTCTCGCCATGCCAACATTTCAGGCAATGTCGAAGCATCGGACCGATGACTTCCGATTCGTCCCAAGCGGGAACAAATATGGCAATGCACCCGGATCGCGGCGAAAGAGGCAAAGTAATGCAGGTGGTTGCTCGAAAGCGGCTATAGATGAAAGCGCGCCTCCAGGTATAACGGCCTATCCATATTATATCGACGATGAGCTCATCACTGGACCCGATCAGAAATCCAACCGCCGCCAACAGCATCAGTTCATGCTGCAGGTGCTCCACCAAAATAAGCGAATCCGCGACCAAGCCGATTTGATTCTACCCCCAAAGCCCATTTGCTTTCCCATGAATGGATAAATTATCGTTTCGTTTCAACAACAAATTCTGAATGTGCGCAATTTCATTTTTTTATATATACTTTGAAAGACCAGCCGCTCACGGGACCGAACCCCTCGCTACAGCAGCATTCCGGCCGTATGAATCGCCACACCCACCAGCCCGCCGACCAGTGTCCCGTTCACGCGAATATATTGCAGATCACGGCCGACGGCATTTTCCAGCCGGTCCGTCACCGTCCTTGTGTCCCACCCGCGCACTGTCTCGCTGACCAGTTTCACGATGCCATCGCCATAGCTCGCCGTCGCGCCCACGGCCGTGCGACGGGCGAAGCGGTTGATCATCAGGCGCAGGCGGGCATCTTCCTGCAATGTCCCGCCCAGATGCCGCAACGCCTCGCCAAAGCGCCCCGCCATGGCCGCGCCCGGATCTCTCGCGGCGCGCAGCAGGCTTGCCCGCCCCTGCTCCCACAGGCCGTCGATCCAGCGCTGCATGGCGGGGTTGTCCACCAGTTCGTCGCGGATGCGGGCCACCCGTTCCTGCATCCGGCGATTGGACTGAAGATCCCGCGCCAGTTTCGCCAGCCCCTCCTCAGCCTTTGCACGGAGCGGGTGAGCGGGGTCTGCCGCCATTTCGGCAATCAGCCGGTGCAAACCGCTGATGATCGCATTGGCCAGATTTTCGTCCAGACCCGTCCAGCGCAATATCTTGCCCGACTTCTCATGCACCATTTCGCGAACCAGATGTTCATTGGCATCCAGGATTTTGGCGGCCCATTTGACGATGCCGTCCAGTAGCGGACGGTGGCGCCCATCGCGCATGGCCGCCTCCAGCGCCTGTCCCAGCAGCGGCGCTACGTTGAGGGAACGGAGGCGCTGCCGCAGTCCGGCCTTTACCATGCCGCCCAGGCGTTGGGGGTCCAGGGATTCGAGCAAGTCCGCGATAAGTCGGGACGCGCCCTGCCGAAGCCGCCCGTCGCCCAGGGCGGGCGAAGCAAGAAACCGGCCCGCGGCCGAGGCGACATCCAGCCTGTACATGCGCCGGGCGACCACCGCCGGGGTCAGGAAATTGTCGCGCAGGAACAGCGCCAGCGTATCCCCGATCCGGTCCTTGTTGCGCGGAATGATGGCGGTGTGGGGGATCGGCAGCCCCAGCGGATGGCGGAACAGCGCCGTAACCGCGAACCAGTCGGCAAGTCCGCCCACCATGGCCGCTTCGGCAAATGCCCGGATGAAGCCGATGGCGGGGTGGATCGCTTCGGCGCTCCGGGCCGCCAGATACACCGCCGCCATCAGGACCAGCAGCCCTGTCGCCACCATACGCATCCGCCGTGGCCCATCGCCGGGCACAACGCCGCCACTGGCGCGCAAATGAGCAACCTTCATGACAGCGCAACACTAAACAGGGCTGAACGGTTCACGCCCTGAGCCATAACAGAAGGGCAATGGCGATGGCCAGTCCCGGAAGAGCCGTACCGCCTCACTCCGCCGGCTGCGGAGCCTCAGCCGAGGGCCGGTCGTCACCGGGCTTGAAGGTCAGCAAGCGCTTGCGCAGGTGCGGGCCGATCCATTCCTCTATGTCGATCGCCAGACTGAAACTGGCAGGCACGATCAGCAGCGTGAGAAGGGTGGAAAGCAGCAGCCCGCCGATCACGGTTATGCCCATCGGCGCGCGCCAAGCCGCGTCGCCCGACAGCGAGAGGGCCGTGGGAATCATGCCCGCGACCATCGCCACTGTCGTCATGACAATGGGCTGGGCGCGCTTGTGACCCGCATCGACGATCGCGTCGAGCTTGGCGACGCCCTTGCCGATCTCCTCAAGCGCGAAGTCGACCAGCAGAATGGAATTCTTCTGCACAATGCCCAGCAGCATCAGCAGACCGATCAGCACGGGCATGGATATGGGCTGCCCCGCAAGGTGCAGCGCCAGCGCACCGCCCAGCGGCGCCAGCGTCAGGGAACCCATGTTCACGAACGGCGGCAATATCCGCTTGTAGAGCAGCACCAGCACAGCAAACACCAGGAATATGCCCGACACGACGGCAGTGACGAAGTTCTGGATCATCTCCGCCTGCCATTTGGCGTCTCCGACTTCGATCCGGCGGATGCCCTGCGGTAAGTTCATGAGCGTCGGCAAGGCGTTGATCTTTTCCATGGCCTCGCTGTTGACGACTCCAGGCGCCAGATCGACGCCGACGACCACGCGGCGAACCTGATTGTAACGCCGGATTTCCGTCGGTCCGGCACCGAACTCCACATCCGCGACAGCCTTGAGCGGCACTGATCCGCCAGATGCGGTCGGCACGGGCAGGTTCTGGATATTCGCCAGATTCTTCCGGCTCTCCTCGTCCAGGGACACACGGATCGGTATCTGCCGGTCGGAAAGCGAAAATTTGGCGCTGTTCTGGTCGATCTCTCCGATGGTCGCGATGCGGATCGTCTGGCTGAGCGCAGATGTCGTGACGCCCAGGTCCGCCGCCAGATCCATATGAGGCCGGATCAGGATTTCCGGGCGCAGCATGTCGCCATGCAGGCGCGGAGCCCGGGTCTCCTTGATCCCCTGCAATTCCTTCACCAATTGCTGCGCCGTCCGGTCGAGCAGTACCGGATCGTCGCCACCCAGCATCAGCGTGATGTCGCGTCCCGAAAAACCGCCGCCTGACTGCGATTTGAAATTGACCCGCGCATCGGCGATGTTGAGCAATTTGGGCGCCACCGCGCGCTCCCACTCGACACTGGACAATTCCCTGTCCTTCTTGAGCGTCAGATAGATGGTGGCATCGGTGGGCTGTACGTCGGCAAAGGCCGCCTCTACCATATTGGGATCGTTGAGCGTGTCGACGACTTGCTGGGTGACGCGGCTGGTCTGTTCCAAAGTGCTGCCCGGCACCATCTCCACTTTCACCTGGCTATAGTCGGTATCGATGTTGGGCTGGAATTGAAACGGCAGTGTGTAGAACGCCAGAACGGTTGCCGCGAATGCCCCGCCGCCGCCGATCAAAACCGTCTTCCACCGGTTATGGAGGGTCCAGCGCAGAATATCTATATACCGGTCCATCAAGGGACCTTCGCCATGACTGGCATGCCCCTTTGCCTTCAGGAAATAGGCCGCGACCATTGGCGTGATCAAGCGTGCGACGGCCAGGCTCATCAGTACCGCGACGACAACGGTCATCCCAAACTGAATGAAGAACTGACCGGAAATTCCCGGCATCAACGCCACGGGCAGGAACACTGCGACGATCGCCATGGTGGTCGCCAGCACGGCCAGACCGATTTCGTCAGCCGCGTCGATCGACGCCTGATAGGCGGTCTTGCCCATGCGCATATGGCGCACGATATTTTCGATTTCCACGATGGCGTCGTCAACCAGCACGCCCGCCACCAGGCTGAGCGCCAGCAGGCTGATCCCGTTCAGCGTGAAGTTCATCATGTCCATGAACCAGAAGGCGGGAATGGCCGACAGGGGTATGGCAAGCGCGGCGATGAAGGTCGCCCGCCAGTCGCGAAGGAACAGAAACACGACGACCACGGCCAGGATCGCGCCCTCGATCATCGCCGCCATGGCCGAATGATATTGCCCCTTGGTGTAATCGACGCTGGTATAGAGCTCCTTGAAATGGACCTTCGGATTCTCTTTTTCCAGCTTGCCCAGTTCCTTGACGGCGGCGTCGAACACCGAAACGTCCGATGATCCCTTTGCCTTTTCCATGCCGAAGCTGGTGACTTGCCGCCCGTCCATCAGGGAAAGCGAACGCTGTTCGGCATACATGTCGCGTACTTCCGCGATATCGCTGAGGCGCACTGTCCTACCGTTGCCGAGCGCGATCTGGGTCTCGCCCAGATGATAGGCGTCCTGCGCATTGCCCAGCACACGCACCGATTGCTCGGACCCGGCGATTTCCGCGCGACCGCCGGTGGCGTTCAGGTTCACCTGCCGAAGCTGCTGATTGACGGCCGCAGCGGTAATGCCCTGCGCCTGCAGCTTGGCGGGATTTAGCAGGATGCGAATCTCGCGGCTGACGCCTCCGCCGCGTGAAACGGCCGCCATGCCCGGGATGCTGAGCAACCGCTTTGCAACGGTGTTATCGACATACCAGCTCAGTTCCTCCAGCGTCATGTCCGTGGCTTCGGCGCTGAAATAGGCGATGGGACCGCCTTCGATATCCATCCGCAGCACCTGCGGCTCCAATATGCCGTCAGGCAGATCGCTGCGGATCTGCGACACGGCATTGCGCACGTCGTTCAAGGCGCGATCGACCGGCGTCCCGATGGCAAACTGCACCATGGTAAGACTTCGGCCTTCGCTGGCGTAGGAGGTGATTTCATCGACGCCGCTGACGCTGCGGATAGCGGCTTCAACGCGTTGCGTCACCTGCGTCTCAAGTTCCGCGGGGGCGGCGCCTGGCTGGCTGACGATGACCCGAACCGCCGGAAAGCTGACGTCGGGATTGTTGTTGACGTCCATCCGCATGAAGCTGACGACCCCGGCCATCAGCAGCGCTATGAAAATGACAAGCGGCGCGATCGGATTGCGGATCGCCCAGGCCGAAATGTTGCGGAAGCTCACGTGTCAGTCCCTTCCTGCCTCAACTTCCGCGCTTTTCCAGATTTGGGCGAATCTTCTGCCCCTCGCTCAGGAATGCGCCTGCAGACAGGACGACCTTTTCCCGGCCGGAAAGCCCCTTGGCGATGGCGACGCCTTCGCTCGAAACCTGGCCCACCTCCACATCGCGCCGTTCGACCTGATTCTTGCCGTTGACGATATAGACATAATTGCCCTTATTATCGCTCTGGACGGCCGATTCCGGGAGCAGCGGCGACTGCGTCGAGCCACTGACGATCCTCGCCGAGGCAAAGCCGCCCGGCCGCAACGCCCGGTCAAAGCCAAGCGCTATGCGCGCGGTGCCCAGTCGGCTTTGCGGATCGACCACGGGCGAAACCTGCCAGATCCGGCCGGCGAAGGACTGATTTGAACCTACCGGCGTCACATCGCCCCCCATGCCGGAGGTCAGCCGGGACAGGTCGCTTTCGCTCACCTGCGCCAGCATTTCCATTTCACCGCCCTTGGCCATGCGGAACAGCACGCCGCTGCCGGAACCGACCACCTGGCCCGGTTCAACATCGCGGGTGAGGACAAGACCGGCAGCGGGCGCGCGGATGTCCAGGCGACCCGTCCGGGCCAAAGCCTCGCGATATTGCGCCTGCGCCACATTGACCCGCGCGCGCGCTGCATCACGAGTGGCGGTCTTTCGGTCGATGTCAGCCTTTGAGATAAAACCGCGGGATACCAGCGCCTCCGCCCGCTCCAGCTCCGCCTGGGCCAGGCGCGCGTCGGCGCGGGCCACGTCGATCTGGGCCGCGAGCGCGCGGGCTTCCTGCGTCTGCACCGACCGCTCGATCACCGCGAGCGCCTGCCCGGCGCCGACCCAGTCGCCCGGTTCGACCAGGACGCGCAGGACCATGCCCCCCTCACCGACGACGCCAACCGGCATTTCGCGACGGGCGGCAAGGGATCCTGTGGCATTCACCACCCGATCGACCGTCTGGCTGCCCGGCACGATGACCGTCACCAGCGGAGCCTGACTTGCCTCCGCTGCCGCGTCGCCCGCTGAGTCGCTGCTCATGAGTTTGAAAGAGAGCAGGGCGATCGCCAGCACCAAGGCAATCGCGACCACGATGATCAGGCGTTTCCGCTTGGCGGCGGCTGCATCATCGGCGTCCAGGTCCGCCTCGGGCGCAAAACGGGTCTCGTAGTTCATGCAATCACTCTTGTTCCGGTACGCACCGGCAGTCAGCGGCACCAATGCCTGGCTGTATTATCCAAATATATCACCAGCCTCAAGCCTCAACACGCCATATGGCTGAATTGCCGCCTGAAAATATCTTGCGAAGCCGAACCGGCAAAATGCGCATCGAATATGGCATCGGAAACGAAAATGGTCCGACCTGCCCTAAATTGGGTCAATCTTCCGGAAGGACTTGTGCTTCGCTTCATATGTGAAACAATGAAATAAATCCAGCACCAGTCTGGAAGGGAACGCACATGGATATTTTGATCTGGATCGCGCTGGGCCTGGTGGCCGGGATTCTTGCCAAGCTGATCGTGCCCGGGAATGATCCGGGCGGATGTGCAGTCACGGTGCTGTTGGGTATCGCCGGGGCGCTGCTCGCCGGATTTGTCGGCCGTGTCGCGGGCGTTTATGATGCGGGGGAAAGGGCGGGCTGGATCGCCGCCACTCTGGGAGCGGCGGCGATATTGGTCGTCTACAATATTCTCCGGCGTCGATAGACGCTATCGAACGCTTCCGCGCCGTATCAGGTTCACGACCGCAAGCAGGACGACCGCGCCCAGGAAGGACGCAATGAGCGAAGACAGGCTGAAATCGCTCTGATTTATCGTGCCGCCCGCGAAGACCAGCCCCGCGAGGAACGCGCCAATAACGCCGACGACAATGTTGAGCATGATGCCCTGCTGGGCGTCGGTCCGCATCACTATGCTGGCGAGCCAACCCAGAATACCGCCGACGATCAGCCAAATGATGAGATTCATTGCACGTCTCCTTCATTGATTGGGAGTAAAGCGTGCGGGCGGCGAAATCGTTCCGGATTGGCAGCTATTACATGCGATGGACATGATTTCCCTCCCGGCCTCCGGAAGGGGAAAATGCTCTCTTTTATCCTGTCAGGCCAACTGGCTCCTGTGCCCAGACACCGCTGAACCGGTGCAGATATTCCGCCTCCACCTCCGGCATCGAGAAAAGATAGCCCTGGAAGATGGAGCAGCCGATGATGCGGAGCATGTCCATCTGATCCTGCTTCTCGATCCCCTCGACCACGACCTCCAGCCCGAGTCCTTGAATCAAGCCGATGACCGCGCTGCAGATGGTGCGGGCTTCGGGGGAATGCACGATGTCGCGTACCAGGCTGCGATCGATCTTGACCCGGTCGACCGGCAGATCCTTGAGGCGGGAAAGATTGGAGAAGCCGGTGCCGAAATCATCGATTGCAATCCGAATGCCCTCCCGGCGCAGCGTGCGAACCTGCGTCAGCACCCGCTCGTCCATGTCCATGGCCAGGGTTTCGGTAATTTCCAGCTCCAGCTGGCTGGGCGGTACACCGTGCCGTTGCATCGTGTCGCGCAGGCGGGCGAAGAAGTCAGGCTGCGCCAGTTCGCGCATGCTGACATTGATCGCAAGCCGCTGCGATATGCCCTTGCGCGCCCAGGCCGCGGCCGTGGCGCACACCTTGTTCATGACCCAGTCGCCCAGTTCCACGATCACGCCAGTTTCTTCGGCCAGCGGCACGAAGGCGCCCGGCAGCAGCATGTCGCGGTCAGGATGCTTCCACCGCACCAGGGCTTCGGCCGCGATGATTCTGCCGGTGGTCACATCAAGCTGCGGCTGGAACTGGAGCAAGAATTGGTCCCGCTCCAGCGCGATCCGAAGTTCCCGCTCAAGTTCGGCGCGTCCCGCCAGCATGCTGGCGAGTTCTTCGCTGAAAAATTCGACGCGGCCCCGTCCATTTTCCTTCGCGTGGTACATGGCCACGTCGGCCGAACGCAGCAGGCTGTGGAGCGTATCGCCATGCTCGGGATAGAATGCCACGCCAATCGACGCGCCCAGGTCGATGTGCTGCCCGCCAATGTCGAAACGCTCGCCCAACGCATATTGCACCGCCCGCGAAATCCGGTGTGCGGTCGCTTCCGTCGGCAATTGGGGGAAGAACAGGGTGAACTCGTCACCCGCCAGCCGGCCGATGACGGCGTCTCCGCTGCCCGCACCGACCTCTATCATCACCACTTCCCGCAGCCGCCCGGCGACGCGGGAGAGCAGCAGATCGCCCGCCGCGTGGCCAAGCGTGTCGTTGACCGATTTGAATCCGTCGAGGTCGATGAAGAACAGGGCGGCAATTCCGCCCGGCGGCCGCTCCGCCAGCAGCCGTTCGACCTGCCGGCAAAAGCTCATCCGGTTGGCCAGCGCCGTTACGGGGTCGTACATCGCAAGCGTCTGAACATTGTCCAGATTAGTGCGAACCTGACTGAAGAGGCTTTCCATGGCGACTGAAAGATCGGGCAGATCGCGCGCCACGGGGGCCGGAACCCGTCCCGCCAGATCGCCGTGGGCAGCGGCCAAGAGGCGCTCCGTCGCAATGTCCACCGATCCCGCCATGCCCGAAACCGTCCGCATCGCGGAGGCCCAGCACATCATGCCGCACAGGATCGCCAGGATCAGCGCACGGCTGATATCCTCTACATTGTCGCGGCCGCCAGTTCCGGCCAACAGCGCCAGGATGAA
>Ga0307412_10001505_pt1 | contig 12936 bp, 15 predicted proteins | sample DK1Cmetagenome_3_FD_203823 | JGI IMG/M metagenome (GOLD analysis project Ga0307412, IMG submission 203823) | Maize rhizosphere microbial communities from greenhouse at UC Davis, California, United States - DK15-C-1 | ecosystem: Host-associated > Plants > Roots > Rhizosphere > Soil | place: USA...
GGCCGCATCACCTACGTGAACCCGGCCTTCTGCGAGATGGTCGGCTTCGAAGCGTCGGAGCTGATCGACCGTGTGCCGCCGCCCTACTGGCCGCCCGAGCATCTCGAGGCCTATGAACGCCGCCAGCAGGCCCGGCTGGCCAGCACGCCCACACCGCAATCGCGCGAGGGGTTCGAGACCGTCTTCATGCGGCGCAGCGGCGAGCGCTTCCCGGTGATGATCCTCGAGTCGCCGCTGGTCGACGGCGCCGGCACGCAGACCGGCTGGATGAGCGCGGTGCTCGACCTCAGTGCGCAGCGCCGCGCCGAAGAGCTGTCGCGCCAGCAGCAGGAGCGGATGCAGGCGACCGCAAGGCTCGCGACCGTGGGCGAGATGGCTTCGCTGCTGAGCCACGAGCTGAACCAGCCGCTCGCGGCGATCGCCGCCTATGCGACCGGATCGCTGAACATGATGGACCGCCACGCGCCCGGCGCGGCGCCGCAGGCCGACGTCTGGCCCGAACTGCAGACCGCGACCCAACGCATCGCCGACCAGGCCGACCGGGCCGGCCGCGTGATCAAGAGCGTGCACGACTTCGTGCGTCGGCGCGAGCACTCGCGCGAGGTGGTCGGCGTCGACGCGCTGTTCGAGTCGGTGCTGCCGCTGATCCACCTGCAGGCCAGGAAGAGCGGCACCCGCATCGAGCTCGACGTCGAGACGCCGGCGCCGCGCGTCATCTGCGATCGGGCGATGGTCGAGCAGGTCCTGTTGAACCTCACGCGCAACGGCATCCAGGCGATGCAGGTCGAGACGGCCGGCGACGCGCTCCTGGTCCTGCGCGTGCGCGAGGTCCAGCCGCACTGGGTCGTGCTCAGCGTGCTCGACCACGGCCCCGGCATCGCCGACGAGATCGCGCGCCAGATGTTCAACCCGTTCTTCACGACGCGCAGCGAGGGCATGGGCCTCGGTCTCAGCGTCTGTCGCACGATCGTCGAACAGCACGGCGGCGCGCTCGACTTCGGGAACCGTCGCGACCCACACGGCCGGGTCGTCGGCGCCGAATTCCGCTTCACGCTGCCGGCCGCGTCCCAGCGACGGCCGAACGACAGCAGCGGCAGCGACCAGGCCGGACGGCCGGACCGGCTGATCTCGGCATGATCGAGCGATTGCCCATGGACACCCCACTGCCCCCACCCGATCTCGGCCTGCCGGTCGTCTACCTCGTCGACGACGAGGACGTCGTGCGCGACGCGGTGGCCTGGCTGCTGCGCTCGCGACGCCTGCTGTCCGAGGGCTACGCGAGCGCCGAGGCGTTCGAGTCGATGGTGCTGGCGCGCCATGCCGCCGCCGAGGACGGCTGGCCGAACGGGCCGGCCTGCCTGCTGCTCGACCTGCGGATGAGCGGGATGAGCGGCCTCGCGCTGTTCAAGCGCCTGAAGGAACAGGGTCTCACCGACGCGGTGCCGGTGATCTTCCTGACCGGGCATGCGGACGTGCCGACCGCGGTCGAGGCGGTCAAGCGCGGCGCGTTCGACTTCGTCGAGAAGCCGTTCTCGAACAACGCGCTGGTCGACCGCATCGAGGAGGCGCTGCGCATCAGCGCCGAGGCGCTGCGTGAGCGGCGCCTGCGGACGACGCAGCAACGCCGCCTCGACGACCTGACCGAACGCGAACGAGAGGTGATGCGCCAGGTCGCGCAGGGGCTGCCGAACAAGCTGATCGCGAACACGCTCGACATCAGCGTGCGCACCGTCGAGCTGCACCGCTCGCGCGTGTTCGACAAGCTCGGCGTCAAGTCGGCGGCCGAGCTCGCAAACCTGCTGCACGAGATGGGGATCGCGCCCGGCCCCTACACCGGACGCGACGACACTTCGCAAGGCTAGGGAGCGATCGCGCGGCCGGACGGGCACGCGAGCCGGCGTGCTGCGGCTAAACCGGGATACCGGCCTTCAGCAAGTACCAGCGCCACTTCTTGATCGCGTGCAGCGGCGGCTGCCTGCCGCTCGCGTCGGGCTCGACGCGCCCTTTCGCCAGCACCAGCGGCACCGCCTTGCCGCCTTCGGGCGGCGTGCAGGTCCAGTTGCGGCCGTCCTTCACGGCGCACGGCGCCAGCCGCTCGACCTGCTGCGGCGCGCCGACGCGCCAGAACACGACCTCGTTGCGATCCTTCGACGCGTGGAAGCGGATGCGATCGGCGGCTTGCAGTCGCCCGGTGCAGCGACCCTCGGTCCACTGACCGCCGAGACACTCGGCGGTGTAGATCGTGCGCTCGTCCTCGAACGAGATCACGTCGGCGCTCCACATCATCACCGCGAGCCCGAACGTCGCGGCCCCGAACCCGACCCAGACCTTGCGCAGGATGCGCCGGTGCGAACGCTCGCACTCTTCGGCGGATCGATGAATCACATCGAACCCGCCAGGCTGGGTGTGCAATCGGGATTTCTTCATGGACGCGGGCGCTCGGCCGGCCGACGGGGCCTGTGGCGATGCGAACCATTGTGATCCCGCCTCGCGCCCCTTGTCGACCGGCCGGAATGCGCACTTTCCCGGCATGGGCACATGACCGACGGGTCGCTGGCGGGGAGGCGGGCGCTGTCGAAATCCGCAGCGCGTCGGCACGACCGCACGATGACGTGGCGTTTTCGCGCCCACTTCGACCCACCGAAAAGCACGCGCGCTGGCAAGCTCACGGACCCGCATTCCACTTTCCGGAGCCCCATGTCCGTGCTGACCGAAGAACAAGCCCGCGCCTACATGCACAAGCTGCTCGGCGCGATGAGCCAGGCCGGCGGCTCCGACCTCTTCATCTCGACCGATTTCCCGCCGAGCATGAAGTCGCACGGCAGCATGCAGCCGCTGACCCAGCAGAAGCTGACCGCCGACGTGACGCGGACGCTCGCCAACGCGATGATGAACGAGCGCCAGCGCGAGGAGTTCGCGCAGGAGATGGAGTGCAACTTCGCGATCACGATTCCCGGCGTCTCGCGCTTTCGCGTCAACGTCTACGTGCAGCAGCAGTGCGTCGGCATGGTGATCCGCACGATCGCTTCGGAGATCCCGAACTTCGAGAAGCTGAAACTGCCCGAGGTCCTGAAGGACGTCATCATGAACAAGCGCGGCCTCGTGCTCGTCGTCGGCGCGACCGGCTCGGGCAAGTCGACCTCGCTGGCCGCGATGATCGACCATCGCAACCGCACGTCGGCCGGCCACATCATCACGGTCGAGGATCCGGTCGAATACGTCCACACGTCGCAGAAGTCGCTGATCACGCACCGCGAGGTCGGCGTCGACACCCACTCGTGGCGGCACGCGCTGAAGAACACGCTGCGCCAGGCGCCCGACGTGATCCTGATCGGCGAGATCCGCGACGCCGAGACGATGGAGCACGCGATCGCGTTCGCCGAGACCGGCCACCTCTGCCTCGGCACCCTGCATGCGAACAGCTCGAGCCAGACGATCGAGCGGATCATCAACTTCTTCCCCGAGGAGCGCCGCACCCAGCTGCTGATGGACCTGTCGGCGAACCTGCGCGCGATCGTCTCGCAGCGCCTCGTGCGGCGCGAGGACGGCAATGGCCGCTCGGCGGCGATCGAGATCCTGCTCAACACGCCGACGATCGCCGAGCGCATCTTCCAGGGCGAGTTCCACGAGATCAAGTCGATCATGACGCGCTCGCGCGAGCTCGGCATGCGCACCTTCGACGGCGCGCTGTTCGAGCTCTACGACCAGGGCCTGATCAGCTTCGAGGAAGCGATCCGCAATGCCGACTCGGCGAACGAGCTGCGCCTCAACATCAAGCTGAAGAGCGAGCGCGGCGAACCGCCGCCGTCGAACTTCATGTCGCTGGCGATCGAGCAGGAGCCGAGCGAGGAAGAGCTCGAGGAGGCGAAGCACCAGGCCCAGCTGAAGCAGCAGGAAGCGCGCCGCAAGCTCGAGGACGAGCAGCTCGCGCAGCTGCGCGAGAAGAAGCGCCTGGCCGAAGCCGCCGCGAAGGTGCGCTGAGCGCGGCGGGCGCGTCAGCGCCGCGCCACCATGTCGATCTCGATCCGCGCGCCCTTCGCGAGCGCGGTCACGCCGATGCAGGTGCGCGCCGGGCGCCGGCCGGCCGCGAAGTAGCTCGCGTAGACCGCATTCATGCGGTCGTAGTCGTCGGCGAAGTGGGTCAGGTAGATCCGCACCGACAGCACCTTCTCGAGGCCGAGCCGGCAGCCCTGCAGCACCGTCTGCAGGTTGCGCATGACGTGGTGCGTCTGCGCCTCGATGCCGTCCGGATACGGCTCGTCGATCGAGAGCCCGGGGAACGGCATCTGTCCGGTCACGAAGACCCAGCCGTCGGCCTCGACCGCGTGGCTGAACGGCGCGACCGGATCGGGCGCGCCGGCGATCATGTGGAAGACCGGGTTCATCGCGAGCCGCCCGACAGCCGATTCAGTGCGAGCGCATCGACCAGGTCCCGCGCATCGACATCGCAACGGCCGCGAAAGCCACCACCGACTCACTCGATATTCTGGGCGAACGCCTCCAGCGCGCCCGGCTTGCGCAGCATCTTGTCGACCTCGGCCGCGTGCATCTCCTCGGCCATGATCATCTGGCGCGCGAACTCCTCGAGCGCGACCGACCGGCCCTCGACCTGTGACAGCAGCTCGCGGTAGAGGCGCAGCGCCTGCGCCTCGGTCTCGAGCGACTCGCGCAGCATCGCGCCGATGTCGGTCTGGTGCGAATCGAGCAGCGGACCGATCGCGAGCGACGGATAGGCGCCGAGCGCCGTGATCCATTCGCCGATCTGCTGCGCGTGCAGCAGCGACTCGTCGGCCTGCGTGCGCAGCCACGAGACGATCGGGATGCGGCCGAAGCCGAACACCAGGAACGAGTAGTGCGTGTAGCGCACGGTGCCGGCGAGCTCGGCCTCGAGCAACCGGTTCAGCACGCCGACGACCTTCTGCTTGTCGATGTCGTTCATCCGGTACTCCTCATTCGTTCGTTCGTGGTGTCAGACCGCGCGCAGCCCGATGACCACGCGCCACGACACCGGGCGGCGCCGTGCGATGGCGCGGCCAGCTTACACCGCGTGCTGCGGCAATCCCGACCCGGCGTCAGGCCTTCGACAGGCGCAGCCCGGCGTCGAGCAGCAGCACCTCGCCGGTCGTCTTCATCGCATCGACGCCGAGGTACCAGATCGAGCGCGCGACGTCCTCCGGCGCGATCACCTCGGCGAGCGTGGCTCGTCCCTTATAGGCCGCGACCGTCGCCGCATAGCGCTCCTCGCCGAGGCCGCCGCGCATCCACGGCGTCTCGACCAGACCGGGCGCGATGGCGTTGACGCGGACCTCCGGGCCGAAGGCGCGAGCGAGGCCGAACGTCATCGCGTTCAGCGCGCCCTTCGACGCCATGTAGGCGATCGACGAGCCGATGCCGAGCATCGACGCGACCGACGACACATTGACGATCGCCGAGACGGGATGACGCTTCAGCATCGGCATCAGCGCGCGCGTCATCTGGAATGCGCCGATCACGTTGACCGCGTAGAGCTGATGGAACACCTCGGCCGACAGCGCATCGAGGTCGGTCGGCGCGACGAAGCGGGTCGTCCCGGCGTTGTTGACGAGGACGTCCGCCCTGCCCCACTCGGCCTCCACTTGCGCGGCGAGGCGCACGCAGGCCGCATCGTCGGCGACGTCGGCCTTCACGACGATGGCCGCGGCGCCGAGCGCACGGCATTCGTCGGCGACCTTCTCGGCCGGCGCCGCCTCGCGCGAATAGTTGATCGCGATGTTCCAGCCGCGGCCGGCGAACAGGCGCGCGGTCGCCGCGCCGATGCCGGACGACGATCCGGTGACCACGCAGACCTTGCGAACGCTCATGAGCTTGCTCCTTCGATCGATGGCGGCGACGTCGTCGCGGTTCTCAGCGTCCGGTCCAGTGCGGCTTGCGCTTGCCGGTGAACGCGGCGATGCCTTCCTTCGCATCGTCGGTCTGCGCGAACAGCGCGATCTGGCTTTCGGCGAACGCGACCGATTCCTCGAACGGCATGTCCTCCATCCGTTTCAACGTGTAAAGGCCGCGCCGCAGCGCCGCAGGCGAGCCGGCGAGCAGCCGGCCGATCAGCCTTTCGACCTCGAGGTCGAGATCGGTCGCGACCGCATTGACGAGCTCGAGCGCGAGCGCGCGCCGCGCGTCGATCGGATCGCCGGTCAGGCACATCTCGACCAGCACCCGGCGCGGCAGCAGGTGCTGCAGCACGCCCAGCACCTGGGCCGGAAAGACACCGACCTTGACCTCGGGCAGCGCGAAACTCGCGCTCTCTGCGGCGACGGCGAGGTCGCACATCGCCATCAGGCCCATGCCGCCGGCATAGCAGGCGCCGTTGACACGTGCGATCAGCGGCACCGTCGCCCGCCGGGTGCGCCGGAACAGCTCGGCCGCCGCGCCGTACGGTTGCGAGAAGTCGCCGCCGAACGGCGTCCCGCTCTGCAGGTCGGCACCGGCACAGAACGCCTTGTCGCCGGCCCCGGTGATGACGACGACGCGGATGCCCGGCTCGGACTCGGCGCGGTCGATCCCAGCCGCGATGCCGCGCAGCACGGCGTCGTTCATCGCGTTGCGGCGCGCCTCGCGGGTGATCGTCAGCCAGAGGGCCTCGCCGCGCCGCTCGGCGCGCAGGTCGGTATTCGAAGGGTCGGGTTCCATGCGGTTCCGAGAAATCGATCCGGGCCAGCTTAAGACCGCATCCCTTGGCAGGAAACGGCGGAAACCCCGCTGGACGAACCGGGCCTCGCCATCTTTCGAGGGCCGTTCGCGACCGCACGGACGTCGGGCAAGACATTGAAAAAGCCGGCCTTGGCGCGTCTTCTTTCACGATCGAAAACCGACCCCTCGGACTATGGTCACGCATGCGTACGCTTCGCCTGCCCGATCCCTTTCCGCGCGGCCGCCCGCGCGAGAAACTCGAAATCGGCACCAGTGCCTGGGCCGCCGACTCCTGCCTGGTCGAGTGGTCCAACCTCGAGCGCGAGTGGCTCGAGCCGGAGCCGACGCGCACCCGACGCGCCTCGACCTGGGGCAGCCTGCTCGGCGACCTCGCGTGGAAGCTGCATTCGCTGTTCATCGATGCGCTGCTGCGCACCCTGCTGAAGCTCGCGCTGAGCGCGCTCGCCGGCGCGGCCGCCGCGTTCGTTGCCGGCGTGCTGATCGCGTTCTGCGGGCTGTTCTTCGCCGGCGACGGCTACGGCTTCCTCGCCGCCGAGGCCATCAACGTCGACCAGCACGGCGTCCACCTGAGCATCGGCGACACGATCCTGATCGTCACCGCGGTGCTCGGCACTGCCGCGACCTGGCGCCTGCTCTCGAGCCGCCGCTGAGCGCGCCCTCCGAGGCGCTTCCCCCAGGGCTCGACGCCCGCGGCGACGCGCTACAGCGCCGTCAGCTCGACCCCCTGCACCTCGTAGCGCCTGTCGCCGAGCTTGCGGACCGCGCGGCCGTCGAGCAGGCGAAACCGCTTCTGCCCTTCGCGGTCCCAGCGGACCTTGCTCGGCTCGCCGAGCTGCACCCGCACCCAGAGCGCTTCGACGATGATCGTCAGGTGCGTTCCGGCGTTGTCGGTTGCCTTGATGTGGCCGTCCAGCCGCCATTCCGTGATCGGCATGCTCCGTTTCCCCCACCGCGCCTGCAGGCGTGGCCACCCGGTTCAGCGGCCAGCCTGAGGAACGTTCATTCTGGCAAGCGACGTGCCCCTCGTGTGACCGAATTCAGGGCGCGACGCGGCACGGCACCGCGAGAAAGCCGCGAAAGCGCGCCCGACCGCCGCGCACCGGCTCGCCGGTCAGCGCATAGCGCGGGTAGCGAGCGACGAAGCGGCCGAGCGCGACGGCCCCTTCGAGGCGCGCCAGCGCCATCCCGGCGCACTGGTGGATGCCGGAGCCGAACGCGAGATGGCGGTTCGGGCTGCGGCCGATGTCGAAGCGCTCCGGATCGACGAACTTGTCCGGATCGCGGTTCGCCGCACCGATCGCCAGCGTGATCTGCGTCTGCGCCGGCAGCGCAACGCCGCCGACCTCGACCGCGCGGGTCGTGATGCGGTTGCCGAGCTGGTTCGAGCTTTCGTAGCGCAGCACCTCCTCGACCGTCGAGCGCACCAGCGCCGGGTCCGCCTGCAACCGGGCGAGCTGGTCCGGATGCAGCGCCAGCGCGACCAGGCCGTTGCCGATCAGGTTGGTCGTCGTCTCGTGGCCGGCATTGAGCAGGAAGATGCAGTTGTGCAGCAGCTCCGGCGAGGTCAGCCGCTCGCCGGCCTCCTCGCCCTGGATCAGCCGGGTCAGCACGTCGCGCTCGGGATCGCCGGGCGTCGTCCGGCGGCGCTCGATCAGCGTCTCGAGGTAGGCGATGAACTCGCGCACCGCGCCGTTCCCCCGCGCGAACGCCTCCGGCGTGACGACCGGCTCGAGCGCGCCGAGGATCGCGAGCGACCAGCCGCGCAGCGGCTCGCGCTCGTCGTTCGGCACGCCGAGCAGGTTGCCGATGATCTCGATCGGGATCGCCGCGGCGAAATCCTCGATCAGGTCGACGTCGCCGGCCGCGCCCATCCGGTCGAGCAGGTGCTCGACCAGCGCCTCGAGCCCCGGCTGCATCCCGGCGATCGCCTTCGGGCTCAGCGCGCCGATGATCAGGCGCCGCACCCGCGTGTGGAGCGGCGGGTCGTTGAAGACGAGGCTCGTCGTGTGGTGCTCGTAGAGCGGCGAGTCGCCGTACTTCGGCTTGTATTCGCGCTTCTTGTCCGAGCTGAACAGCGGCGGGTTCTTGTAGACGTACTCGCAGTCGGCATAACGGGTCAGCAGCACGCTGCCGTCGGGCATGCGCCGCACCGGATCGTGCTCGCGGAGAGCCCGGTAGAACGGAAACGGATCGGCGTAGAACTCGGGTGGAAGCTGCCGCAGGTCGAAGCCCGACACGCGGGCCGCGGCTGATTCGAAAGGACTGGACATCGGGAAGTTCTCGTCGTCGGCCGCCGGTCGTGCCGGGAGGTGGCACGGCGGTGGAATACCGCTTGCCACATCCAGGCATCCTTGAACCTCGTCGAAGGATATTCCATGCAGTTCCGTCTGCCACCGGTCGCGCCGCGCCGCTCCGGTTGGGTCGCGCTCTTGCTCGGCGCCGCGCTGGTGGTCCCGTCGATCGCCGTCGGGGCCGATCCGCCGAAGGCCGGCGCCTCGGTGCCGGCATCGCCGACCGGAACGAAGTACAAGGCGGACGCCGACATGCGGAGCGTGCTCGACACGCTGGCCGGTCTCGGCGGCAAGCCGATCGAAAGCCTCGACGCCGCCGAGGCGCGGCGCCAGCCGACGCCGGCCGATGCCGTCAAGGCGATCCTCCAGAAGCAGGGCAAGGACACCGCGCCGACCGCGCTGGTGCCGGGGGTGACGAGCCTCGACCAGACCCTTCCGGGGCCGGCCGGGCAGCTGCCGGTGCGGATCTACACGCCGGCCGGCGCCGGGCCGTTTCCGATCGTCGTCTACTTTCACGGCGGCGGCTGGGTGATCGCCGACAAGAACGTCTACGACGCCGGCGCGCGCGGCCTCGCGAAGGAAGCCAACGCGGTCGTCGTGTCGGTCGACTACCGGCTTGCGCCCGAGGCCAGGTTCCCGGCCCAGCACGACGATGCACTGGCGACCTACAAGTGGGCGGTCGCGAACGCCGCGGTGCTGAACGGCGACCCGAAGCGGCTCGCGCTCGCCGGGGAAAGCGCCGGCGGCAACCTCGCAATCGCCACCGCGATGGCTGCGCGCGACCAGAACCTGGCGGCGCCGATGCACGTGCTGTCGGTCTACCCGATCGCGCAGGCCACCGACCTCGCGACGCCGTCGTACCAGGACAGCGAAAAGGCCAAGCCGCTGAACAAGGCGATGATGATCTGGTTCGGCGACAAGGTCTTCTCGAAGCCCGACGACAAGAAGGACCCGCGCATCGACCTGGTCGATGCCGACCTGAAGGGCCTGGCCCCGGTGACGCTGATCAACGCCCGCATCGATCCGCTGCGCAGCGATGCCGACATGCTCGCGGCAGCACTGAAGAAGGCCGGCGTCAGGACCGAGCACAAGATCTACGACGGCGTCACCCACGAGTTCTTCGGCATGGCCGCGGTCGTCGCCAAGGCCAGGCAGGCGCAGGCGTTCGCCGGTCAGCAGCTGAAGAAGGCTTTCGCCGCGACGGGCGGCGCCTGATCGCAGCCCGTCACACGCAGGACAAGGGAGGCTTTGTAAGGTCGGCCGGCTCGGAGCCGACCACCGAAACGGCAGACCGATCCAGCCGGCGGGGACGACGCCGGTTGGCGGCTGGCCTGATATCACTCGTTCAACCTGGAGACTCGACATGAAGACGACAGCGATCTTGTTCGGCGCGGTTCTTTCGATGACCGCCGGCCTGGCCACCGCCCAGGACGCCATGAAGAAGGATGCGATGAAGGACAGCGCCATGTCGAAGGACATGACGATGCAGCAGTGCAGGGATCACATGGCGATGCAGAAGAAGGAGATGAAGAAGGACGACGCGTCGATGAAGAAGGACACGATGTGCGCCGACATGATGAAGAAGGACGGCATGAAGAAGGACGACGCGATGATGAAGAAGGACGGCGTGGCGCCCGATCCGATGAAGAAGTGACCGCCGGCTGCTCCTGCCGCCCCGCACGAAGCCGCCCTCGGGCGGCTTTTTGTCGTCCCCTGCCGGTTCGCACCGGCCCATGCATTCGAGCGGTTCGAGGCGCCGGCCGGGCGTCGGACACCCGGTCGCCGGGTAACATTGCCCGCCCCGCTGAACTGTCATCTCCCACTCCGGCAAAGCCATGACGCAAGACAACACCGCGATCGACGAGATCCTGACAGCGAACCACGACGAGGTGCTGCAGGACTGGCTGGCCGAGCTGACGGCCTCCAGCCGCTCGTCCGGCGCCTCGCAAGGCGCGGCGTCGAGATCGGAAGCGCTCGAGCTGCTCGGCGGGTTGCGCGAAGGCCTGCGCGCCGACGGCAGCGCGGCCCGCTTCGAGGACGCGCCGGCCTGGGAGCGCACGCGCGGCGTCCTCGAAGCGCTGTCGCGGACGCGCGCGGCGCGCGGGTCGAGCGCCAGCGAGACCAGCCAGTTCGTCTTGGCGCTGAAGCGGTCGCTGTTCGCGCGCCTGCAGCAGCGTCTGAGCAAGGAGCCGGAACGTCTGGTCGGCGCGCTCTGGAGCATTTCCGAGCTGCTCGACCGCATGGCGCAGTTCACGGTCACGAGCTTCCAGCGCAGCCGCGAGGAAGTCATCACACGTCAACAGGAAGAACTGCTCGAGCTGTCGACGCCGGTCGTCAAGCTGTGGGACGGCGTGCTCGCGGTGCCGATGATCGGAACCCTCGACAGCAGCCGGACCCAGCTCGTGATGGAGTCGCTGCTGCAGCGCATCGTCGATACCGGTTCCGAGCTCGCCATCATCGACATCACCGGCGTGCCGACGGTCGACACGCTGGTCGCGCAGCACCTGCTGAAGACGGTCACCGCGATCCGCCTGATGGGCGCCGACTGCATCATCAGCGGCGTGCGTCCGCAGATCGCGCAGACGATCGTCCACCTCGGCATCGACCTGGCCGGCATCACCACCAAGGCGTCGCTCGCCGATGCGCTTGCGCTCGCACTGAAACGCGCTGGCTACGTCGTCACCCGCACCAAGCTCTAGGTCGGGCAGCGCCATGCAACGGATCCCGATCCTGCAGATGGGCGAATGCCTGCTGGTGACCATCCAGGTCGACCTGCAGGACCAAACCGCGCTCGCGCTGCAGGACGACCTGTCGGCGAAGATCGAAGCGACCGGCGCGCACGGCGTGCTGATCGACATCTCGGCGCTCGAGATCGTCGACTCGTTCATCGGCCGGATGCTCGCGGGCATTTCCGGCATCGCCCGCGTGCTCGATGCGACGACGGTGGTCGTCGGCATGCAGCCCGCGGTCGCGATCACGCTGGTCGAGCTCGGGTTGTCGCTGGAGGGTGTGCGCACCGCGCTCAATGTCGAACGCGGCATGCAGATGCTGCGCGACGCTGCCCAGGAGGACGGCCTTGACCATGCCGCTTGAGGGCGCGATGGGGTTGTCGACCGAGCAGGACATCGTGATGAGTCGGCAGACCGTTCGCAAGCTCACCCAGCAGATCAACTTCTCGCTGGTCGACCAGACCAAGATGATCACTGCCGCGAGCGAGTTGTCGCGCAACACCGTGGTCTACGGCGGCGGCGGCGAGATGCGCTGGCAGGTCGTCAGCAACGGCGCGAAGACGGGGCTCCGCCTCGCCTTCGAGGACAAGGGTCCGGGCATCCCCGACCTCGCGCTCGCGCTGACCGACGGCTGGACCTCCGGCAAGGGCCTCGGCGTGGGCCTGTCGGGCAGCAAGCGGCTGGTCAACGAGTTCGACATCCGCACCGCGGTCGGCGAAGGCACCTGCGTGACGATCACGCGATGGAAGTGACGGCGTGACGCCGCACCTCGCGTTCGGCATCGCCGACCCGAGCCAGGTCGGCGAGGCCCGACGCGCAGCCGTCCGCCTCGCGACCGATCTCGGCCTCGACGAGGTGGCGAGCGGCCGGGTTGCGCTGGCGGTGACCGAGCTCGGCACCAACCTCTCGCGCCACGCGACCGGCGGGCGCCTGCTGATCGCGATCCAGACCGATGCCGACGGCGCCGGGCTGGACATGCTGTCGCTCGACGACGGCCCGGGCATGGCGGACGCCGAGCGCTGCCTGGTCGACGGCTACTCGACCGCGGGCACGCCGGGCACCGGGCTCGGCGCTGTGCAACGCCTGTGCGACGAGTTCTCGATGTACTCCGTGCTCGGCAAGGGCACCGTGATCTTCGGCCGCGTGCGGCTGCCGACCGCGCGCTCGGCGACGCCGCCGAACCGCTTCGTCGGCGGGGCCGTCTGCCTGGCCGCACCGGGCGAGACGGT
>Ga0307412_10001508_pt1 | contig 12930 bp, 13 predicted proteins | sample DK1Cmetagenome_3_FD_203823 | JGI IMG/M metagenome (GOLD analysis project Ga0307412, IMG submission 203823) | Maize rhizosphere microbial communities from greenhouse at UC Davis, California, United States - DK15-C-1 | ecosystem: Host-associated > Plants > Roots > Rhizosphere > Soil | place: USA...
ACACCGGCAAAACCCATTTGGCGGTCGAGCGCCTGACCGCCCATTCGAGCGGCATGATCGGCTTTCCGCTGCGCCTGCTGGCGCGCGAGGTTTACGACCGCGTGGTGGCGATCAAGGGCGCGGCGCAGGTTGCGCTGATCACCGGCGAAGAACGGATCACACCGCCCGACGCGCGCTACCTGCTCGGCACGATGGAAGCCTTGCCGATCGAGCGCGACGTCGCCTTCGTCGGCATCGACGAAGCGCAGCTCGGCGCCGACCCCGAACGCGGCCACGTCTTCACCGACCGGCTGCTTCGCGCCCGCGGACGCGAGGAAACGATGATCCTCGGGTCGGCGAGCATCCGCACCCTCGTCAAGGGTCTGGTGCCCGAAGCCGAGATCATCACGCGCCCCCGCTTCTCGACCTTGAGCTACGCGGGATCGTCGAAGCTGTCGCGTCTGCCCAAACGCTCGGCGATCGTCGCCTTCTCGGCCGAAGAAGTCTATGCGATCGCCGAAATGCTGCGCCGTTTTTCGGGCGGCGCGGCGGTGGTGATGGGCGCGCTCAGCCCCAAGACGCGCAATGCGCAGGTCGCGATGTTCGAGGCGGGCGAGGTCGACTATCTCGTCGCGACCGACGCGATCGGTATGGGACTCAACCTCGACGTCCAGCACGTCGCCTTCGCAAGCCTGCAGAAATTCGACGGCCGGCGGCTGCGGCGGCTGACGATATCCGAAATGGCGCAGATCGCGGGGCGCGCCGGGCGTCACCAGCAGGACGGCAGCTTCGGCACCGTCGGCCTGCCCCAGGGCGGCTTCACGCCCGAGGAAATCCACGCGATCGAGGGGCATCATTTTCCGCCGCTCGCCAGCCTGTTCTGGCGCAATCCCCTGCCGGGCTTCGGCTCGCTCGAGCAATTGCTCGCCGACCTGGCGCAGCCGCCGGCAAACCCGATGCTTCGCCCGGCGCCCGAGGCGGTCGACATCGCGGTGCTCAAGCATCTGGCCGGCGACATGGAAGTGCGCGCGCGCAGCGGCGATTTCGACGCGGTCCAGCGCCTGTGGGACGCGTGCGGCCTCCCCGATTTCGAACAGTTGGGCGCCGAACATCACAGCCGCACCATATTCAAATTGTGGCAATGGCGGACCAGCGGCGACGGGATGATCGATCCCGGCTGGTTCGCGCGCCGCCTCGAACGGCTGAACGATGTCGAAGGCGATATCGACCAGCTCGCGAGCCGGATCGCCGCGGTGCGCACCTTGTGCTTCATTGCGCAGCGCGGCGACTGGATCGCGGGCGCCGCGGGCTGGACCGAACAGACGCAGGCGCTCGAATCGCGGCTGTCCGACGCGCTGCACGCGGCGCTCGCGCAGCGTTTCGTCGACCGGCGGCTCGCGCTGCTGCTTCGCGACGCGGGCCAACGTCACGCCGCGCTGCCTGTCGCGGTCGGCCCCGACGGCACCGTTGCGGTCGAGGGCGAGGCGATCGGCACGCTCAAGGGCTTTCAGTTCAAGGTCGATCCGGTGGCGCGCGCGAGCGACCACAAGATGCTGCTCGCCGCGGCCGAAAAGCATCTGCGTGCCGAGCTCGCGCGGCGCGCGACCGCGCTGGCCGAGTGCGACGACGGGGCGCTGGCACTCGTCGCCGAACCCGGCGGCCCGCCGCGGCTTGCCTGGCACGATCATGTCGTCGCGACGCTCGTCAAGGGACCGACGCTGGTGCTGCCGTCGATCCAGGTCGAGCCCGCGCTGCGCCGGCTCGAACCCGCGCAGGTCCAGGCGATCGTCGAGCGGCTGCAGCACTATGTCGCACAGCAGCTCGCGCGCCACGCCGGTCCGCTTGCGGCCATGGGCGCGGCCGCGGGCGACCTGTTCACCCCGCCGCGGGTCCGCGCACTGCTCGCGGCGATGACCGACGGCGGCGGGACGATCGCGCGCGCGGCGGTCGACGAACAACTCGCGGCGATAAGCGCCGAGGAACGGCCGCAGCTTCGCAAGCTGGGGCTCACCATCGGTTCGCTCGACATCTTCCACCCGCAACTGCTGAAGCCCGAAGCGGTGCGCTGGCGCGCGGCGCTGATCGCCGCGCAGCAGGGAACCCCGATCCCTGCGCTGCCGCCGCACGGCGCGGTGTGGCAGAAGGACGGCGGCGCCGCCGGACTCGGCATCGCAGGTTTCCGGCGCTGCGGCGCGGGTTGGCTCCGCATCGACATGGCCGAGCGGCTCGCGCGCCAGGCGCATGCCGCGCGGTTGCAGGCGGCGGCGCTTCCCGCAGCACCGATCGCCGCCGTCGCCGCGGATCACGACCACGAGCACCACGACGAAGGCGCGGACGCGAATGGCGCACCGTTGGCCGCCGTTTCCGGATTCGCCATCGACGCGGCGCTCGCGACCTCGCTCGGCCTCGACGGCGAAGCGCGGCGCGCGCTGCTGCAAAGTGTCGGCTTCCGCATGATCGGCGAACCCGCACTCGACCGCTGGCGCTGGTCGGGCCTCAAAAAGGCCGACAAGCGCAAGCGGAACAAGCATCGCCGCCCGCAGCACAAGAGTGCGGCGCCCGCGCGCCTCAACGGCGACGCGCCGCGTCCCCCGGCCAAGCACGGCAAAGGGCCGCGCCCGAAAACAGGCAAGCCCGCGAACCCAGGCGTCCGCCCCCCGCGCGACGACCGGCCCGCGCGCCGCGGCCCGTCGCCGAACAGCCCCTTCGCGGGGCTTGCCGCGCTTCTCGCGGGCGCGCGCGAGGATTGATGTCCAGTCCGGGCGCCGCGGGGAGCATCCGGCTCGACAAGCTGCTCTGGTACCTGCGTTTCGCGCGGTCGCGCAGCCTGGCGCAAGCGCTGGTCGCTGCCGGGCATATCCGGCTCGACGGGCGGCGCATCACGCGATCGTCGTGCGCCGTCCATGTCAACCAGACGCTGGTGCTGCCCGTCGGCGAGCGGATCGAGGTGGTCCGGCTGCTCGCCCTCCCCACCCGCCGCGGCCCCGCCAGCGAGGCGCAGGCCTGCTACCGCAGGCTTGAACCCGAAACGCCCGCCGCTTCGACTTCGGCTATCAGCGATGATGGAAAAGCTGTGCTCGCAAAACGCGCCGGCGGTCCTATCGAGTGAGAGTGATTCGCAACTGTCGCAAAGCGTTGACGCACCGCACCCGTGCGGAATAGAGGCGAGCCAATATGAGAGCCTGACGGCCGCATCGCCGTCACCTGAGGGAGCCGAAACCCATGACCTACGTCGTCACCGATGCCTGCGTCCGTTGCAAATATATGGACTGCGTCGAGGTCTGTCCGGTCGACTGTTTCTATGAAGGCGAGAATATGCTCGTCATCAACCCCAACGAATGCATCGACTGCGGCGTGTGCGAGCCCGAATGCCCCGCCGAGGCGATCCTGCCCGACACCGAGAGCGGTCTCGAGAAGTGGCTGGAAGTGAACACCAAGTTCAGCGCCGAATGGCCGAACATCACGGTCAAGAAGGACAGCCCCGCCGACGCCGACGAGTTTAAGGGGGTCGAAAACAAGTTCGAGACGCTCTTCTCGCCCGAACCGGGCGAAGGCGACTGACCGCGCTTGATGATTTCTGACGGGGCGGGGCTTTCCCGCCCCTTTCTTTTGCCCCCTTGAATCCATCCCGCGCGGCGACGATGTAGGATGGCGAGGGGCCAGCCCGCCGGTTCTCGGCGCGGCGCTCCAGAACGAAGGACGAAATTTCCATGATCGACCCGCTCGCCGCCCTTGTTCCCGTCGTCGTCGAGCAGACGAGCCGCGGCGAACGCAGCTTCGACATTTTCTCCCGCCTGCTGCGCGAACGGATCGTCTTCGTCACCGGTGAGGTCGAGGACAATATGGCCTCGCTGATCACCGCCCAGCTGTTGTTCCTCGAATCGGAAAATCCGAAGAAGGACATTTATATGTACATCAACTCGCCGGGCGGCGTCGTCACGGCGGGCATGGCGATCCACGACACGATGCAATATATCCGCCCGCGCGTCGGCACGGTGTGCATCGGCCAGGCGGCGTCGATGGGCAGCTTCCTGCTCGCCGCGGGTGAGCCGGGCATGCGCGTCGCGCTGACCAACGCGCGCGTGATGATCCATCAGCCGTCGGGCGGCGCACGCGGCATGGCGTCGGACATCGAAATCCAGGCCCGCGAAATCCTGCGCATCCGCAAGCGGATGAACGACCTGTACGTCAAATACACCGGCAAGCCGCTGAAAGAGATTGAAAAGGCGATGGACCGCGACACCTTCCTCGAGGCCGAAGAAGCCAAGGAATTCGGGCTTGTCGACCAGGTGTTCGATCGCCGCCCGGGTGTGCCCGGCGACGAAGCGCCCAAGGATGTGAGCGAAGGACCGACGCCCTGATCGGCAGGCCTTGTGAACCCCGGTAACCGCGTTTGTTGACGTCCGCTTGGCGCCTTGGTGCTAAGCGGAACATTGAACCGATGTCACCCAATTGCCATATTGTAATTGGGTGACCGGGGGCTAGGATAAAGGCGGCGGTGCCCTTTTGGCGCTGCCAGAGGAAGATTTATGACGAAATTGAGCGGCTCGGACAGCAAGAGCACCCTGTATTGCTCCTTCTGCGGCAAGTCGCAGCACGAAGTCCGCAAGCTGATTGCCGGGCCTACGGTGTTCATCTGCGATGAGTGCGTCGAACTGTGCAACGACATCATCCGCGAAGAGATCAAGGGCGGGGTTGCCGCGCGCAAGGATGGCGCGGTGCCGACGCCGCTGGAAATCTGCCAGCATCTCGACGCCTATGTCATCGGCCAGAACACCGCCAAGCGCGTGCTGTCGGTCGCGGTGCACAATCACTACAAGCGCCTTGCGAACAGCGGCCGCGGCGACGACGTCGAACTGGCGAAGTCGAACATCCTGCTCGTCGGCCCGACCGGCAGCGGCAAGACCCTGCTCGCGCAGACGCTCGCGCGCTTCCTCGACGTGCCTTTCACCATGGCCGATGCGACGACGCTGACCGAGGCCGGCTATGTCGGCGAGGATGTCGAGAATATCATCCTCAAGCTGCTGCAGTCGTCCGACTATAATGTCGAAAAGGCGCAGCGCGGCATCGTCTATATCGATGAAATCGATAAAATCTCGCGCAAGGCCGAGAATCCGTCAATCACCCGCGACGTGTCGGGCGAAGGCGTGCAGCAAGCGCTGCTCAAGCTGATGGAAGGCACGACCGCGAGCGTTCCGCCGCAGGGCGGGCGCAAGCACCCGCAGCAGGAATTCCTGCAGGTCGACACGACGAACATATTGTTCATCGCCGGCGGCGCGTTCAGCGGGCTCGAAAAGATCATCGGCGACCGTCTGCAAGGCAAGTCGATCGGTTTCGGCGCGCATGTCGCCGGCCCCGACGAACGCCGCACGGGCGAAGTGCTGAAGAATATCGAGCCCGAGGATCTGCTGAAATTCGGCCTGATCCCCGAATTCGTCGGCCGCCTGCCGGTGATCGCGACGCTCGAGGATCTCGACATCGACGCGCTGGTCAAGATTTTGGGCGAGCCCAAGAATGCGCTGGTCAAGCAGTATCGCAAGCTGTTCGACCTCGAGGAGGTCGTGCTGACCTTCACCGACGATGCGCTGATCGCGGTCGCCAAGAAGGCGATCGAACGCAAGACCGGGGCGCGCGGGCTGCGCTCGATCGTCGAGGCGATCCTGCTCGACACGATGTTCGACCTGCCCGACCTGACCGACGTGGTCGAGATCGTCGTCGACAAGGATGTCGTCGAGGGCCGCAAGGATCCGGTGCGCGTCTATGCCGACAAGGCGAAGGAAGCCGCGGGCGACGCCGCCTGAAGCGAGTCGCGGCCCGCGCGCGCGTCGCGCGGGTCCGATCATGTTGCATTGCAGCAACAGTAGCCCGAAAAAACGCATCGACGACCGGAAATAACAGCCGGCGCCGAACGGAAACTCGCGCTTTTTTCGCGCCCGGCTGAACGGCCCACCGCTCGCGGCTTGCACTGTCACATTTGCTGTCACAATCGTGCCACATGCGGGCTTCAGGGGCGCTCGCAGGTGAAGCGCGCCCAATTTGCGCGCCTGCCCAACGCACCAATAGGGGACATCCTGACATGAAACTTCGTTATTCGATCGCCGCGAGCCTGATGGCTATCAGCGCCGCGACCGTGATCGCCGCGCCGGCCCAGGCGCAGCAGATCACCACCGGCATCCAGGGCCAGGTCAAGGATGATAATGGCGCCGCGATCGGCGGCGCGACCGTCGTCATCACCGACACCCGCACCGGCGCCGCGCGCACGATCACGACCGGCGCCGATGGTCGCTTCACCGCGACCGGCCTGACGACGGGCGGCCCGTACCAGATCAGCGCCGCCGCCGACAGCTTCGAAGGCCAGACGATCCAGGACGTCTATACCTCGCTGCAGGGCAACACCGACCTGACCTTCGCACTCGCGTCGGGCGGCGGCGAAATCGTCGTCACCGGCACGCGCGTCCGCGTCACCCAGCTTGCGGTTGGCCCCGGCACCAGCTTCGCCACCGAAGTGCTGCAGAGCGCGCCTTCGTTCAACCGCGACGTCCGCGACATCATCCGCCTCGACCCGCGCGTCAGCCTCGACCGCGACGACGGCGGTTCGGGCCAGGACCGCATCTCGTGCCTTGGCGGCAACGACCGCGGCAACGCCTTCACCGTCGACGGCATCAGCCAGGGCGACATCTACGGCCTCAACGACACCGGCTTCTCGTCGCGCAGCTCGACCCCGATCCCCTATGACGCGGTTCGCGAAACGCAGGTCCAGTTCGCGCCGTTCGACGTCGATTACGGCTCGTTCACCGGCTGCGCGATCAACGTCGTGACCAAGGGCGGTACCAACGATTATCATTTCGGCGGCTTCTTCGAATATGGCGACAACGGCATGCGCGGCGACAGCGTCAAGGGCCTGCCGGTCGCGCCGATCCAGGCCGAAAAGCGCTGGGGCGCCTGGCTGGGCGGCCCGATCATCAAGGACCGCCTGTTCATCTTCGGCGCCTATGAGCATCAGGAAGCGGGCCAGTCGCAGGACGACGGTCCGTTGGGCGCGGGCTATGCCAACGAACTCGCGGGCGTTCCCGTCGACGCGTTCAACGAAATCTCGCAGGTGCTGAGCGATACCTATGGCATCGAGACCGGCCCGCTGGTCCGCAGCCGTCCGTTCAAGAACGACCGATATTTCGGCCGTCTCGACTGGCAGATCAACGACGATCATCGCCTCGAGCTGACCTATCAGCGCCTCGAAGAGGCGACGACCCGACCCGACGATTTCAGCACCACGGCGAGCAACCCGCGCGTCACGGGCCTCAACACCTTCTATCTGAGCGGCACCAAGTCGGACTATTATTCGGGCCGCCTCTATTCGCAGTGGACCGACACCTTCTCGACCGAACTGCGTTACTCGCGTTCGAAGATCACCGACCGGCAGGATCCGATCGGCGGCGGCGAAGCGCAGTCGGACAATCCGATCCCGCGCATCATCGTCGGTGTCGACGACGGCAACGGCAACCTTGGACAGGTGCTGGCAGGACCGGGCTTCAGCCGCGCCGCCAACGACCTGCAGACGACGGTCGACGCCTATCGCGCGGTCGCCAAGCTCGACGCGGGCGCGCATCAGCTGAAGGTCGGGTTCGAAATGAACCAGGCCGACCTGTTCAACCTGTTCGTGCAGAATGCGACGGGCACGCTGTATTTCAAGGATGTCGATGCCCTGCGCGCCGGCATCCTGTCGAACGGAACGGTCACCAACCCGACGGCTTTGAATCTTTCCAATGGCACCGCGGTCGGCGCCGAAGGCAATTTCACCGCGACCGGCAACGTCCTCGACGCCGCCGCGGCGTTCAAGCGCACGACCTATTCGATCTTCGCACAGGACGACTGGGCCATCACCGATCAGCTGAGCGCGGTGGTCGGCGTTCGTGCTGACTGGTATTCGGGCGGCCAGCCGAAGTTCAACGGGGCGTTCCTGCAGCGTTACGGCTTCTCCAACACGACTGGCTTCAGCAATCTCCCCCCGATCGTCATGCCGCGCCTCGCGCTGACCTATGACATGGACGATTTCGCTGTCTTCGGCCGCCCGAAGCTCAGCGCCGGCGTCGGCATTTTCTCGGGCGGCGACCCGCTCGTCTGGTTCGGCAACGCCTTCCAGAACGACGGCCGCGGCTTCGCGACCGGCACGACCACCGACGCGGCTTGCGGCGTGGGGCCGATCAATGTCCTTCAAAACGGCCAGTTCGGCGGCGTTCCAGAATGCTTCCAACAGTCGGCGTCGGACAACGCCGCGCGCGGCCTTGGCGATACCCAGTCGATCAGCCCGAACATCAAGATGCCGTCGGTGCTGCGCGCCAACGTCAGCTTCCAGTCGGAACTGAATTTTGCCCCATCGGGCTTCTTCAGCGGCTGGAACGTCAACCTCGACTATATCTACAGCAAATATCGCAACCCGTTCACGCTCGTCGATCTGTCGCAGACGGTGAACATCACCAAGGGCCTCGACGGTTACACGATCGACGGCCGCCCGATCTATGCGTCGATCGACCCCAATGACCCGTTCTGTCCGGCCGAACTGGTAGGCCTGAATCCGGGACCGGTCTATTCCGGGGTCACCGCGGCATGCTTCAATCCGGCTGCGCCGAACAGGCCCACCGGCCGCGATGACGAACTGCAGCTCACCAACAGTGCCGGTTACCGTAGCCACAACGCATCGATCATCCTGTCGAAGACCTTCGACGGCGGGCTGTTCACCGAGAATGGCAATGTCGATTTCAACCTCGGCTACGCCTATACCGACTCGCAGGATCGGCGCAGCATGTACAACTCGACGGCGGGGTCGAACTATGACCTTGTCGCCGCGTTCGATCGCCAGAACCCGGCTGCGGCGCGGAGTTTCTACGAAAGCCGGCACAATATCTCGACGCGTCTCGCCTTCCGCGAGGAATTCTTCGAGGATCTGTCGACCCGCCTCGCCTTGACCTTCATCGCACGCTCGGGTCGTCCGTACAGTCTGACGTTCACTGGCGGCGGCGTGTTCAACGACAGCGCTTCGGGCTTCGAGAACGCGCTGGCCTACATCCCGACCGGCATTGATGATCCGAACATCTCGGACTCGTCGAATGCGGACGCCGTGAAGGATCTGGTGGCGTTCACCAATGGTCTGGGTTGCGCCAAGAAATATGCCGGCAAGTCGATCCCGCGCAACACCTGCTCGAACAACTGGTACTTCGACATGGACCTGTCGTTCTCGCAGGAAATCCCGGGTCCCGGCCGTCTGTTCGGCAAGCAGGACAAGCTGAAGCTCTATGCTACGATGGACAATTTCCTGAACTTCCTCGACAGCGACTGGAATGCCCAGAAGCGCCGCAATTTCGCGGGGCTTCAGGATATTGCCACCGTCAGCGGCGTCGATGGTGACGGGAAATATATCATCAGCGCCTTCAACGGCGTCGATAACATCGCGAGCGACAACCAGATCAACATCAGCTCGTCGGTGTGGCGCCTGAAGATCGGCGTGTCGTACGAATTCTGATCGTCGATCATCGCGACAGGAACGGGGCGCGGGAGGAAACTCCCGCGCCCTTTTCTTTAAGGATTTATGCCGCCGCCTAACGCCAGCGGAATGTCCGGAAGCGACCGGAAGTGGAGGCAGCTTCTGCGCAATCGAACCTCCCCTTCCGCTTACCCTGAGCCTGTCGAAGGGTGGTTCTGGTCACCCTTCGACAGGCTCAGGGTAAGCGGAAAGAAATGGGTAGCCGGAAGCCAACGTCCGCTCTCCAGCCCAGAGCAGGCGTCGCCTTCAAATAGGCCTTTCCTACATTATCCGGCTGTGTCAGCCTTCGTCCGGCTCTTTCAATTGGTGGATAAAGGCGGCCGCTGATCGGCGTGCGCAAGCGGCACGGCCGGATGCGCCGCGAGGCCCAGATCGGGATGCACAAGGCTGAACTTTCCTGAACTTTGGAATATTACTGCACGGATTCATGGCCCGAGCGGAACAGGATCACAAAAGGTGGCGATTTCTGCTCTCCACCCCGAAGCCGCCGGATCAGCCCTCCGCGATACGCCGCGCGGTGTCCTGCACCAGCGCGATCATGTTGGGGACGCCCTGCGTGCGGTTCGACGAGAGCTGGCGCGTGAGGTCGAAGGGAGCGAGCGCGGCGGCGACGTCCATGGCCGCGACCTCGGCCGCCGGCCTGTCCTGCACCGCAGCGAGGACGAGCGCGACGATCCCCTTGGTGATCGCGGCGTTGCTGTCGGCGAGAAAGTGGAGGCGGCCGTCATCCTGCGGCACCGGATAAACCCAGACGCTGGCGCTGCAGCCGCGCACCAACGTCGCGTCGGTCTTGAGCGCGCCCGGCATCGGTTCGAGGGTGCGGCCGAGCTCGATCAGCAGGCGATAGCGATCGTCGCCGTCGAGGAAGTCATATTCGTCGAAAATGTCGGAGAGGCTGCGCATCGATGCGCCACTGGCAGATTTGGGCGCGCCGCGAAAGGGGGTGCGATGCTCTGGTGCCGGGGCCCGATGCCGGGGTCTGGTGTCCGCGTCGCCCCCTAGCAAGGGATGGGGGCGACGCGGATCGGTGCGGCGGGGACCTTTTAAAGGTCGACGCCCGCTGCGATGGCTTCGAGCTTGCGCAGCCGTTCCTTGAGGTCGGCGATCTCGATCCGCGACCCGGCGTGCGGGACTGCGGGATCGGCCGCGATGCTGTGCCCGGCGGCGAGTTCGTCGCGCTTCAGCGCAATCCAGTCGCGCCAGCCGCGCAGCGCGACGAGGCTGATGATGGTCAGCGCGCTGAGGGCAACCGCGGCGATGATCATCTGGGCGCCAAGATCAGAAGTAATGGTGGCCATGGGTCGGCTCCTTCTTCGTCACAGTCTTAAGGGAGGGAACGATCGCGCAGCCGTTCGATCTCTTCGTCGAGGGTGGCGGCGCGGTTGTGGTCGGTGGCGATGCGTTCGAGGACCTGGATCCGTTCCTTGAGGGCGCGGATTTCGGCCTGCAGCGCCTTGGTCTCGGCATTGTCGGGCGCGGCGAAATCGGGGCCGGCGCCGCGGCCGCGGCGACCGTAAGGGACACCATATTTCGCCCGCACGACGCTGCCGATCGTCACGATAAGGACGATGCCGATGACCATTTCAAAGGGGTTCATGGGGAAACTATCCTTTCGTATTTCCTGTCAGTTCAGCGGCGTGTCGCGCAGCTTTTCAATCTCTTCGGCGACATCGACGCCGCGATCGGTCGCGATGCGTTCGAGGACGCGAACGCGCGCTTCGAGCCGTTCGGTCGCCGCCGCATATTGGGCGGCCTTTTCGGCGGTCATTTCGGACTGCGCCTCGATCAGCTTTTGCTGATGCTTCGACCAGAAGATGAAGCCCGCCAGCAGGAACGGCGCGAGGGGGACGAGAATCCAGATCGTGTCACCCATGATTTATCTCCTCAATTCGCGGGGCGCCGCAGCGCCTCGATCTCGTGGCTCAGCCGGTTGCCCTCGTCGGTGACGATGCGCTCGACCACCGCGAGGCGGTCCTTCACCGAGCCGAGTTCGGCGCGCAGCTGGGCGTTTTCCTGGCTGAGCAGCTTGACGCGCTCCATCGCCTCGTCGCTGGTCTTGGGATAGACCGCCTTGCCCCAGCTGTTTTCGAGCGGGTAGCCGTTCTTGACCCGAAGCCAGGTCGTGAAGATCCAGCCGCCGATCGCGAGAATCCCGAGGATGGCGACGACGGGCGAGACGGTGCTGAGTATTTCGGTGGCGTTCATGGTCAATTCCCTCAGCGCAAGCGGTCGATCTGGTCGGCGAGCTGCGCGGCTTGTCCGTTGGTTTCGGTCGCGATGCGTTCGAGCACCGAAATCCGTTCTTCCAGCCGGCCAATCTGGCTGGCGAGTTTGGCATTGTCGTCGGCGAGCAGCTTGATTTTTCGATCAGCGTCGGGGTCGGTTCGATGAACCGTGCCGCCCCATTCATTCTCGACCGGATAGCCGTGCTTGGCGCGGATCCAGGTGGTGAACATCCAGCCGCCGATCGACAATGCGATAATGGCGAGGACAAAACCGGTACCACCGAAATTCATCTGTCTTCTCCCTGTTGCCGTCTGCCGCGCTCAGCGCAGGCTGTCGATCTCGTCGGCAAGCCGACGGTTGTGGCTGGTATAATAGAGCTCGATGTCGGCAAGCCGGCGATCGATGTCGCGAAAGCGCGACTTGATATCGCGGGTCGAAGCCGTGGGGTTGCTCCGCACACCCTGCCAGAACTTCGCCTCCTCGTTCGAGCCATAGAGCGCGAAGGGCTTGGGCGTTCCCATCCAGGCGACCATCCAATAGGCGATCAGCGTCCAGGGAAAGCCACCCATCAAGGTGAGGAGGACCGCGCCGACGCGGACCCAGAGCACGTCGATCCCGCTATAGTCCGCGATCCCGGCGCACACGCCGCTCCATTTGGCGTTCTGCTTGTCGAGATAGAATTTGGTGCGGCTGGCAGACATTTCAGTTCCTCCTGCTCATGTTTTCAAGCTGCGCCAGCTCTTCATCGCTGCGAACCGCGGGGCGGAAGTCGGGATGGTCGGCGCTGATAATACGTTCGACGGTATGAAGACGATTCTCGAGCCTGCGAGCCGTATCGTATAGTTCGTCGAGCAACTGCTCATCTTCTCCGGTCAGCGTCTTGGCCTGTTTCCACTTGGTGATGTAGTGGAGGATCAGCCAGGGCAGACCGAGGAAGAGCGTGCCGATGACGATCGGGACGATGATGATTTCTTCCATCGGTCCGGCTCCTTAGTTCTTGCCCTGCGCGGCCTTCAGCGCGGCGAGCTCGTCGGCGACCTTGTCGGCGGCCTGCAGTTCGGCGATCTCTTCGTCGAGCGACTTCTTGTAGCCGAGACCCAGCGCATCGGCGCGGCCTTCGGCTTCGTCGACGCGGCGTTCGAGGATTTCGAAGCGCGAGAAGGCGTCTTCGACGCGGTCGCCGTTGG
>Ga0307412_10001509_pt1 | contig 12928 bp, 16 predicted proteins | sample DK1Cmetagenome_3_FD_203823 | JGI IMG/M metagenome (GOLD analysis project Ga0307412, IMG submission 203823) | Maize rhizosphere microbial communities from greenhouse at UC Davis, California, United States - DK15-C-1 | ecosystem: Host-associated > Plants > Roots > Rhizosphere > Soil | place: USA...
TCGTCTATGCCGAACCGAAGCCGGGCATGGTGCTGCTCTGGGAAAGCTGGCTGCGACACGAGGTGCCGCCAGGCAACACGAAGGGCGAGCGGATCAGCGTCAGCTTCAACTATAGCTGATGATGCGCCGGGTCTGCGGGTCGGCCATCATGTCGCTTCGCATAGCCCTGGGCATAGGCTATCCTGGACCGCCCCACCGACATCAGGAGAGATGATATGCGCCGATATATGCTGCCTGCTTCGCTTGCACTTGTCGCCTGCCCCTCGCTGGCACTGGCGGCGGGGGCGACCTTCACAGCAACCCTGAGCGGCGCTAATGAAGTCGACGCTCAAGGTGTCGGCAACCAGGGCGACGCCGACGGCAAGGGCAGCTTCTCCGGCCGGCTCGCGCCCGCCAGGAACGAGTTGTGCTACAGCCTGAACTGGTCGGCAATCGACACGCCGACGATGGCGCATATCCACAGCGCGGCGGCGGGCGCCAATGGGCCGGTCTTCATCCCTTTCACCGAACTGACACCGGGCGAGCATTGCATCGCCATCGACGCCGCAAAAGCCGCGGCGCTGAGCGCCAAGCCCGGCGACTTCTACGTCAATGTGCACAACACCGCCTATCCACGCGGCGCGGTGCGCGGGCAAATCAGCACGGAATAGGCCGGAAAGGGCGCGCGCCTCGTCGCACGCGCCTAATCCGCCCGCGTCACCTTCGCCGGTAGCGGAAACAGCGTCGTGAAGGTCGCGAGGAAATCGCGATGGCCCTCGATCTGCAAATCGCCGGAGGCTTCGGCGTCGTCTATGGGCCGGCCGCCATAGACGATCGAGGCGATCGTCATCGGGCTACCCGTCAACACGATATCGCAATCCTCGACGGGCGCGCGCTCGATGGCGAAATCCTCACCCAGCGTCCCGACGAAGCTGTCGCCATCGATCACGAAGCCGATCCGTCGCACCGGCAAAATTGCGCGGTCCGAACGCAGCATCGTGCGGAACGACATCATCAACGACGCCGCCGATAACGGCAGGGTCGGATCATGCTCGGGCGACCGCACTGCCCAGCGGCCCATGGTCTGGAAGATCGGCTCGCTCTCATAGCCCCACGGCGTCAGTTCATAGACCTGCGCCGAAGCAGGCGGCGGCAGCTTGCGCTTCGTCAATACGCCCGCATCTTCCAGCCCTTCGAGGCGTTGGGTCAGGATATTGGCGCTCAGCCCGGGCAGCGCGGCGCGGATTTCACCGAAACGTCGCGGGCCGAACATAAGCTCGCGAACAACCATGAGCGCCCAACGTTCGCCGACCAGTTCGAGCGCCATCGCGGTGCCACAGGCATCGTCATACCAGCGGCGGCGCTTGACCAAAAGATCGTCGGAAACAGGATCAGTTACTTTTTCTAACTTCATGGTTGTTTTTTGTAACTTACTTCGGCATCAATAGCAAGCAAGGCGAGTCGGCCGCCTATGCGCCGCCCCCAAAGCGAGGAACATGACAATGGCGAAGATGTTTTTCCTGAGCCTGCCCGTGAAGGACGTGGCGAAGTCGACGGCCTTTTATGAAGCGGTCGGTGCGACGAAGAACCCGATGTTCTCGAACGAAGCCACCAGCTGCATGGTGTTCTCCGAAGCGATCTACATCATGCTGCTAAGCCATGAGCGCATGGGCGATTTCATCGACCGGCGGATCATCGATCCGAGAACCGAGATTCAAGCGCTCTTCACATTCAGCGCCGATAGCCGCAACGACGTTGATCAGACCGTCGAGCGCGCCGCAGCGGCTGGTGGCCGGGCCGACATCAACGAGAAGGACGATTATGGCTGGATGTATGGACGCTCGTTCGAGGATCTCGACGGTCATTGCTTCGGGGTCAACTGGATGGATCTCGAAGCCGCGACGAAGGCGATGCCCCAGAGCGAACCCGCCTCGGCACCCATGTGAAGGAGAGCCGTCATGAGCCGGATCACCCCCTGCCTGTGGTACAAGGACGAGGCCGCCGAAGCCGCCCGCTTCTACACCTCGATCTTCCCGGAATCGCATCTCGACGAGAAGTATCTGAGCTGGGTCGATACACCCGGCGGCAAGGCCGGCGACCTGATGATGGTCGAATTCACCATCGGCGGGCAGGCGATGCAAGCGCTGAACGGCGGCATGTATTTCGACTACACCCACGCCATCTCGATGTCGTTCGTCTGCGAGGATCAGGCCGAGCTTGATCGCATCTGGGACGCGCTGCTCGAGGGCGGCAAGGCCGAACAATGCGGCTGGCTCACGGACCGCTACGGCATGTCGTGGCAGATCATACCCAAGGGTATGGGGCAGTTCCTCGGCGGCTCTGATCCGGATGGCGCGAAGCGCGCGATGGGCGCGATGATGCAGATGGTCAAGATCGATATCGGCGCGATCGAAGCCGCCTATCGCGGCGCATGAGGAGAGAGACGATGGCGAACCAGTTCTTCTGGCATGAATTGATGACCAGCGACGTCGGCGCGGCAAAGGCCTTCTACGGCGCGGTGGTCGGTTGGGACATGGCCGCCTTCCCAGGTGCTTTGCACGACTACACGGTGCTCGAAGTGGGCGAAACGCGCGGCGTCGGCGGGATCATGGCAATCCCCGAAGATGCCTGCGCTCAGGGGCTCAAGCCTTGTTGGGTCGGCTATATCGAGGTGTCCGATATCGATGCGAAGGTCGCCGAACTGAGAGCGGCGGGCGGCACCGTGCACAAGGGGCCCGAGCTGATCCCGACCGTCGGCCGTTTCGCGGTCGTTTCCGATCCGCAGGGCACGATGTTCAACCTGCTTCAGCCCGAAGGCTCGGGCATGCCACCGCTCGAACGCGGCACGATCGGCAAGGTCGACTGGAACGAACTCCACAGCACCGACTGGGAAAGCGGCTTTGCTTTCTATGCGAAGCTGTTCGGATGGTCGAAGACCAGCGCGATGGATATGGGCCCGATGGGCACCTACCAGCTCTTCACCATGGCTGGCGATGGTGACGACGGCGGCATGATGAACGAGAGCGATGGGCCTGTGCCCTACTGGATGTTCTATATCAGCGTCGATGCGGCCGACGCGGCCGTGGAGCGGATCACCGGCAATGGCGGCCAGGTCATGATGGGCCCGCACGAGGTACCCGGTGGCGCGTGGATCGTCGTCGGTCGGGATCCCCAGGGCGCGGCCTTCGCGCTTGTCGCGCCGAAACGCTGAGCCATTTTCGAGGAGAGAGACGATGCGTGTCATGGTTTTGGTCAAGGCCACGAAGGAGAGCGAGGCCGGCGAGCTTCCCTCGACCGAGATGTTCGCGGCAATGGGCAAATATAATGAGGAGCTCGTCAACGCCGGCATCATGAAGGACGGCGATGGCCTGCGCCCTTCTTCACACGGCAAACGCGTCCGCTTCGACGGCGTGGACCGCGCCGTCGTCGACGGCCCCTTCGCGGCCACCTCCGAACTCGTCGCGGGCTACTGGCTGTGGGAGGTCAAGGACATGGACGAGGCGGTCGCCTGGGTGAAGAAATGCCCCAACCCTATGCCGGGGCCCAGCGAGATCGAGATTCGCCCCTTCTACGAGGCCTCGGACTTTGGCGCGGAATTCACTCCCGAACTGCAGGCACAGGAAGAAAAGCTGCGTCAGCGCGTCGAAGAGAACTGAGCACGATCGTCGCCCCGGCAGAGGCCGGGGCCGGGCGACAGCGGCAATTTAACCGGCAAGCCGTTCCAGCTTCAGCACGGTCTTGTCCTTATACTCGGCCTCGCCGAACGGCCTATAGTCGAGCTTGGCAGCCACCCGCAGCGATGCGGCGTTGTTCGGATCGATAATGCACACCGTTCGCTCCGGTGCGAACTGCGCCTCCATCCAACCCAGAGCAGCCATGGCAGCCTCGGTCGCATAACCTTTGCCATGGACGTCCTGGCCTAGCATCCAGGCGAATTCAGGATAGGGATCGAAATCGTCACCCAGCCCGCGATGGAAATCGGCAAGGCCGACCTCGCCCACGACGCGCCCCGTTGCGCGTTCCTCGACGATGAACAGGCCGAAGCCGAGCAGCGCCCAATGCCCGGCGAAGCGCATCAGCCGGTGCCAGGTCTCCTCCCGGCTCATCGGCTGGCCATATATCGTCCGCACGGCTTCGGGATCGCTCGTCAGGCGGCAGCAATCCTCGAAATCGGCGAGCGCATGCCGGCGAAGACGCAGCCTTTCGGTTTCGATCGCAGGCCCGTCCGGCGGGACCGGCGTCATTCGACGGCTTCGCCCGGATCGACGCCCCAGATGCGCGTATATTCGATATAGCCCTTCTTGCCATTCACATCGAACAGGCACCATCCCGCATCGCACTCGCTGATCTTGCCGATCACGCCGGGCTCCGCCTGCCAGTTAAGCGAAGCATTGTTGCTGGGCTGGGCATACATGCTCGCGGGCATTTGTCCGGTGACGACTCCGGTCCGTTTCGCCGACAGCAGCGTCGACAGCATCCAGCCCTCAGTGCCGTCCTGCTCGCGGATCCGGCGCCAGTTGCCATATAACTGGATGACCTTCACCGGCAGGTCGCGGCGGCGGTAACGCCATGTCGCGGGATAGGTCCGTTCAGGGCCCGTCCGCATCAGGGCGTCACCGGTCGCGATCGAGGCCCAGTAAGGCACCTTGCGTTCCTGCGCGTCGGCCGCCGCCGCCGGCAAAACAGAAAGCACCAATATCGCGAGCCTTAAACGCTTCACCCCTGTCTCCCCAAAAGGCCGTGCCCCCCATAGTAGGGCGACTAACGCGCCGTTCAACCCTGACGCGAGGCCGCCAAGCTTGACGCTTGCACCCTGTCGCGCCTAGCCACAATCACATGCCCGGAAAAGAGCGCCCTCGCCAACCGAAGCTGATCGTCACCCGACGACTGCCTGCTGCCACCGAGGCGCGACTGAACGAGCTGTTCGATGTCGAGCTGAGCGAAAACGACGTGCCAATGGGTGCCCGCGAACTGGCGGCGGCCGCCGCCCGCTGCGATATCCTGATCCCGACGATCACCGATCATGTCGACGCCGACATTATCGCCGCTGGAACGGGACGGCTCCAGCTGATCGCCAATTTCGGCAACGGCGTGGATCATATCGACCTGCCCGCCGCGCGGGCCGCCGGCATCATCGTCACCAACACTCCTGGAGTCCTGACCGAGGACACCGCGGAGATGACGATGGCACTGATCCTGTCGGTGCCTCGCCGACTGGCCGAAGGCGAGAAGCTGATCCGTTCGGGCAAGTGGACCGGATGGAGCCCCGGCCAGATGCTGGGCCATCGCATCAACGGCAAGACACTCGGAATCATCGGCATGGGCCGGATCGGCCAGGCGGTGGCGCGCCGCGCGCGCGCCTTCGACCTGTCGATACGCTATCATAATCGACACCGCCTGCCCGCCGTCATCGAGGCTGAACTGGGTGCGGCCTATGTCGAGGATATCGATCGCCTGCTCGTCGAGAGCGACATCATCTCGATTCACTGCCCCCACACGCCCCAGACCGAAAATCTGATCGATGCGCGCCGCGTCGGGCTGCTCGGTCCGCACGTTTACCTGATCAATACCGCCCGGGGATCGATCATCGATGAGGAGGCTCTGATCGGGCGGCTCGAACGGGGAGAGATCGCCGGCGCGGGCCTCGACGTATTCGCGCATGAGCCAGCGATCGACCCACGGCTGCTCGCGCTGGATAATGTCGTGTTGCTGCCACACATGGGATCCGCCACCTTCGAAGGGCGCGACGCCACCGGCGAGCGCGTCATCGCCAATATCCGGCAGTGGATCGGCGGCGATCGTCCGCGCGACCAGGTGCTTGAAGGCTGGGTCTGACCAACCAAGAAACGCAGTTCTGTCGCCCCGATGAACCGCCCATTCAGGGAGGAACAATGTCGTTGGGGTTACGTTACAGCCCCGTGATTCTCAGGAAGGGACCATGTTATGCAGACGAACAAGCTTATTGCAGCGGCGCTCGCAATGGCGGTTGCCGGCACCGCGCCGGCCTATGCGCAGAGCGCAGGTGAACTCGCCAAGGGTGCGCTGATCGGTGGCGCCGCAGGCGGCGTCGCAGGTGCGGTCATCCCGGGCCTGAGCACCGGCAACGGCGCCCTTATCGGTGCCGCCGGCGGCGCCGCCATCACCGCTCTCAACAAGAATCACCGCTATTATCGCGACAGCTACGGCCGGAAATACTGGGTCGATAAGCGCGGCCGTCGCCACTACAAATAATCGGCATTGCCGATCATCGACAAGGCCGCCGCGGGCAACCGCGGCGGCCTTTTTTCGTCAGCTCTTGATCTTCCAGCCACGTGCCATGACCGCATAGTTGAGCGCGCCGAGCGCGATATTGACCGCAAGCAGGGCAATCGCACCGATCAGAATCGGAGAATCCGATGTTCCCAGAAAGCCATAGCGGAAGCCGGAGATGACATAGAAGAAGGGGTTGGCGTGGCTGATCGCCTGAAACCCGGAGTGGAGTGCATCAACCGAATAGAAGGTGCCCGAGAGCAGCGACAATGGCGCGATCAGGAAGTTCTGCACCGACGCGGCATGATCGAACTTCTCCGCCCAGATTGACGTGAAAACGCCGAGAAAGCTCAGCAACGCGGCCCCCATCGTACCGAACCAGAGCACCGCCCATAGATGCACCGGGACCACATCGACCCCGGGCCAGAACATCATCGCTGCCCAGAGCGCAGAGCCGACGAGCGCGGCGCGCGTCATCGAACTGGCGACCAGCGCGGTCAGCACTTCGCCCGAGGAGAGCGGCGGCAGCAGATAATCGACGATCGTTCCCTGCACCTTGGCGACGAGCAGCGAGAAGCTGGCATTGGCGAACGCGGCCTGCATCATCCCCATCACGATCAGCCCCGGCGCGACGAAGGTCGCGAAGGGATGACCCATGACTTCGCGACCGCCGCGGCCCAGTGCGACGGTGAAGATGACGAGATAAAGCAGTGTGGTGAGCGCCGGCGCCCAGATTGTCTGCAGATGCACCTTGAAGAAACGCCTCACCTCCTTCACATAGAGGGCACGCATTCCCCCCCAATTGAAGTACGGGATCACTGGCACGCCGGGGGCGGGGATCATGGTGTTTTTGGGCTGGTCGCTCATGGGCAAATCGCCTATCGGCTCCACGCCTCGCCCGCAAGACATGACCCCAAGAGTTTTTGGGGCCATCGAAGGGCGCGAATGAGGATATGTTGATGTCGTGGACTGACGAACGGATCGATCAGCTAAGGCGCCTTTGGGGCCAGGGCATGACGGCAAGCCAGATCGCGGAAGATCTGGGCGGCGTCAGCCGCAATGCCGTGATCGGCAAGGCACATCGCCTCGGCCTCGAAGCCCGGCCATCGCCCGTCAAGGCCGGGGACGCAGGCACCCCGACCACTGCCGCAGCGGCCACGGTGGCGGCAGCGCCGCCGCCACCCGCACCGCCCGCGCAGGAACGAGCGGCGGCACCGGCCCCCGCGCCGCGTCCCGCGCCCGCTCCGGCGCCCGCCCCCGTGGCCACCGCCGCTCCATCGGCGCCCGCCTCCCCGCCGCAGCCGATGGTCCGTTCGATCGGACCCGGCGGCTTTCAGCGCCAGACCCCGGGCGAACAGACCGCGCCGATCGCACCCGCGCCGCCCCGCCGCCTGGTTCCTGCCAAGCCGTCAGCCGACATGGCAGGCAAGACCAGCCTGCTCGAACTGAGCGACCGGATCTGCAAATGGCCGCTCGGCCACCCGGGCGAGCCCGACTTCCATTTCTGTGGCGAGGCGATCAATCCCGGCTTTCCCTATTGCCTCGATCACTGCTCGGTCGCCTATCAGGCGCAGCTCCCGCGCCGCGATCGCCGCCCGCCGCCGCCCCTGCCTTTTGGCGGCCCGCGCGTCCGATAATCCGGCGGGTCGATCAAAGGGGGACGTGATGCACTACGCGACGCCGGGTATCGCGCTGCTGCTGGCAGCGGGGCTTACCGCGTGCACCACGACGATCTCCGACGCCGGGCAGGCGGTTCCCGAGGCAAAAGGCATCACCTCGCTGGCCTGCAGCGTCAGCCGCGCCGAGGGTTTCGCCGGAAAATCCGCCGATACCGTCGCCGAGGACGCCCGCATCGCCGCGGGCGCCAAGGCTGTCCGCGTGATCCGGCCCGGCACCGCCGTGACGATGGACTATCGTGGCGACCGGCTGAACCTGAAGACCGATGATGGGGGCGTCATCCTATCGGTCAGCTGCGGCTGACCCGCCCGGATCACTCCCGCGAAGGCGGGAGTGTGGAGTTCCTCTCCACCAAAGTCTCGGAACTGCGCCTGCGGATGGACGGTCCAGCCCGCCGCCTTCGCGGGGGTGACGACCGAAGGCGCGGTAACGGCCCTTTCGCTGTCAGAAACCCGCCCCTATAGTCCCGCCATGTCCGACGACGATCTGTTCGCCTCCGCCCCATCCACCAGTTCCGGCAACTACGACGCCTCGTCGATCGAGGTGCTGGAGGGGCTTGAGCCCGTTCGGCGGCGGCCGGGCATGTATATCGGCGGGGTCGACGAGCGCGCCTATCACCACCTTGCCGCCGAAGTGGTCGACAATGCGATGGACGAGGCCGTCGCGGGGCATGCCAACCGGATCGAGGTGTCGCTGCAGGCGGGAAACCGTTTGACCGTCGTCGACAATGGCCGCGGCATCCCGGTCGACCCGCACCCCAAATATCCGGGCAAATCGGCGCTCGAGGTGATCCTGTCGACGCTCCATTCGGGCGGCAAGTTCAGCGACAAGGCCTATGCGACCTCGGGCGGCCTCCACGGCGTCGGCGTGTCGGTGGTCAACGCGTTGTCGAGCGATACGGTGATCGAGGTCGCGCGCAACAAGGAGCTGTTCCGCCAGCGCTTCTCACGCGGCGAGACGCTGGGCCCGCTGGAGAAGCTCGGCGCCGCGCCCAATCGACGCGGGACAAGCGTCTCCTTCGTTCCGGATACCGAGATCTTCGGCGAGGGCATGAAGTTCAAGCCCGCCCGCTTGATGCGGCTCGCGCGGTCGAAGGCCTATCTCTACGCCGGGGTCGAGATCCGCTGGAAATGCGATCCCGGCCTGATCACCGACGACACACCAACCGAGGCGGTGTTCCAGTTCCCGGGGGGGCTTTCGGACCATCTGCGCGAGCAGCTCGGCACACGTGAATGCGCGACGAGCGGCTTCTTCACCGGCAAGCAGGCCTTTCCCGGCGAGAATCAGGGTTCGGTCGAATGGGCGGTGGCCTGGCCGCTCTGGTCCGAAGGATCGTACAGCTACTATTGCAACACCATCCCGACGCCGGATGGCGGCACCCATGAGGCCGGATTGCGTGCCGCGCTGGTCAAGGGCATCCGTGCGTTCGCCGATCTGGTCGGCAACAAGAAGGCGAAAGATCTCACCGCCGACGATATCGTCGTCGGCTCCGAGCAGATGCTGTCGGTGTTCATCCGCGATCCACAGTTCCAGAGCCAGACCAAGGACCGGCTAACTTCGCCCGACGCCGCGCGGCTCGTTGAGAATGCCATCCGCGACCATTTCGACCACTTCCTCGCCGACAATATGGAGCGCGGCAAGGCGCTGCTGTCCTTCGTGCTCGACCGGATGGACGAGCGCTTGGCGCGCAAGGCCGATCGCGATGCCAAGCGAAAGAGCCCGACGAATGCGCGCAAGCTGCGGCTACCAGGCAAGCTGACCGACTGCGCCAACGACAGCACCGAAGGCACCGAGATCTTCATCGTCGAAGGGGACAGCGCGGGCGGATCGGCAAAGCAGGCGCGCAATCGCAAGACCCAGGCGATCTTGCCGATCCGAGGCAAGATCCTGAACGTCGCCTCTGCGGGCGCGGCGAAGATCGGGGCCAACCAGGAGATCGCCGATCTCGGCCTCGCGCTGGGTTGCGGCCTGCGCGACAAGTGCAACGTCGACCAGCTCCGCTACGACCGCGTCGTCATCATGACCGACGCCGATGTCGACGGCGCCCATATCGCCACGCTGCTGATGACCTTCTTTTTCCAGGAGATGCCCGACGTCGTCCGCAACGGGCATCTCTATCTTGCGCAGCCGCCGCTCTACCGCCTGACGGTGGGCGCCAAGAGCCTCTATGCGCGCGACGATGCGCATCGCGCCGAGATCGAGGCCAAGGAGTTCAAGGGCAAGAAGGTCGAGGTCGCGCGGTTCAAGGGCCTCGGCGAGATGAACCCGATGCAGTTGCGCGAGACAACGATGGATCCCAAGACGCGGACGATGCTCCGCGTCACCCTGCCGCAGGAATATGAGGAGCGCGCGGGGGTACGCGATCTGGTTGACCGGCTGATGGGCAAGAACCCGGAGCATCGCTTCGCCTTCATCCAGGCCAATGCGGCGACCGTGGACGAGGATGTGATCGACGCCTGAGCTTTCAGCTCCGGCCGTACCGCGAGCGGAGGCTGGGGCTCGGGAGAGACACGATCCACCCCATCTGCTGAGATGCCAGCCTTTGCTGGCAAGACGATTTCCGGGCCACGATATCCCCTTGCAGTCCCTCCGCCATCGTGGGACCAATCCATGACCCCGAGCGTTGGATGGTCGAGCGAGTAGCCTGAGATCATGACCGCACACATCCACGCCATCGGGACCGCGGTGCCGGCACGGGACGTCCATCACGACTTCATCGGCTGGGCGAGCGCACGTTTGGAGACCCGCGAGAGAGCAGTGTTCGAGCGGATGGCGATGCGGTCCGGGATCGAAAGCCGCTGGTCCGTGCTGGACGATCCTATCGCTCCGGACGGCTTCTACGCCAGCGCGATGCCCGCGACGTCCGAGCGGATGATGGCCTATGCCCGCGAGGCGCCCGAGCTGGCCCTGGCAGCAATCGACCGGCTCGCGGAGCAGGAGCCGCTCGGTGACATCACCCATCTGGTCGTCGCAAGTTGCACCGGCTTCGTCGCACCGGGGATCGACCAGATCATTGCCCGCCGTCTTGGCCTCGACGGTTCGGTGGAGCGTACGCTGGTGGGATTCATGGGCTGCTACGCCGCCGTGTCCGCCCTTCGCGTGGCGCACCATATCGCCCGCTCCGACCCGCAGGCGCGCATCCTGGTCGTCACCGTCGAATTGTGTTCGCTGCACCTGCAGGAGGTAGCGGAGATCGAGCCGTTGCTGGCGATGCTCCAATTCGCGGATGGCGCAGCGGCGGCACTGGTGAGCGCCGAACCCAGGGGGCTGGCGATCGACCGCTTCTTCGCGGCAACGCTACCCGAGAGCGACAAGCTGATCCGCTGGGATATCGGCGACCAGGGCTTCGTCATGCACCTGTCGGGCGAGGTGCCGCAACGCATCCAGAGCGCACTTGAGAACCCCGCATTTCGCGGCAAGCTGCTTGGCAATCGCGCGGCCGGCCAGATCGACGCATGGGCGGTACATGCCGGCGGGCGTTCGATCCTCGACGCGGTGGAGCATGGCCTGCAGCTTGGAGGCGATGCGCTCGCGGCCTCGCGCGATGTGCTCCGGCGCTATGGCAACATGTCGTCATCGACGCTGATGTTCGTCCTCGCTTCGCTGCTGGCGGGGCCGTCGGTCGAGGACGGCATCGCCATCGCCTTCGGCCCCGGCCTTGCCGCCGAGGGTTTCGCCATCGCGGCGGCCTGAACCGTGCGGTCACTCGCGAGACCGGCACAGGAAGACGAGCAGATGGACGCGCTCGATCTCGATCCCGCGACCTACGCGGCGATCCTGACCGACCTCGCCCGGGTCAATCGCTGGACCTTCGCCGCCCGCCCTACCCTGGCTTTCCTCAAGGCGACTCTGAAGGGCCGGACGCAGTTCAGGCTTCTCGACGTCGGCTTCGGCGATGGCGACATGCTGCGTGCCATCGCGCGCTGGGCTCGAAAACAGGGGCTGACCGCTTCGCTCACCGGGGTCGATCTCAACCCGAGAAGCGAAGCAGTGGCACGGGCCGCGACCCCGGCGGATCTCGGCATAGCCTATGTCACCGGTGATTATCTCGACCTGGCGGGGGATGGCTATGACATCATCATCAGCAGCCTCGTCGCGCATCACATGAACCATGGGCAACTGCTCAGCTTCATCCGTACCATGGAGGCGCAGGCCCGGCTGGGGTGGCTGATCAGCGATCCGCATCGCCATCGCCTGCCTTATCTGGGCTTTCCGATCCTGGCCCGGCTGATGGGCTGGCATCGCATCGTGCGCGAGGACGGGCAGCTTTCGATCGCGCGCGCCTTCCGGCCGGCCGAATGGCAGCCGATCCTTGCCGAAGCCGGGGTGGCTTCGGTCGTGCAGGTCAAGCGCCGCTTCCCATTCCGGGTGTGCGTGGAGCGCCTCCGCTGACCGCCTCGTCTGTACGTCGAACGCCGGCGCTGATCGCGGGCGGCGGCCCGGCGGGCGCCGCGGCCGCGATCCTGCTTGCGCATGGCGGGGCCATGCCGGTCGTCATCGAACGCAGCCGGGAGGCGCACGACACCGTCTGCGGCGGCTTCGTCGGCCCCGATGCCATCGCGATGCTGCGGCGGCTACGGATCGATCCCGCGCTGCTGGGCGCGCGGCCGATCAACCGCGTACGGCTGATCGCCGGCGAACGGGTCATCGAGGCGCCGCTGCCGTTCAACGCGGTCGGGCTGTCGCGGCGGACGCTCGATGAGGCACTGCTCGCGCAGGCGATGCGCGAGGGCGCGACCGTCGAGCGCGGGATCACGATCCGCCACGCCGATCCCCGGGACTATCGCCTTCACCTGAGCGACGAGACCGTCCTTTGCGGCGAGGCGTTGTTCCTCGCCACCGGCAAGCATGACGTGCGGGGGCTGGCGCGGCCTCAGGCTGCGCTGGGCACCGATCCCGCGCTGGGGCTGCGCACCGGCCTCGCCACCACGCCTGCGCTCGCCGCGGCGCTGGGCGGGATGATCGAACGGCACCTGTTCCGCGCCGGCTATGCCGGGCTGCTGCTGCAGGAGGATGGCCGGAC
>Ga0307412_10001510_pt1 | contig 12923 bp, 14 predicted proteins | sample DK1Cmetagenome_3_FD_203823 | JGI IMG/M metagenome (GOLD analysis project Ga0307412, IMG submission 203823) | Maize rhizosphere microbial communities from greenhouse at UC Davis, California, United States - DK15-C-1 | ecosystem: Host-associated > Plants > Roots > Rhizosphere > Soil | place: USA...
TCTCGCTAATCCACCTCACTAATCATCCCGTTTCGCTTGAATCACCTACTTCTACAGGAGAGCTTATGGGACTGTTTAACTCCACGATTCTCGACGTCATCATCGGTCTGATCTTCGTTTACCTGTTGCTTTCGATCATGTGCACCGCCGCGAACGAATGGGTGGCAGCATTGGGGAAAAGGCGCGCCAAGACTCTGGTCCGAGGCCTCGAACAGTTGTTGAATAATCAATTACTGACTGAGGACCCACGCCCTGGCGAGAAGACTCCGAAACCACTCGTCGATGCGTTCCGCGAACATCCTCTGATCAAGACGATGTTCAACGGCGAAAGACCGCCAACTTATTTGTCACCGCGTAGTTTCAGCACAAGTCTGACTGACATTCTCACTGCGGAGCACGGTGGCCCAGTGACATTCGAGAATTTATTGAAAGGGGTTAGTAAGTTGCCGGAGGGAGAAGTGAAGAAAAGTTTGGTCGCGCTGCTACGTCACTGCGACAGAGATATCGACAAAGCGCGATTTGCGATTGAGGGCTGGTTCAACGATGCCATGGATCGCGTCAGTGGCTGGTACAAACGCAGAACTCAGTTATGGACCATTGTTATCGCCGCTGTGCTGACAGTGGTGGCGAACGCGGACACGATTCAAATCACACGTAAGCTCTGGACCGATCCCGTGTTGCGTTCAGCGGTTGTTGAGGAGGCAAAAGTAAGAGCTCAGAAGCCACGGCCGACTGTCTCAGTTGAATATGAAAACGAAGATGATCCAACAAATCCGACTGTTACTCGCAATGAGGGTAATCAGTTATCGGACAAAGAGCGCGATCTCCTCGGCGCACTAGTTGGCTGGCATAATAAGGATAATTTTAACCCGTTTACTCCTTTGGGTTGGCTACTTACCGTGCTGGCGATCTCCATGGGAGCGCCATTTTGGTTCGACATGCTTAACAAGATCATGAACATACGGTTTGCAGGCAAATCGCCAGACGAAAGGGCGAAGGTGCCCGAAAAGAGTGGCTCGACCGTGCGCGCGTAGCGAACAGAAAAGGAAGATCGATGAGCTCAAGCAAACGTCTACAAATTATTTTACTGATTACGGCACTACTTACGTCATCGAGTATATGCCGCGCGGAAATCACTGTTGCGTTGTCGAAGAGCTTCGTGAACAAGTACAAAGACAAAGCGACTATTCCCACCACCTTTAACATCGACAAGCACCACAATAGCCCCAATCCGATTGGCAGTGGTTCTGACGACGGCGACATTCACATCGCCGGTCGCGATACTGTTGTGAGATTACCGATGGTGGCGGAGATCATTAACGGCGCAAAGGAACCCGGCGCGCTCGATTTTCTGTTGCAGAGCACTGCCGGGCAAGCGATTCCGCTGACGGGCGTATGGCGACTTTGGTTTGAGCATCCCGGTAATGAGGATCAGGTTCAAGGTGAGGAAGTCCCCTTGCCGAAGAATACGAACCCGGACCATATCTTTGAGTTTCATCCGGTGGTGAAGTTCGGTGACTTTGATGTGCTCAAATCATTTGGTCCGATTGAAGATGAAGAGGCGGAATTCAGAGGTTATCCGGCGGAGAAAGCTTTTAACGCTTACGAGAAACGTCCCGCCACAATCACCAAATCGAACACCGCCATAATGCTCACCAGCAACAAGGCTGCTTTCAACTACGTGGAATTTCAAATGAGGTTAGCCGGCAAACCAAAGGACGTCGGCGACGGTTACATCGTTTTCGCCAACGTTTATAACGCAAATGCCAAAGCTAACGATGAGCCTGTAATCGAAGAGAGTCGTCGAATGATTTTTGTGAAAGGCTCGGCGCCCGCTGACGCCGTAAAGGATTTGAAAAAGGGCAACAAACTTCACGTGCTCGGTATCCCGCGTGTGAATCTGAACCTGGTTTACGCCATCGCCAGTGGGCTCCAGGGCGACGAGGAGTATTCTGAAAGCTTACCTTACGAGATGATCATCGTTGCGATCTTGAAAGATTGACAACTCACCCACGGCTCAGGTATACAGGCTGGGTAATGTTTAGTATCAATCGCGGCCATCATGCATATTGGCATCACCACCACACCGGTGGCGGGCTGGCGATCGTGTAATCAAGCATAAAACGATTTCTAAGAACCCGCTGCCGACATCGACCCGGCAGCGGGTTTTTCTTTCGACGCAAAGCAGATGATTTCGAGAATTCCAGCAGGCATGCGTTATTACATCGGCGCTGAAGCGCGACTGCGTCGCACCGTCGAAGATGTGGCGATGTCCGTCTTCGAAGGCTGGAACTACGAAGAGGTCATCACGCCGTCTGTCGACTATTACGATCTGTTCGAACAAGGTATGGGGCAAAGGGAAGCGCAACGTGGCTTCCGGTTCACTGACAACGACGGACGGTTGCTCGCGCTGCGTCCGGACGTAACCAGTTCGGTCGCGCGCATGGCGGCGACGTTGTTGTCGGAACGACCACGACCACTGCGTTTTTGTTATGCCGCGCCGGTGTTTCGCCAGCAAGCACAATCGCCTGCTGAATGGCGCCGCGAGAACACGCAACTCGGTTGTGAACTGATCGGCGCCGGCGGCAAGCCTGCGGATCTCGAGATACTGCGTTTGGCCGCAGAGATCCTTTCACGACTCAATCTGCAAACACGTTACTGCATCACCATCAACAACGTCGAAATTTTCAACGGCGTTGCAGCACAGATGAATCTGACGCCGGAAGCGCGCGAGCAGTTCCGCAGTTTGATCGATACACGCGCGGCAGCTGAGTTGCAGCAATTTCTACAGGACTACGACAGTCGAGAAGGTCACGCGTTTTCACAACCAACACAACTCACCGGCACTCGCACGGTAATTCAAACTGCACGTCATTTGATCACGAACGCCAGATCGGTCGCAGCACTCGATTCACTTGACGAACTCTGGACCGAGATCGAGTCGCTCGGACTCCAAAACTCGTTTGAGATCGATCTTGGCAACGTTTCGAGTCTCGACTACTACACGGGTTTGAGTCTGAAAGTATTCGTGCACGGCGCAGGGACGAGCGTCGGGCGCGGTGGTCGTTACGACGGTTTAACCGGAAGTTTCGGCCGCGCGGAGCCTGCGGTTGGTTTCGTACTCAATCTCGACGCACTCACGGAAGTGCTCGGGCGCGAAGGTGCGCAGCAATGATCACGATCGCGATTGCAAAGGGCAGGATGCAGGACGGCGCGCTGGCGCTGTTGTCGCGCGCGGGCATTCGCGTTTCTGAAGATGCGATCAATTCGCGGCGGCTCGCGCTCAAGGATGAAACGGGCCAGTATCGTTTCATCTTTGTGAAGCCTGCGGACGTGCCGGTTTACGTCGAGCATGGAATTGCTGATTGCGGCGTAGTCGGGCGTGATGTGTTGCTGGAGTCGGAGGCCGATCTGTTGTTGCCGCTTGACCTCGGCATCGCGCGTTGTCGCATCGTCGTGGCTGCTGCAGATCCGGAGGCGATGACGAAGGTGCAGGGAATGATTCGCGTGGCGACGAAGTATTCGCAGATCGCGAGTGCTCATTTTGGCGCGCGTGGGATTCCGGTGGAGATTATTCAGCTTTCGGGTTCGGTCGAACTGGCGCCGGCGCTCGGTCTCGCGGACGTGATCGTCGATCTCGTCGAGACAGGAGAGACGTTGCGCGAGAATGGGTTAACAGTTGTTGAGGAGATTGCGGAATCAACCGGACGGCTCGTCGTTAATCGTGCGAGTTATCAGTTGAAGACGGAAGAAGTGATGCGACTGCTCGATACGTTAACGACAGCAAAGTAATGAGGATAATCAGTCAAGCTGAGTGTGAGACGTTGCTGGCCCATCTGGCGGCACGATCAGTTGCGCTTGACGCGGAGTTGATGAAAGTTGTGTCGTCGATTATTGACGACGTGCGGGCGCATGGCGATCGAGCGTTGATCGACTACGCCGCGCGCTTCGACAAGGTCGAGCTTGAAGAATTGCGAATCAGTGTAGAACAGTTGCAAAGCTACGCGGCGAATGTTGATGAACGCGTGGTCCAGGCGCTACGAGAGGCGATTCGAAACGTGAGGGCGTTTCACGAGCGTCAGGTTGAGGAATCATGGAGCATCACTCCAGCGCCAGGAGTTGAATTGGGCCAGCGGATCACACCGCTCGCGCGTGTTGGTTTGTACGTACCCGGAGGAACGGCCGCATATCCTTCTTCAGTAGTTATGAACGTTGTGCCTGCGCAGGTCGCAGGTGTCGAACGAATCGTCGTGACCACGCCGCCGCGGACGTTGTCGGAAAGTCCAGCGGTGGCGGCCGCGCTGCTTGCTCTCGATGTCACGGAAGTTTATGCGGTCGGTGGGGCGCAGGCGATAGCAGCGCTGGCTTTTGGAACCGAGACAGTGCTGCGCGTCGACAAGATCACCGGACCGGGGAACAAGTATGTTGCCGCTGCGAAGAAACTTGTGTTTGGAGTGGTGGGAATAGATTCGATCGCCGGGCCGACCGAGGTTGTGATCGTTGCGGATGAAACGGCTCGTCCGGAGTTTATTGCTGCAGATCTGTTGGCGCAGGCGGAACACGGTGAAGATGCGTCAGCGATTCTGATCACGACGAGCGCGTCGCTTGCAACGGCGGTTGCGGAGGAAGTTGAAAAGCAAGTAGGCACATTGCCGCGTTGTGAGGTAGCGAGAGCGTCGTTGCAGGAGTATGGCGCGATCGTCGTAGTTGAGACATTGGCTGAGGGCTGTAGGATCGTGGATGAGATTGCGCCGGAGCATTTGCAGATTGTGACGCGTGATGATGAAGCAGTAGCGGCGAAGATTAAACATGCGGGCGCGATTTTCTTTGGTGCGTACACCCCGGAAGCGGTGGGTGACTATCTCGCTGGTCCAAATCACGTACTACCTACTGGAAGGACCGCGCGTTTTTCGTCGGCGTTGGGTGTCTACGACTTCGTGAAGCGCACGAGTTTATTGCGGTATTCGGAGGCGGCGTTCAAGGAAGTTGCGGAGAGTGTTGCGGTGCTGGCTGAGGCTGAAGGGCTTGGAGGACACGCGAGATCCGCTTCGATTCGGAAAGGCGTGAAATTCTGATCATGAGAGACGTTATCAAACCAGCGGTGCGAGCGTTGCGCGCGTACACACTCGCGCCGGATCGCGCGTCGATCAAGCTCAACCAGAATGAGAATCCGTGGGACGCACCCGCGCGCATTAAAGAAGAAGTTTTGCGCCGTTTCGCGGCGCGCAACTGGTCGCGCTATCCGGATTTCATTCCAGCCAGTCTGCACGAACAACTCGCGCGCTTTGCCGGTTGGAAACCTGACGGCATCATCGCCGGTAACGGCTCCAACGAGCTGATCCAGGCGGTGCTCATGGTGACCATGGGTGCGGGAAAACGCGTGCTGATCTGCGAGCCTACATTCATGTTATATCGACAGGTCGCCACCGTGCTGGACGGCGAAGTCGAGACTGTTTCCCTGACGCCGGATTTGAAATACGACAGCGAGGCATTACTCAAGACGATCGAAACCCGGCAGCCTGACGTGACGATCATCTGCTCGCCAAACAATCCGACCGGTTGCGTCATCGATCAAACTGCGCTGCGATCGCTATTGATAGCGTCGCACGGCATTGTCGTGATTGACGAGGCATATCATGAGTTTGCGGGACGATCAGTTGTGCCGCTGCTTCACGAGCACGACAACCTGGTCGTGTTGCGCACGTTCTCGAAAGCGATGGCTTATGCGGCGTTGCGTGTCGGCTACCTGCTGGCGGCGCCGGATGTGGTGCGCGAGATCGGAAAGGCGGTATTGCCGTACAACCTGAATGTGTTTTCGCAAATCGCCGCGGAAGTCGCGATGGAAAACTACGAGAGCGAGCTAGGTCCGTTGGTGAAGCAGATTGTCGCGGAACGGGATCGATTATTTGAAGAGTTGTCGCGGATCGATGGGCTGACGCCGGTCGAGTCAGAGGCAAACTTCATCGTGGTTAAGTCCGTGGCAATGGATCCAAAGCGGATCTTCGCGGATTTATTACAACGCGATATTTTGATCCGTGATGTGAGTGGCTATCCGATGCTGCGGGATTATTTCCGGTTCAGCGTTGGTACGCCGGAGGAGAATGAAAGGTTCTTGAAGGCAATCCGTGAAATCTGTGGATAACAAAATGAGAACCGCAACCGTGCATCGCAAGACCAAAGAGACCGACGTGCGCGTCGAACTCAACCTCGACGGCAGCGGCCAATCGAGTGTTTCAATCGGCCTGCCGTTTCTCGAACACATGCTGGACCTGTTCGCGAAGCACGGTTTGTTCGATCTGCAAATCACTTGCAAGGGCGACCTGGAGATCGACGATCATCATTCGGTTGAAGACATCGCGATCACGTTGGGCCAGGCGCTGGTCCAGGCGCTCGGAGATAAGGTTGGGATCAATCGTTATGGCGAAGCAGTCGTGCCGATGGATGAGGCGTTATGTCGTGCGGTTATCGATCTGTCGGGGCGGTTTTATCTCGTTTACGAAGTGACTGTGCGACGCCAGATGATTGGAAATTTTTCGGTCGAACTCGCGGAACATTTCTGGCGCTCGCTGGCTGAGACCGCAAAGTTCAATCTTCATATCGATTGCCTGCGCGGCCGCAACACTCATCACATTCTCGAGGGAACGTTCAAAGCGTCGGCGCGCGCGTTGCGTGCGGCAGTGGAGCGCAACAGTCGCATCGTTGGAGTTCCGAGCACGAAGGGTTCGTTATGAATCGTGTGGCGATCATTGATTACGGTGTCGGCAACCTGCGTTCGGTTGAAAAGGCTTTTGCGGCGACCGGTTGCGAAGCGAGCATCAGCAGCGATGAGAGTTTTCTGCGGAGCGCGGAGAAGCTCGTGTTGCCGGGAGTGGGCGCATTCGCGGCGTGCATGAGGGCGCTCAAGGAGAGAGGTTTCGATCGACTCGTGCGCGAGCGTGCGAGTGAAGGAACGCCGCTGTTGGGTGTTTGTGTTGGGATGCAGATGTTGTTTGAAGAGTCAGAGGAGTTTGGATCGACGCGTGGATTGGGTTTGTTAAAGGGTCGCGTGCGTAAGTTCGGAAATGAACTGGTGGTGCCGCAGGTTGGTTGGAATCGGATTCATCAGCGACGACCTCATGCGTTGTTTGAGGGAATCGCGAATGGATCGTTCTGTTACTTCGTGCATTCGTTCTATTGCGAGCCGGGTGATGATGCGGTTGTAGCGGGTGAGACCGAGTATGGGCGACGATATGCGTCGGTCGTTGCGCAGGGAAATGTGTGTGGTGTGCAGTTTCATCCGGAGAAGAGTCAGGATGTGGGATTACGGATGTTGAAAAACTTTTCACGCTTTGCGTGAAATTCTTATGCTTGCTAAACGCATCATTCCCTGTCTCGACGTTGACAACGGCCGCGTGGTCAAAGGCATTCGCTTTGTCTCGCTCACTGACGCTGGCGACCCGGTGGCGCAGGCGAAGCGCTACGATCTTGAGGGCGCTGATGAGTTAACTTTTCTCGACATCACCGCCTCGTCAGATCGTCGCGAGATCGTTGCGGAACTGGTGCGCCGTGTAGCCGATGAGGTGTTCATTCCGTTTACTGTCGGCGGTGGCTTGCGATCGGTCGAAGACATTCGCGCGGTGCTGCGTTCGGGCGCTGACAAGATCTCGTTGAACACTGCGGCAGTTGAAGATCCGGATCTGATCAAAGAGTGCGCGGAAACGTTTGGCAGCCAGTGTGTGGTGGTTGCGATTGACGCGCGCCGCCGCGAGCAAGGTGGCTGGGAAGTTTTCACGCACGGAGGCCGCCGCGCAGTTGGCCAGGATGCGATTGAGTGGGCCGTGCGCGCGGAGAGTCTCGGCGCCGGTGAGATTTTGTTGACGAGTATGGATTGTGACGGCACACGCAGCGGCTACGACATCGAACTCACGCGCGCGGTTTCGAGTGCGGTGCGGATTCCCGTGATTGCTTCGGGCGGGGCGGGTCGAGTTGAACATTTCTACGACGCGCTCACCGATGGCGGCGCGAGTGCCGTGCTCGCCGCATCGCTTTTTCACTTTGGCGAGCTAACGATTGGCGATGTAAAAAGTTATTTACGCAATCGCGGTGTAGAAGTCAGATGAAGATCGACGACTTGAAATTCGACGAGCGTGGTTTGATACCCGCGATTGTTCAGGATGCACGAACGCGCGAAGTGTTGACGCTCGCTTACATGAACGAGGAGAGCCTCGGGCGGACAATCGAAACCGGTCAGACGTGGTTCTGGTCGCGTTCGCGCAACGAGCTCTGGCATAAGGGCGCGACTTCCGGCAACACGCAGAGCGTTGTCGCTTTGCACAGCGACTGCGATAAAGACGCGATTGTGGTTTTGGTTCATCCGGCAGGACCGGCGTGTCACACCGGCGCCAGATCGTGTTTTGATTCAACAGCAGCGGATGAAGATCTCGGTTTGTTGCTCAACAGTCTTTACGAGTTGATTGAGAGTCGTAAACGCGAGCGTCCGGAAGGTTCGTACACGACTTATCTTTTCAACAACGGCCTCGACAAGATCCTCAAAAAGGTTGGCGAAGAATCGGCTGAGACGATCATCGCCGCCAAGAACGAAGACGGGGCGCGTCTGACTGCGGAGGTTGCTGATCTCGTCTATCATCTGCTGGTGTTGCTCGTGGCGCGTGGTGTCAGTCTTGATCAGGTTCGTCAGGAATTAGCGAACCGAAGAGGAGCAAGTGAAGCCAAATAAGGATGAACTGCAGGGACTGCTCGACTTCGCCGTGATGTTGGCGCGCGGCGCAGGCGACATCACGCTCAAATACTTTCGCAAGCAGCCGGAGACGAATACGAAATCCGACGGCAGCTTCGTCACGATCGCGGATCGCGAAGCGGAAAGTTATTTGCGACGGCAAATCGCGGAAACGTTTCCCGAGGATGGCATTCTCGGCGAAGAGGAAGGCGAACTTGAAGGACGATCGGGCAGGTGTTGGATACTCGATCCGATCGACGGCACATTTGCGTTTGTGCACGGTGTTCCGTTTTACGGTGTGTTGATTGCACTCGAGATCGACAATGAAATGAGCGTTGGCGTTGTCAACATTCCGGTGTTAGGTGAAATTGTTTCCGCCGCGCATGGGTGTGGATGTTTTTTCAATGGAGACCCGGCGCGAGTCTCGACGACCGCGAAACTCGAGGACGCGTTGTTGCTTTGTACGGATTTTAAAGCCGCGGATGAACACGGATTCGGACCAGCCATGGAGCGGTTACAGCGCCGCGTAAATGTGAGCCGCACGTGGGGTGATTGTTATGGTTATGTGCTCGTGGCAACCGGTCGCGCGGATGTGATGCTCGATCCGGTGATGAACTTGTGGGACTGTGCTCCGCTCTTGCCCATCATGGAAGAAGCCGGTGGCACATTTACTGACTGGCGCGGCGTAAAGACTGTTCATGGCGGCAACTCGATCGCCACGAACGGATTGTTGTTTGAAGCAGTAATGAAGGTCATTGAATCATGATCGTGATTCCGGCCATCGATCTCAGGGACGGCCGTTGCGTAAGATTGACGCAAGGTCGAAGGTCTGAGGTGACTGTTTACAACGATGATCCGGTTGCAGTGGCGAGGGAGTTTGCGGCTGCGGGCGCTGAGATGCTTCACGTTGTCGATCTTGATGGGGCATTTAGCGGAAGTGGTTCACCGAATCGCGACGTAGTGAAGCAGATCGCTGCGAATGTTGGTGTGCCGGTTGAATTTGGTGGCGGCATTCGCTCGCTTGAAGATGTGCAGGAGCTTTGTGATGCGGGTGTGGCGCGTGTTGTGCTGGGAACGGTCGCAGCGGAGTCACCGCAGTTGTTGAAAGATTTCGTCGATCGTTTTTCCACGCGCATCTGCGTTGGCATCGACGCGCATGACGGGCGAGTGATGACGCGCGGATGGGAAACAACTACGCCCGTGCTGGCTGTTGATCTGGCGCGATCAGTTGCAGAATGTGGTGTGAAAAGGATCATCTACACCGACATTGCGCGTGACGGCATGCTGGTTGGTCCAAATATCGAACAGACCCTGGCGGTCGTTCGCGCTGCGAATGTTTCGGTATCGGCGTCAGGCGGTGTTTCCAGTCTCGACGATCTGAAACGACTCCGCGACACGCGCGAGCCGCTTTTGGATAGTGTCATTGTCGGAAAGGCGTTGTACGAAGGAAAGTTCAAACTCGAAGATGCGATACGCGTGTTAACACTATGAGTCAAACAATCTTTGCTGATGGAGTTTTGAAAGGGCGGGTGGCTTTTGTTACCGGCGGTGGCACGGGTATCACCGGTGGAGTTGCGCGTGCGTTTGCCGAAGCGGGTGCGAGTGTCGCGCTCGTGAGCCGGAAGATGGACCACCTGCAACCTGCGGCTGATGCGATCAACAACAACGGCGGCAAGGCGATTCCGATTGCCGCTGACGTTCGCCAGCCGGAAACCGTCGAACAGGCTGTTGCACAAACGGTCGAGCAGTTTGGCAAGATCGACATCGTTGTGAATGGCGCTGCGGGGAACTTTCTCTGCCCTGCGGAAGAACTATCGCCGAATGGTTTCGGCACGGTCGTCGACATCGATCTCAAGGGGACGTTCAACGTCTGTCGCGCAGCTTTTGCACAACTGAAAGAGCATCGTGGCCAGATTTTGAATATCAGCGCCACGCTCCACTACATCGGCACGCCGTTGCAGCTTCACGTGTCCGCAGCGAAGGCTGGTGTAGATGCGTTGACACGCAATCTCGCGGTCGAGTGGGGCCGTTTTGGTATTCGCGTCAACGGCATCGCCCCTGGTCCAATCGAAGACACGGAAGGCATGCAGCGTCTCGTGCCCGAACCGGTTAAAGAGCGACTGCGAAAGACAATTCCGCTCGGACGTTTCGGACGTATTGCCGACATCGAGAAGGCCGCGGTTTTCATCTGTTCCGACGCCGCGAGTTATATCAACGGAACGGTGTTAGTAGTGGATGGTGGTCAGTGGCTGGCGAGTAATCGCATGGTCGGTGGTTAATCCAAAGATTACACAGATTATATGCTCGATCTTCAACCTCCATCGTTTGAAGCGTTTGAGCGCGAGGCGCGCCAGGGCAATGTAGTGCCGGTAGTTCGCTCGGTGCTCGCCGATCTGCACACGCCGGTCGGCGCCTTCATGCGCATTGCCGGCAACGCGCCGTACGCGTTTTTGCTGGAGTCGGTTGAAGGTGGTGAACGAATAGCGCGTTACTCGTTTTTGGGCACGGACCCCGAGATGATCGTGCGCGGCATAGGCATGCAGACTTTTGTAGAGCGCAACGGCAAGACTGAATCTTATCCCGGCGCAGCGACCGAGTGGGTCAGAGACTACTTTCGCGACCGCAAGCTCGCACGCCGCTCCGGTCTGGTCCCGTTCGCCGGCGGCGCAGTTGGTTACATTGCCTACGACGCGGCGCAATGGTTTGAACCGGCGCTGCGCGACGACAACACACACCCGCTCGATGGTCCAATCGATGCTGTCTGGATGTTCTATCGCACGGTACTCGCGTTCGATCGCGTGAAGCAGCGTCTGGAGATCGTGTCGATCGTGTTCACCGAAGAAGCAGGTGGCAGTCATGACCGGCTGCGTGAACTTTACGACGAAGCCGTAGGGCGCACTAAAGAGATCGAGCAGACGATCTTTGAAACTACGTCAACGCCGCAATCGAGACCGCGCGAGGAACCGGCAGTTAACATGTCGTTGCAATCCAACTGGACGCGCCGCGCGTTCGAAGATGCGGTGCGACAGATAAAAGAACACATCGCCGCGGGCGACTGTTACCAGGTCGTACTTTCGCAACGCTTCTCAGCAAAATTCAGCGGTGATCCACTCCAGATTTATCGTGCCCTGCGTGCGATTAATCCGTCACCGTATATGTTCTTTCTGAGACTTGGTGACGAGACGGTCGTGGGCGCTTCACCCGAGATGCTGGTGCGTTGTCACGGACAGCGACTCGACTACCGCCCGATCGCAGGGACGAGAAAACGCGGCGCTACTGAAACTGAAGACTGGATGTTGAGCGAGGATCTGAAGTCGGATGAAAAAGAGATTGCCGAGCACATGATGCTGGTCGATCTCGGGCGTAACGATCTCGGTCGTGTTTCCGATTACGGATCCGTCAAGGTCGAAGATCTGATGCACGTGGAACGTTATTCGCACGTGCAGCATCTCGAGACGAGTTTGAGATCGCGTTTGCGCGATGGTTTGGATCGCTTTGATGCGTTGGCGTCATGTTTTCCGGCCGGCACTGTTACGGGCGCGCCGAAGATTCGCGCGATGGAGATCATCCGCGGGCTGGAGCCGGACCGTCGCGGCATCTATGCGGGGTCGGTGTTGTACATGGATTACGCGGACAATCTGGATTCGTGTATCGCGATCCGGACGATCTTATTGCGCGACGGAGAAGCGATGGTCCAGGCGGGCGCAGGCATCGTAGCTGATTCGGTTCCGGAACATGAGTATGCGGAGACAGTGAACAAAGCGCGCGGGATGTTTCGCGCGATAGAAATGGCGCAGCGAGGCCTTTGAGATGAGCAAGCTGGGTTTGACAGTGGCGTTGATGCTGGTGACGATGACTGCGAGAGCGCAGTCGAATGCGCCAATCGAGACGCCGAAGAAGGCGAATGCACGGGCGGCGACGGAAGCGCCGGCAGCGGAACCTTTTGATGGTGCGTCAGTGGAGAAGATGGGCGCGCATTGCGTCGCGCTCGACACAGAACTGGGCGCAATTGAGATCGCGATGATGCCGGAAAACGCGCCCGAATCGGTGCGGAACTTTCTCAATCTTTCCGCCACCGGCGCGCTCGATACGACGACATTCAGTCGTATCGTGAAAGACTTTGTAATTCAGGGAGGTAATCTTTCGACCAGCGAGAAGTGGGGTCCGGAGCTTGCGAAGCGAATGTCGCGGATTCTGCCTGACGAAC
>Ga0307412_10001511_pt1 | contig 12915 bp, 20 predicted proteins | sample DK1Cmetagenome_3_FD_203823 | JGI IMG/M metagenome (GOLD analysis project Ga0307412, IMG submission 203823) | Maize rhizosphere microbial communities from greenhouse at UC Davis, California, United States - DK15-C-1 | ecosystem: Host-associated > Plants > Roots > Rhizosphere > Soil | place: USA...
GATTCAAATCTCACTTAATAATGATTCCAGAGAAAAATATCACGATAATATGGCTTACCAATAATAATAAATTCATTACCGGACCGATTCGAAGAATATTATTAAAACTAAATTATATTTCATCTTAACAAAAAAAATTCTATCACAAAATCTTAAATTTACAAACAGATTATATTTTTAAATTAACAATGAAAAAAACATTAATTACCTTAGTTCTTTTGACAGGAACAAACCTTGCAATTGCTCAAAAAACTTATACTGAAGAGCAGAAAGCATCTTATTACATTGGTCTGGACATTGCACAGAACATGAAAAAACAAGGATTTCCTGCAGATTCGGATCTATTGGCTCAAGCTATAAAAGATGAGTTTTCTGATAAGCCAAGATTATTCCCAAAAGAGGAAATGAGTACTTTTTTACAAGGTTTCATGCAGAAACAAAATGAAAAAAGACATGCCCAGGAAAAAGTAAAGGCTGAAGAAAATAAAAAGAAAAGTGCAGAATTCCTTGCTAAAAATAAACTAAACAAAAATATAAAGACAACGGCAAGCGGCCTTCAGTACGAAGTTTTAAAGGAAGGAGACGGAAAGCAAAACCAACCGCTTCCAGCACAGCCAATGTAACCTACACAGGAAAACTGATGGACGGAACCGTTTTCGATTCTACGGATAAAAACGGCGGAAAACCAATAGAATTAAACCTTTCCGGAGTGATCAAAGGTTGGACTGAAGGTATACAATTGATGAGCAAAGGTGCCAAATACAGATTCTATATTCCATCTGAATTAGCGTATGGCGACAATGGAGCCGGCGGAGTAATTCCTCCGGGAGCGGCACTTATCTTCGATGTGGAGCTAGTAGATTTTAAATAATAAAATAAAAACGTCTTTCAATAATTTGAAAGACGTTTTCTTAAAATAAACTTTTATAAAAACTATTATTTCGCAGGCACGCTGCTAAAATTAAGTGCAATTCTAAGGTTCATATCCGAACTTGTCTGATTTTTCAGTTCATAAACCGTTCTTACAGTAACTCCTGTACTTTTCACTACTTCATCCAAAAATCCTGTATTTTCAAGATCCAGAGTCAGGTTTGAAGCATCAGTAGAAATGTTTGATCTTGAGGCTACCAGTCTTTCGCCAGTTCCGCTTGAAGATATGTATACTTTTATCGATTTAAAAGCACTAAGATTTCCGCCGGAAGGTGTAACTACCGATACTTTGGCATCTGAAATTCTTACATCTTTAATCTGTGCATTATTATTCCCTCCAAACCATGTCTGAACATTGGAAGCTGTTGCAGTAGAAGAAACCTCTTTATTAGCAGGAACTCCCGTAGATACTAGAACATTGGCCGTATAAGGAAATGTATTCTGAACCAACGACTGTACCGTTCCACAACTTACCAAAGCAACCGAAGCCACTGCCGCTGTCAAAAATATATTTTTCATAATGATAATTTTAAAGTTTAGGTTGCAGAAATTATACCAAATTGATTATAATTATTCAACACTTACGGTAAAACTTCCTTTTGTATTTCCTGAAGCCATATTGCTCTTTCCAATAATGAGCCAGACCTCCCCTTTTCCCTTAATATCATAACTGATTTCTCTTCCGAAAGGCCCGTCGTAATCACCATTTGGTAATTTTATCTGGTTGAAACGGATATTGAAATCTTTTTCTTTCGTTGAAATATTAGCTTTGATATTAGGCTTGTCAAAACCTGTTATTTTTAAAATAAATTCCTGATTATCTTTTGTGAATTCTTCTCCCAAAGTGAAAGGAAGCTGTTCTGCATCGGCCGTTCTGATGATTTGCCCATTTTTCTCGTTTCTCATCACTCCGGTACGTAAAACTTCTTTTGTTTTCGGAGCATTATTAATGATCGAATCCTTCATTCTCAGTGCAGCGGAATCCGTTTTTCCTGCAGCAGCGGGTTGTTCTGTAATCACCATTGAATCTTGGTTCTGAGTTTCCGAAATATTCGGGTCTTTTTTACATGAAACAATAATCAACGGGATCAGCAATAAGGATTTTTTCATACTATCTATTTTTAATGATACTATTTAGAAGCTAAAATTGTTCCAATAACGGATTTATGATATTAAAAAATGATTAGAATTCTAGTTTTCCTGAACGATTTCCGAAGTATTTAGACTTTTCATTGATTTAAGCATTAAATACATAAAATTAAGCATAACTCCCATAAAAATAGTGATTCCCCAAGTCTTTGGATGCTCCGTCGGATAGATGATCCGGGACAGAATATCATTAAACAAACCGAAAGGATTATTCAAAATATCCCAGCTGTTCCATCTCAGGAATCTTCCCAGATATACACCAAAACTGGATAAAAATAAAAAGAAAACCGTGATAAAGTTTATCGTTGACTTTTTAAAATAATCCGAAAGCAACTTTTCAATATCCAGCAAACTGATAAATCCACAAAACAAACCGGCCCAGGCATAAGAAAGAATGACCACCAGATCATACCAGATCGGCACTGAACTTCTGATTTTCAGATGAAAAAGATCTGTCAGAATGTAAGGCGAATTGGGGAAAAATAAAATCCAGACTGCAATTATAATGATTAATGAAATTTTACTTTTAACCTTAAAAATAACTAAAAAACTACTGATCAGAAGCGGGATCCAAGCCAGAAATAAATTCCAGTTCAGAAATAAAAATACTTTCGTATCACTGAGATAATATCTGAAAATGGAAAGGCTGAAACAGAAGCCTGTCATTAAAATCAACAATAATGTAAATTCAAACCTTTGGTTTTCTTTTAATTTTTTCATCATTTAAGTGCATTTATGTTTCCGCGATGTATGCAAAAGCTGTTCCTCTATTTTACTTAATCGTTTGATAGTATAGAACTTTGGAAAGAAATTTCTCATCTTTCTGTGGTTTTATTTTGTTTAAAATTTCAGTTTTTAAGGCTGTATTGCGCTTTTCTTCGGCATATTGTAAAAGAGCTTTTTCATTGAAGTTGATTTCTCTTTTATGATATTCCAAAACAAAATCTTTACGTTTCATATTCTCGGAAGTGATGATCCCGCCCCAGTTGATGTAGCTGCAAACCAATATAATCCCGTAAAAATACCATGTCATTGTATTGAAAAGGTAAGCGTTTCTTTTTTTCAGCTGAATTTTAATGAAAGTCATAATCAATCCAATTAATGCTAAGATCAGGAAGGCACAAACCCCTAATCTTTTATAGGTAAATCCGTAGCTAAGAATATATTCCATATTTTTTACCATCGCTGAAATTACCAGAACTGCATTCATTAAAATCCAGATTTTAACTAAAATTTTCATTAATCCTGCTTCCGGATCAAAATTAAAATTGGATTTAAAATAAAACATGATCACCAGAATTGCCATTATAATGGATACGATTACCGCATTTACCCTTTCATGGGTCTCTTCCGAAAGTTTCACAGGGGTTTTTGCTACTTCATAAAATTGTTCATAATTGTAAGTAATGATGAAAAAAATCAATAAAATATTTAAAGCAAAGAAAGAAATTACACCACTCATTCTCTCGGCATCCAAATCGAGAAAAGAATACGTTGATTTTTGAATTTTATCCTTTTCCTTAAAATCATTATCTAAAATATGGTTGTTTTTGTAGATCAGCTTTTCAATGACATAATTCCAGTAATTGAAAGCGATGAAAAACCCTAAAACCGTAATTACAAGTAACTGCCAGAAATTAATATCAATTTCAATATTGGTGAATAAGTTTGCAAAATGATCACTTCCTGCAGAATAAATTCCGAAAAAAACCGAGATTAACAGTAAAGGTATCAGTACAAAAGCAAAAGCTTTCTGCCATAACCCTGAAATATTCCTTTTCGGAAGCCATTCATCAAAACTAAAAACCCTGCAAATGGATGTAAAACAATTTACTACAAAAACAGGAATAAGAAGAAGAATTTTCATCCTCCTGTTCTTTGATCTGTAACCTAACAGCAAAATTGAGCTTACAACCGCCAACAATGACGCAAAATCGCCGTACCACGCAAATGCAATACCCGAAAGAATACTTGTAGCAAAGAGGAAAAGAAATCTCTTTGTCCTGTTTTTTTCAGGAGTCCTGAAAAACGTAAGTATGGAATAAATAATACTGATAATTCCCAGGTTTAATCCTACATTCTGGTCATAAAATACGATGATGAACAGAGCGGTTGTAAGAAATATATAGTGATGCGTTTTCATATTTAGATTAGAAATTAGAGGCTAGAAGTTAGTAGTAAACCTTGCTTTGCTTTTGTTGAATGAAGTCTTTCAGATGATCAAAATTTTGCCACAATAATGCTTCAAAATCCCATTGGTAAAACGGACGCATATTTTGTCCTTTTTTATACGCTTTGATGTACATTTTGAAATATTCCGGTAAAATAATGGCTCCTAAAACAACCGCCGCCAAAAGATGGGCGTTGAGCTTTCCATTTCCTAAAAGCAGAAACTGCATGGCTATTTCGTCTTCGAAATTGGTTCCGCATCCGGTGATCAAATGGTGAACGTCATGGTTTTCCATTTTCGGGATCATGGTAAATCCGTGTTTTTTGTAAAATTCGCCAAGCTTTCTGCCTAAAGAATCCTCCTGGAATTCAAGCAATTGTTTTTCTGTAAACCGCCATTGTCTTTTCTTTTTTTTAAAATATTTCCTGTATAATTTTTGAGTTTTATCGTACACAAAAAGCAGGAATTGGACACGTAATTTTTTCATAGTTTATAGTATCAGTTATCTAATCAGGAACAGGTAAAACAACAAAACGGGAATATTCAGAAGAATAAATAGGGCCGATTTCAGGCAGATTTTGAATTGCTCTCTATTCAACCATCCATAAATGAGGAGTCCAAGAAAAATGACTGCATTTATTAATGTTCCTACGGTTAACAGAAACATTCCGGCAATTCCGATTTCTACCATTTTAAAATAAGTGTAAGACCAAAAAAGAGCATTTCCAAGGATAAAAGTTATTCCGAACGTTAATTTTCCTACGTTTTTAATTGTTGTATTTTTCATATTTGTATGTTTTTTATTTAAAGTATTTAATTTATTAAGTATAAGTTTCTAGCTTCCTGCAAAAGGGCTTCCGAAAATCCCTACAGCCAGCTCTGCCCAAACCAGCATCAATACAAGTAAAATAACTGAACAGATAATTAATTTGGAAGGGAAATTTTTCTTTGAACTGGCTACCAGATTTACAAAGAAAGCAGTTCCGAAAAGCAGCACAGTCGCAATAATAAAGTCAAAAGGAGACCAGTTCCAGCCTTCCACGAATAGGTTTCCTAAAAACGCTACAGCCATTAATAAAGCCGGTGCAGCGAAAATAAACGTTGATTTTTGTTTTGTTGTCATCATATTTTTAATTTTTAAAATTTAAAAGTACTTTGTATTTCAAAGTTTTAATATAAAATTTTTTATCTTCCTAATAATTTTTCCAAAGCATCCAAATGCTCTTTGAAAGCTTCTCTTCCACTTTGTGTTACACGGTAAGATGTTCTGGGTTTTTTCCCTACAAACTCTTTTTTTACTTCAATATATCCTACTTTCTCCAAAGCATTACTGTGGCTTGCCAGGTTACCATCAGTAATCTCAAGCAAACTTTTCATTTCCGAAAAATCAACCCAGTCGTTGACTATAAGAACGGACATAATGCCCAATCTTACGCGACTTTCGAATTCTTTGTTGAGTTGATTTATTTTTATCATAATCAGGTAATAGGTAGTAGGTTTTAGGTTATAGCTTTGATCTGCAAAATTAATTTTTATTTATACTTTTTATGCATAATCAGTCCATAAACAATATGCAAAACACCAAAGCCAAACGCCCAGAAAAGCAATCCCCATCCTAAAAAGAACAAAGAAATCAATCCTAAAACAATCTGGCAATATCCTAAATATTTTATATCCGTGAGAGTATATCTTTCGGCTCCAACCAAAGCGATTCCGTAAAAAATCAATGTTGCTGGGGCAATTAATACAAAAAGATGATGGTAAAGAAGGCCAAGACAAAAAACACCTCCCGCTACCAAAGGAACAGCGAAGGTTATCAAAAGACGTTTTGTAGTGGCATCCCAAATCTTTAATCCTTTTTTCTTACTTTTATTTGCTGTAAAAATGTATCCGCTGAAAATGGCCGTCAATAATATCAAAGTTCCGATAAGTACAAGCTTATTTACCAATGAAGGCGAATAATCGTGACTTTCACCATCAAAGTAATCTATCCCTTCTTTCTGAAAAACAAAATAGACACAACCAGCTCCAATAATGGCAGCCAATCCGGCAAAAACACCAGATAACCCACTCAAGGAGATAAATCTGGAAGAACGCTCCATCATGGAACGAATATGTGATAGGTCTTCGTGATAATTTTTTAAATCCATATAAAGAACTTTGAAATACAAAGTTATTATTTTTTTTGAACCGACAAAATTTTTTTTGATATTATTAAAAAAAGTGAATGATGAATTGTCAATTCGTTTCACTTGTCAATTATTTAATGCTGACTTTAAATTCACTATTGACTTGCAATGCAAAATTAACTTTTATTGACTTTAACATCGACTATCAGTTATAAAAAAACCGATGAGTTCATCATCGGCTATATTTTTTAGGTCAAAAGAAAATTATTTCGCTCTTAATCTTTCTTTAATTGATTCAATATTTTTCTTTGCAGAATCTTCTAGGATCAAGCTTGCACTCATGTGAATTCTTGCCGGCATCAGTTCATTGAAATGGTCGGTTCCTTCCCATGAAACTTTTTTAATTAAAGCTAAAGCATCGCTGCTTCTTGAAGCTAAAGTCTGCATGAATTTTTCAAGCTTGGAATCCATTTCTTGAATATTTTCTGAAACAGAATGATAAACGTTGTGTTGTTCAGCCCATTCTGCCGATCTGAAATCTGCATCAATTGCCATGGCTGAAAACTGTGATTTCCCGATCTTTCTTTCAACATAAGGCCCGATCACGAAAGGTCCGATACCAAGATTAATTTCCGTTAGAGCTAAAGCAGAATCTTTTGTTGCGAAACAATAATCTGCACCACAGGCAATTCCTACCCCGCCTCCGGTAGTTTTACCCTGAACTCTTACTACTACAATTTTACCGCAGTTTCTCATCGCATTCAGAACTTTTGCAAAACCTCCGAAGAATTTTTCGGATGCTTCCAATTCTTCAATGGCTAAAAGCTCATCAAAACTTGCCCCCGCACAGAATGCTTTTTCACCTTCACTTTTTACTAAAATTGCTTTTACCTCATCTTTTGCACCTTCATCTAAAATAGTTTTTGCCAGCTTTTCAAGAATAGTTCCCGGAAGAGAATTACTTTTCGGGGTACCGAATGTGATCTCGGCAATATTGTTTTTAAGTTCTGATACTACGAATTCGTTCATTTTAAAAATTAAATTGATTCATGCAAAAATACTAAAATACAGCTGTTTTGAAAGAAAATTAATCCTATAAATTAGGGGTATATTTTTTGCTGCAATTCTTATTACGTAGAAATACGTAATTCTCAATTTGGTATTTTCTACTCTACTGTAAAACTCATGATTGCCGTTACTTTGGATTGTCAACTTAGTGTGACATTCTAAACCACATGGCGGTATCCGAAAAGCCTTGAAAAGAGTAGGAATATTAAAACTGAAAAAAATATTAACCATGGAAGAATTAATGGGAGTTATCAAGGCATTCTCAGGAAACTTTGCCCCTGTAAACTTTATGTTCTGTAATGGAGCTTTATTGAGTATTTCACAAAATTCTGCGCTTTTCTCAATTTTAGGAACAACTTATGGTGGTGATGGCGTCAATACTTTCGCTTTACCAAACCTGAATGGCCGTTATCCATTAGGAGCGGGAACCAATGCAGGCCGGGCTTATCAGCTTGGTGAGCAATCTGGAACTCCACAGACTACTCTTATGTCAATGAATTTACCAAGTATTGTGAGCCAGTTGAAGGTTGCTAATGCTAACGCTAATTCTGCTGTACCTTCCTCAAGCACATCTTTGGCTATTACCGGAACACAGAGCGGAAGAGATTTTACGGCTGTTCCAAGTTATGTAAACGCAAATCCTGATACCGTTATCAATACGCAATCTGTAATGTTTATGGGACAAAATCAGCCTATCAACAACATGCCTCCTTATTTGGGAATCAATTACATCATCTGTGTACAGGGAATTTATCCTTCAAGACAATAATTCAAAAAATTAATAACTAAAAAACAAGAGCTATCATGGAAGAAATGTTAGGAACTATTAAAATGTTTGCAGGAAATTTTGCCCCTAGAGGTTATTTATTATGCAACGGAGCTATATTGAATATTTCACAAAATTCTGCGCTTTTTTCCCTATTAGGGACAACATACGGTGGAAACGGTACTACTACTTTTGCTTTGCCTAATTTAAACGGACGTGCTCCTTTCGGTGCAGGAATTGCCAACACAGGAAAGTCTGTAAACCTTGGGGAAGTTGGAGGAATGCCTTCTACTACTATTCTTACCGCAAATTTACCAACATTTATGAGCATGCTAAAAGTTTCAAGTGCTAATGCAGCTACGGCTACACCAACACTTACGACTTCAATTGCTGTCACAGGTACACAAAGCGGCAGAGACTTCACGGCAGTTCCAAGCTTTGTAAATGCTGCTCCCGATACTACTATTAACGGAGCATCAGTGACGTTCAACGGGGCAAACGCGCCTATCGAAAATATGCCGCCTTACCTGGGCATGAACTACATTATTTGTGTAGAGGGGATTTATCCTTCAAGACCATAAATAAATATAAAAACAACCTAAAATTAAAACTTTAAACATCATGAAAAGTACTATACTACTTACGATCTGCAGTCTTTTCATATCGATCTTTTCATTTGGACAGACCAGTACAGAACAATTTGAGACAGAATCTCATGGAAACGCAAGCTTTACAGATAACGGAGTGATTTTTAACATCCTTTCTCATGTAAATACTTACGATATCCAGGCAAATTATCCGAATACAGGATGGAACGGTACATCTGTAGACAACCGCTACATTGATAATTCGGCGCCGGGAAATCAAGCGACAGGAACTTCATTCAGTATAAAAACTACGTCTAATTTATTTAAGGTAAACAGATTCTGGGTGTTTGCTTCTGCATCCAACCTGGATCTGACTGCTGTCGGAAATCTTACGATCAGTGGAAAACTAAGTGGAGTAACAAAGTTTACACAAACCAAAACAACAGGTTTTGCAACAAGCCTCGGTAGCACAAATGGTTTTACGCTGATTGACCTTACAAATCTTAATGGGCAAAACTACAGCAATATTATAATAGACCAATTGCAGATTACAGCAGGCGGTGGCTATCAATATCTGTGTTTAGATGCTTTCACTTGGGTAAAAGATACGGGTATCGTGTTGGCAACAAATGATGTAAAATCTTCAAAAAAGGGCGTGAATATTTATCCTAATCCTACAAGTGGTCCTTTAACCATTAAAACTGAGGATAATAAAAAGTTAGAAGTTTACAGCCAATCCGGTCAGCTGATTAAAACTATCGATACCAAAAAAGGAATAAATGAAACTAATATTTCAGAACTTCCTGCAGGAAATTATTTAATAAAAGCTTCTTCGGAATCTTATAAGATCATTAAAAGGTAATAAAAGCTTATTATTTAAAGTTAGAAAACTAATAACCATGAAAACTTTAATTATAAACATAAGCGATTGTACCGCTAAAGATTCTAATGCATAAGTGTGATGATATCCCTGAAGTAATTCGGGGATTTTTCTTAAAAACCAATCATTAAAATATTAAAACCATGAACACATTTACACAAAATTGGATGAGTAACATTGATGGTAATAAGAAGCTTACCGAGCTTACCATTCCCGGAACTCACGACAGCGCAACGTATGACACGGCTTTTATGCCTGCTCAATGCCAGACCATGAATTTTACAGACCAGCTGAATTCAGGAATCCGTTTTTTGGATTTCCGTCTGAAAAGAGGATATGATGCAGATAAAGATCACGTATTGTGGTTTTATCACGGAAGTCTTGGCTTAAATCTTCATTTCGGGCAGGTCATCAATATGTTGATAGACTTTTTACAGCGACACAAAGATGAAACCATCATCATGTGTGTGAAAAATGAGGCTGATCCCAGCAGTGACAGTAAGCAGGAAAAATTTTATAATGATTTTAATATTACCATTGCTAATAATTATCCTTCTTATTTTTACAGAGAAAACAGAATTCCTACCCTTGATGAAGTAAGAGGAAAAATTGTCTTTGTAAAAAGATTTGGTACAGGAACTGTTGACAGCAGCAGTGACGGCCTTAATCTGTTTGGCAAATGGCCAAATGATTCAATGGGTGATTTTGAAAATAATGGTATTAAATATTATGTTCAGGATGTCTATTACAGTTGGTCAAAAGGGACAGACAGAGCAAATAAATTCAATGAATTTGTTAGAAATGCATTATTAAATGCTGCAAGTGGAGATAAAGATAGATTATATTTCAATTTTACAAGCGGAACGGGTGCCACCGGAGGAATTCTCCCGGATACAACCAGGCCCTGGGATTTGGCAAAAGTGGTAAATCCTTTATTCCTGGATTATCTGAAAACTAATCCGAAAGGACGATATGGAATTATTCCGATTGATTATCCGGAATATCCTGACAATAAGCAGCTTATTTCAAGTGTAATCAACTGCAATGAATTCAAGGTAGCTGTCCCGGCTGCATTTTAAATATTAAAAAACAGAATCCTTTGAAAATTTTTTCGGAGGATTTTATTTTTTAAGCTCAAGAATATATTTGTTGATGTAAAGCTCTTTTTCCTTCAATTTATATTGCTGAATGTATCTCGGATGTTCCAGAATCGTCATTTTATCGAAAAGTTTTGCCTCCTGATTTAATTTTGAAATAAAATCTGCATTTTTCTTCCCCAAAATAAAAACTTCTGTAGTGTCAAGATGCAAGCTTATATGTTTCTTTAAAGAATCGATCATAAAATCTTTTACATCATTAAAAAGCTCTTTATCATCGTAATAATTAGCATTGATCCAACTACCTTTTGACTTTCTTACAATAGCCAACGGAAATGGTGAATTGATGTAAATATCTTTGTAAAATTCCTCCGCTCCGCCATATTCAGCGATCATATCATACATAAAAACAGATGAAACTTCATGTGTATAAGCGGATTCCATTTTTATTCCGCAAACACTTTCCAGACGTTTGGTATCGGTGAAAGGAACTCCCGTAACTCCCGCTCCGTGACGACTTGGATTGATCCCAACAATAAATTTTCGTTTATTGGAATCATTATAATATTTTTGATAAAACTTTTGCATGACTTCCATTGTTTCGGGATTATTCAGGTACGGATTGAGGACCTGGAAGTCATCGGGAAGACTTCCACTATATTCCAAATTTCGGTTAAAATCTACAACCTGCTCTGCAAAGGTTTTATTCATAATTAAATACTGTAATTAATTAACATCAAACTCTTCTTCATTTTTTAATCCTTTAATAAATGTTTCAAAATCTTTGGCTAAAAAAGTTTTCTTATAATCGTTTTCCTGATCAACATGCACAACTTCCGGTTCATCGTCTTTCCCACATTTTGAATAATCAAGTAATATCATATCATGGCCGGCGGACGGACAATCACCAACATAGACTCCATCGTTTGGATATCCCCATTCCTCGATCATAAATTTACTTCCTAGTTCTCCACAAATCGAATAGGTTTTATCCCTTCCAATTCCCATAATTCCGGTAATGGCTACATGGTCTTCCGCCCAGGAAGTGCCTTCTGTAGTTGGGTAACAGCTTTTTTCCACCAAACCACCATTCTGAATTCTCATCAGCTCAATGTATGACGCAGGAAGCTTGTAACCAAGCTCTTTCTCAACCGAAGCTATCATTTCATCATCCGGAAACTCTTCGATATAATCTCTTTCTGAATAACTGCTTTCATTCCAGAAATCTGTAAAATCAAAGTTTTTGAAAAATTGTAGTTCCATATTATTTATTCATTAAAAGTGCTTATAAAGCTAAATATAATTTTAATAAGAATACTTTTTTAACTAAAATTTGTATGAGCATTGAGATCCTTGTCAAGGTTTTAAACTTTGACAAGGATTATTTAACTAAAACTCAAAATCAAGATCAACAGCCTTTTTATGTGACATGATAAAATTTTCTTTGCTATCAAATAATTCAATAACCTCATCCCTTTTCAATGAAGTTCTGAAGTCACTTAAAATTGATCGGTAAGAAGAAAAAAAATATGTTGAAAAATCATCCGTAATCAAATGACTTTGCGGATTTTGATGAATATAAATAATTGTATTAATTAAATATTCTTCCGATGTAATCAGTTTCCTTTTAAATGGAGATTTTGTAAGAGATCCATGTCTGCCATTTTCTTTATTAAAAGCTTGAGAATAAGAATTGAAAACAGTAGCAAATTGTTTTGAGAAAATATTCTGAGGACAATGAAGACCTGTTCTCTCAGCCTTGTCAAGGTTTTGAACCTTGACAAGGCTCTCCAATTCAAAATCAGTTTTTACCTTAACTAAAAAATGAAAATGATTAGACATAAGACAATACGCATATATATCACAAACAGGAATAAGAAATTTAGAAATTTTATTTAAAAAGAATAAATAGTTTCGTTCTGATCTAAAAAATATTTTCGCCATTGATCCCACGATTATAAATATGGTAAAAACGGTCCGCCTCAATGGGAGTAGTTCTAATATCTGTCATTCATTTGTGTTTAAAAAGAGTTTAAAAAAATCCCTTTCAGTAAAAAACCAAAAGGGACTATAAATTTATATTCTATTTGAATTAAATCAAACTAAAATTTAAGAATCAGCACATATATAACATGCTAT